>ERZ761574.2289-NODE-2289-length-10228-cov-75.998329_pt1 | contig 10228 bp, 9 predicted proteins | sample MGYA00374950_ERZ761574 | MGnify/ENA primary metagenome ERZ761574 (study PRJEB28895, sample SAMN07631631) | mixed culture metagenome | isolation source: Freshwater growth medium | place: USA: Seattle, Washington | collected 2016-10-03 ... | reverse complement strand
GTGCCCCGCCTGGTGGCTGGTGCGTGGCCGGTTCGATGGCTGAGGGGTGGTGAAGCGAGGTTGCTCACATGAGAACAATTCCATTGGCATAGCGGGCGCCCTACCGCCACAATTGTCTCGAGAGGTCTCGAGGTATGGTCAGCCCCGCGGGGCTGTTTTGTAGATCGGGGCCGGTCAACTCCCGCCCCGCCCTCGCCTGAAACCCTTAATCGAGACGTGTGAGGCCGAACCGCCGGTTTTACGCAGATGCCAGATCTCGCATGCCGCGTGACCGGCGGAGAAGGATACAGAAATTGCAAATCCGGTCTAGAAATTCGAGTTAAAATACCCCCGTCACGCGCCATCCGATCGCCACCCGGGGACGGCCCCAATTGGACGGCCCCGTCTCGTCTCGCTCTCGAGAGCGTTGGAGATCGCACAGTTCTAACGCACTTCTGCGACCCCTTCCGGGCCTTCAACTCGAGAAGCCCTGACCTGCATGTACTGATGTACGATTGGGGTTGCGCGCGCTCCAGCGCGGGTCGCCGAATCAGCACGCGATGACGTTTCATCACCATCGATTCCTCGGATCTCCGATCATCTCCAATCCCGCCCGCTCGACCCGTCGTGGAAGGTTCCCAGAAGGTTCCCACAGAGCGCGGGGCGTGCGCAGGGCGCGCGCAGCTCCGAGCGCCAACGGTCTCAATCCAGCTCCTGCACGGATTTGTTGCTCTTGACGCTCGCGCCGTCGTGGGCGTCCTCGAACGCAGGCCGGCCACGTTTCTTGAGCGCCCACACGGCGCCCGCGCTGGTCGCCGATGGTGCCCACGACGGCGCGTGCGCATGAGCGCTGTCATGGGCACCATCGGCAGCGAGGACCTCCTGCGCGTGCAACTCGGCGACCGCATCAGAATCCAAATCGTCGGGCGCGCCGCCGTCGTGGGCGCCTCCCGCCGTCTCGTGCGCGGCCGGCAGCTCGATCGCAGCCGCCATCGCGCCGTGGCTGCCTTCGAAGGCCGCAGCAGAGGCCGCCATGCTCGTGTCGTCGGTAGCGAGTGCCCATACTTCAGGCAGTCCGGCCGACGGTGTGCCGGCCGCCGCCCTGGCCGCTGCAGCCGCGGCCGCCGGCTGGGCAGAGCCAGCCGAGTTACGCAGCGGCTTGCCACAGGTGTGCGCGCGGTGCTTACCGCGGCATGCCAAGCAGTACGCACTGCCGCCGCCGCCGCCAGCGGCAACGGCGGCCGCAACGGCCGCGGCGGCTGCGGCGGCGCCGGCGGCAGCCCCGCCCCCGGTCGGTGTGTGAATTGAGCTGCTTGCGATAGGCGGCGGCGGTGGCAGCGGCGCGAGCGCCGCACCCGCGGGGAGCGGCACTGTGGGGTCGTCGAGGGTGCCACCGAAGACGCCAGCCTGAAGGTGCGCTGTGAACTGCTGCTGTGCTAAGAGGTGCTGCTGCGCGGAGGCCACTCCGAGAGGGTCTGAGCGCAGGTGCAGCACGTTATCGGGCGGGTGCAGTAGGACGAGGATTGAGCTGAGCTTCTTCTCCTGCGCCGCGTAGAGCGGCGCCCCCCCCACGAGAAAGAGGAAGCCGTGAGGGTACACAAGCTCGATCACTTCCTTGAGGTCGTGGAGCAGCTGCTTGCGTAACGTCTCTGGACGGGTCGTGGCGAGATTCTTCTTGATGAAGAGCACGCCGAGCGACTCGGGCAGCCCGAGCCCGAAGACACGCACCGTCGTCGCCGTCGCGGGCGCCGCTGCACTGGTCGACGCGCCGCCGTCGGGTGGCGCCGCGGCCGGCGAGTGATGCAAAGCGCCCGGTGGAAAGCCCACGACGGCGCCCTGTGGAAAGGCCACCGAGGAGGGCATCGAGGGCAGTGGAGCACCCGGCGGGAGCAGTACAGCGGAGGCGATTGGCAACGAGGCGTCGGCGGTGGAGGACGACTCGGCAGCACAGACCGTCGAGAGCTCCAGATTTGGAAATCCGGAGACCGTTGGCAGCTCCGCAGATCCTGAGCCGAACTGTGACGACTCTGAGGACACGTGGAATCCGGAGACGGTCGGCAGCTCGGGATTGAATCCTGTGAACGCGGCGCCGGCTGCGAGGCCGTTGAGAGCGCTCACCGCCAGGGACGTCGAAGGTGACGAAATGCCCGAGGCGGCAAAGGAGACAGCGGCAAGGGCGGCGGGAGACACTCCCGTCGCGGCGGGGGCGGTGGCGGCTGTGGCGGCTGTGGCGGCGGCGATGGCGGCGGGCGAAAAGAACCCTTCAGCGTACTGCGAATGGGCCTCACGCGCGGCGGCCTCGGCGGCGATCTCCTCCTTCTTGCGTCGCGTGCGCTCGGGCGCATGCAGCCCAAAATGGCGCGCAACGTCCGGCCGCGTGCGGTATCTGTGAATGTGAAGGCAGGCCATCAGGCAGGCCATCAGGCAGGTCATCAGAGAGGTCATCAGAGAGGTCATCAGGGAGGCCATCAGGGAGGCCATCAGGGAGGCACTCAGAGAAGCCATCAGGTAGGCCATCAGGTAGGCCATCAGGTAGGCCATCAGGGAGGCCATCAGGGAGGCGATCAGGGAGGCGATCGGGGCAGTTTCGTGTATGTAACTAGGAGGGCCATCAGCGAACCTCTTCCCACTGGGGTCGAAGAAGAGCAACTGCGGCTGGCCTGCTGAGTTACCCTCCTTGCGCAGCTCATATCTCGCGCTCCATCCGACGAGCAGATGCATGCCATCACCCGCCGCTCCCGCACTCACGAGCGATTTGGCGAGATCGGCCAGCAGCTCGTCGGACGTTCGAGAGGTCACTGCGGACCGTCCAGCGCTGCCGGTGGTCGGCATGGCAGGCGTCCCGCCCGGGGCGTCGCCAAAGGACGCCGGCGGGAAGCCGGCTGGCGGAGGCGCATCGAGCAGCAGCACGGCGTCCTCGTCGCCGTCGTCGTCGGTTTGGACAGCGTAGGCGTCGGCTGTGTAGGCGTCCGCCGTGTAGGCGGAGGCTGTGTAGGCGGAGGCCGCGGCACTTTCGGCGTCGTGTCGGGCACTTTCGGCGGCGGCCGCCGCCGCGCCCGCCGCAGCGTTGGCGGCGGCGACTACGGCGGCGGCGTGCGCAGAGCCGTCAGAGGCGGCCGCAAGCGCGGCGGCCGCATCCGCGGCCTGAACCGCCGCCACCTTGGCCGCCGCCGCCGCGTGCATCGCCACTTCCCTCGGGTCGTCGCCAAAGCTCTGGGGAGCCTCCGTGCGTTGCGCGCCGTATGGAGCCATTGCATGCGAGGCAGCAGGCTGAGGTTCGACCCAGTCGCCGAGCGTGGTAGAGCGCGCATCGCTGCTGCTCGGCGCTTGCGCGGCCGCCGCCGCCGCCTCACCATGGATAAGGGCCGCGCCGGGTGCGGACGCCGCGGGTGCAGGTGCGGCCTCCGCCGCCGCGGCCGCTCCCGCGGCTGCCGCGTGTGACGCCGCGGGTGGCTGCAGCGGCTGCTCGACGCGCCAGCGCAGCGCCGACTTTTCGCCGATGTTGATCACGTCATCATGGCGCAGCTCGCGCCACGTGTGCGCGGGCAGGCGGTAGCCGTTGATCCAGGTGCCGTTCATGCTGCCGAGATCCGTCACGCCCCAGACGGGCGTACCCTGGAGCCACAGGTCGGTCGGGTGCTGCGACACGAGCAGGTGCATGCGGCTCGCAACGCTCGTGCGCACGTAGACGGCGGTCGCGCCAGCAGGCGGCACCTCCGGCCGGCGGCCGACGGCATACTTGTGGCCGAACTGGAGGCACAACCGCGCGTCAGGAGTGGCCGTGTCGAGCAGCTCGAGGTCCGAGAGGAAGTGCAGCGCCGCCTCATCGGTAGGGGCCTTTGCCATGTTTTTGTCACGGACCGAGAACGTGGGGGGGGCTGCAGAGGGGACTGCGCACCCTGCACACCGTATCCAGCGCTTCTTTCCGGATTTCCGTCGCGTGCCCCGAATCGTTTTTTTCGCTCTTTCACAGACAAAAACACGCACATTCGAGCTCCGCGCGAGAAAATCACGGAGCTGACAACACAGTTCAAGAACCTGGACGCGCGCGACCCGGTGCGCCTCGAGACGACCGACGTGCTGCTCGACAAGCTATACAGCCTCGGTATCATCCAGGCGAAGCGGCTGCTCGCGTGCGACAAGATTGCCGCGTCGACGCTTTGCCGCCGCCGGCTGCCCGTCGTGCTCGTGCGGCTCAAGATGGCGGAGACCATGAAAGAGGCCGTCACGCTCGTCGAGCAGGGCCACATCCGAGTCGGACCGCACAGCGTCACTGATTCGAGCTACCTCGTCAGCCGCACGATGGAGGATTACGTCAAGTGGGTGGACACATCGAAGATCAAGGTCACGATCATGCGGTACAGCGACAAGCTCGACGACTACGCCCTGTTGTGAGGCGGTTCAGGCCGCCGCTCTCAGCTCGAGCGAGTAGGCAACATGAGAGCAAGCACCGCGCCGCTCGAAGGCGGCGGCCGGGTTGGATCCGGGCCTCCAGCTGCCTCCACTGAAATCCGCCGCTTCGCGATGTGGAAAATTAGCTATGATAGGAAAGTAGGATAAGGGCGATTCAAATAGAATGAATGTTGTCGAGTCATTGGTTTCGCTATTCATGCCTCCACCATAGTGCCTCCACCATAGTGCATGTGGGGTGAGATATTTTGGCTTTCGCCCCGTGTGCGACGGGGAGCGCCCGCGCACCGATCACGGCGGCGAGCGAGATGCCGGCGCAGGTGGTGCGTGAAGAGTGTTGCTTGGTGTACATGAGTGCCCTTAAATGTTCTGCATCGAAAATGTCTCTCTGCCAAGTAGACCATGAACAGGCCACACACCGCTCGGAGCCTTCGAAGATCTCAGAACCGATCTGCTGGTGAAGCGCTCGCACTCACGCTCTTCTGTCGCTGCGCTGTACTCAGTACTGCGCTGTACCTCTGCACTCCGTCGCGCTCCGTCTGCTCTGTCGCTCCTGCGGATCAACGCCTGCGGATCAACGCCTGCGGATCAACGCCTGTGGATCAACGCCTGCGGATCAACGCCTGCGGATCAACGCCTGCGGCTCTAGGTGCCGAGGCGCATGGCAACAACGCGCGCGATCGATGCGAAGACGTCGGGCGTGACAGTCTGCACGAGCTCGACGAGGCTCATGAGGGCTTTTGCGCCTTGGCCCGATTTCATCATGTTCTTGAACGCGTCGATGGTGCTTATCTGCTGTAGGATGATGGATTTCTGTCGTTGCATGATCGCCTGCGTGTTGGCCAGCTCGGTCTTCGTGTTGATGAGGTCGTTGAGTGCGGCGTCTTTTAGCGCCACCCATAGCTGTGCATCTGCGGCTGGCGGGAGGGGGCCGAGGCGAACTCGCTTGGCCATCGGCGCCGAGTGCGGAGGTGGTCTGTCGCGGTGGTCTTGTTTGCTCGGCAGCGGCGGCGACGGCGGCGGCGGCTGTGGCGGCTGAGCAGAGGCGGCTGTGGCTTCTGGCGTGACTGGAGGCGCTGCGGCAGGAAGCTCAGCGGGTGGGGTCTCGGTTGGCGGCTCAACGACGCTCCAGCTCGCGACGACGACCTTCCTCACCTTGCCCTTGCTGTCAGGGCATGTGTTGTTCTCGAGGAGCTCCAACACATCACCGACTGTGAGCTGTCGAACTTCGCCACGCTGGAAGTATCCTGCGTTGCAACGCATCAGGCCAGACCCAACTTGCGTGCACTCGACGGTGCCATCAGCTAGACGGCGCAGTTGGCCTTGCTGGCGGGAGATTTGCATGCTGCGCACGCCGATCGCCGTCGGCGCTTGGGGATCGGCGTCGCGGCCGAAGATGAGCATCGAGTCCGGCTTGCTTGAGAGTCGCAGCGGCGCCACGCCGGCAGACGGCACGAGCATCACTGGAGTAAACTGGGACGCATGCATGTGAGCGCCCCTCAGTCTGATGATCGAGCCCAGGACGGCGCGTTTCGAGGCCCGCGCGGCGCCCCGGAACGCGCCGGGTTTTTGGGTGGGGGTCTTTGAGCGTCGGGGGTAGCTAGGCGGAGCGTCGTGAACGTGTTGTGTGTATTAACATGAATGATAAACGGTCACGAGGAAAACGCGAGGCCCGTGCCGACGATCAGCGTCACAACCGCGTACCCGCCTATGCAGCGGCGCATCATGTTGCGCACCGCCGCGAGCACGTCTGCATCGTTGCAGCACGGCAGCGCCCCGGCCACTTATGGCGAGGAAGACCTCAAGCTCACGCTGTCATGAACCGCGGCGGCGAAGATGTTGAGAAGAACCTCCGATTCGGAGCCGGTGTTGAGATGCCGCCACTCGGCGACCATCTCTGCATTGTGCTCTGTTCAGTTCACCAGGTTGCCGTTGTTCGCGAGCACGATGCCAAAGGGCGAGGTTAGTGAGCTGCCTGCAGTCGGGTAGCGCACGTGGCCGATGCCCACGCTGCCTGTGAGCTTGGCAACGTGCTCGCTGCTGCCAAAAACAACTCATCAAGCATGCTGACGGCGCTGAGCGAGAGATGCTGCTCAGCTTCCAGGATGCGCACCCGCTCAAGTTCCTCTCATTCGGGCTGCTTACGAGCGTCGCGCTCCTCCACGCCTGCTGGAGCATGCAGTGCGCTCGACTCATCCACCCCGCGATGCAGCGGCTGATCACCGCCGATGGCCGGCCGAGCCTCGATGATCTCGTCCAAAGCTCGGTGAGAATCGTGGAGCCCGATCATGTCCTCGCATCGCTTGCTGATTGCGTCCTCTTGGCATGTTGATGGTGTCTCTCTCTCTCTTTCTCTCCATGGCATGTTGATCGCCCTCCCCCTTGTACGCTGATGTTCTCTCCGTGATTGGCTGTCAGGTCGTCCCGATCGACTGATGCAAATAGCTGCTGCCGCCGCTCGGCCGGCGCAATTTTTGCCGACCCGCGAAGCTAGGTCCGCTGTAGGTTAGTTTCTCCGAGTGCCACCGATTGCCGCTGAGTGCCGTTGATCGCCTCCCTCATTCCGATACGCCGAGTTCGACGGGTACGGCGCAGGCGCGACGCTCTTGGTGAGTTGTCAGGGGGTGCTACGACGGAGGCGGGCGCGTGCAGCGTGATCGGAACCGGCATGAGGAGCGCGAGATGATGCAGGATCGACTCGAGCTGCTCGCGAGCTGTCCGGTGGAGACGACGCCCGCGCCGCGCGGGCCCTTTGCACGGCGCGTGCAGGAGTAAATGCAGAGTACCTCGCCGCGCGCGCGTTCGCATCGTCGGTGGGAGGGACGCTCGAGAATCTCGTGTCGGCCTGCTGAGGGGTCATTTGAATCGGTGGCACCGTTTTTGGCGCTCGACGCCGCGCCGCGGTGCCGGACTGCGAGCCGGTGCGTGCGTCTGTGAGTCGGTTCGGTTCTTTGAGGGAGTTTGTGTGATCAACCCGGTTATTCGTGTGTCTGTCCAAGTGTACTGGCTCCCCCCGGTGTTTTGAAACTGTTACCGGTAGATTTTGTCGCGCGGCAACCTTTTCAACGAGACCAGTAAAAAGCTGAATGGGTGGGCATCCACTCCACTCGCCGCCGCCGATACCTCCAAGACTTGCGATGGCCTCTCAAAGAGTTGTGCTGCCCTTGTCGGTGGTAGCGGGGGCGTGGGCTCATCCTGCTCGGCAAGGTGCCAATCAACGAGGCGACCACCACGCAGATCGAGGGCATCACAGGCTACACGTACGGCGGCACCGCGCCCAGCGAGTCGTCGGGCAATCTTTGGTACGTGCGCGTGTGGCATCGTGATGCGATGGTGGGTGCAAACAATGAGATCACCGCCATTATGGTTGGTCGTTGGCGCATGGCGGCGACTTCTCCGCCGCTGGTGCATGGCGTCGACTTACAAGGCGGAGCCGGAGGCGAGGGGTGTGGGCTCATCCTGCTCGGCAACTTGCCGCCTCCGCCCTCGCCGCCGCCGCACCCGCCGTCGCGGCCCTCACCGCCGCCGCCGCCGCTGCCCTCGCCGCCACCCCGTTTCCTTTGCCTCCGTTTCCTTTGCCTCCGTTTCCTTTGCCTCCACCTCCGTCCTCTCCGCCGCCGCCGCCCTCCCCACGCGCTGCAAGGCGCCGTCGCCACCGGTCCCCCACCGCCCAGTCATCCACTTCCATCTCCCTCCCCTTCCCCACGCGCTGCAAAGGCGCCGTCGTCGCCACCCCCCTCGCTACCGCCACCCTCGCCACCGCCACCATCCCCATCGCCTCCTCCGGGCTCCGCCACGCCCACCGCCATCGACACCGCCACCCTCACCTCCTCCGCCAAGCTCTCCGCTCATCACCCTCGCCGCCCACACCCCCCTCCGCCTTCGCCACCCCAACCTTCCCCTCCCACCTTCGCCGCCTCTGCCATCGCCCCCTGCTTCACCGCCACCGCCGTGCCGCCCTGCCCTCCTCCATGACCTTCACCTCCTTCTCCACCATCTTCTTTGCATGCAAAAAAGTTTGAAGCAAAATGTTGTGGATTTTGTTGGAGAGTTTTTCACTTATTGCCTTTGACTTGCTTGCGAAATTGCTATGAATTGGGAGATTGCGAAGGAGAACCACGACGACGATCGCGAAGTTTGACGACGACGGCTCTCTTCTGCACGGTCGAGCCGTGCTCGTTTGGGATGCTGCGCACAGCGCTCTTTGCGGTGTGCCTCTTGCGGAGATCAACGGGAGACCCGACTCCCTGAAGCCCTGAAAACCCTCGCTGGTCAAGCGCCGAGTCATGTCTTGATGGGACCCCCCCTTTCTATCCCCCCGTTGCTACGCGCAGTTGTCCGTGGCGACGGCTCACGCACAAGCTTTCGAGGACATGTTCCAAGTCAGTGGCAACATCAAATCGCAAACCTGGGTACGCACGCACGTGATCCTTCAAACACGTCACCAAAATGACACTGCCACCGTGCTGATTTGTGCTGCCATTCGCCGAATTCGAACTGCAGTTCGCAGCATACAAATACGTTCTGACGGACCAGGTATTCGTCACGTCTGGCACGACGCTCACCATCCAGCCAGGCACCACCATCTTCACTTCACCCGCCTCACTGAGCGGTGTCACTTCAGCGCTCATCGTCGCAAAGGGTGGACGGATCTCCGCACCTGGCACTTTCCCCTTCACTGCTTTCAAGCCCACCGTGTCGTCCAACTCGCCGGTGTCTAGGAACTCTACCAGCGCGGATACCGTGCTCGAGACGACGCACCAAGATCCGAGCGCGTTCACACTCGCAGTGTCGCTCTTGGGGACAGTCTGGGCCCCCGAGCTTGGTGCCTTCACTGCCGCGGGCGTGCAAGCGAGCGCGGCGATGCTTGCGGGACTCCGAGCGGTGCTGGATCGGGAGCTTTCCGGCTGGTCAGCCACCGTCGCGCCAAGCTTCGTGGTTCACGATCTCTTGGTGCTCACGCCAACCTTACTGAACATCTCGGTGCGTCAGGCGGCCGACGGCTACGAGCTGCGCGGCAGCTGGCTGAGCCCACAAGCGCTGCGCGTGGAGGTGGTCGATGCCGGCAGCCTCGATTCGAACCTGACGCACCAAAACCGCGCCGAGCCGCCCAACTTCCGCTCGGGCGCCTGGTTCGTCACCACGTCCTTCTCGGCCTCTCAGGCCCCGATGCTCGTGTGTGGCTACGGGGGCGTCACCGTGTCGGCGTGCGCCTACGGCGAGCCCTCGCCGCCAAGCGTGCCGCGGACCACTGACCAATTTGACAACAGCGGCCTCGACAATTACGGCCGCATGCTCGGGCCGCGCTACCCACACTCGTGGTCGCGCGTCACGACGCGACAGTGCGAGGACTACCTCACGTTCTTCAACAACTACGCGACCACGCCACCCGTCATCCGGCGCTGGCCCATCACGGGCAGCGTTGGCCCCGTGGGCACGCCGACGATCATCGAGTTCTCTGCGAGTGACCCGAATGACATCAATCTCGCCTACGGCGCCGGCGACGAGCTGCGCATCACGTTCGACATGGCGACCGACCGCTCCAATAGCACCATGCTCGGCAGGTACTCGGGCGACCGCGAGTACGTCGACTCGCTCTTCGCGTTCAATGCACAGCTCGGCCAGTCGTACAGCGGCGAGTGGCTCGACGACTCCATCTTTCAGATCGCCATCCTCGAGCCCTCCTACCGGTCGCTCCCGCCCTTTTTGGCCGACGGGCACGTGCACCCGAACAACACGTGCACGGTGCGCGCCCGCGAGACGCTCCAGATGGACGGGCTCTGATGCCTCTGATGACCTCTGATTGCCTCCCTCATCAGGTGCGCCCGCGAGACGCGCT
>ERZ761574.2286-NODE-2286-length-10245-cov-81.683023_pt1 | contig 10245 bp, 6 predicted proteins | sample MGYA00374950_ERZ761574 | MGnify/ENA primary metagenome ERZ761574 (study PRJEB28895, sample SAMN07631631) | mixed culture metagenome | isolation source: Freshwater growth medium | place: USA: Seattle, Washington | collected 2016-10-03 ... | reverse complement strand
GTGAGGGCGGCGGCTGCGAGGACGGCGGCGGCGAGGGCGGGGGCGATGAGGAGAGTATAGAGAGCGGCGGCGAGGGCGGCCCGCCCACGCCGCCGCCGCCCTCGCCGCCGCCGCATGGTCAGTTGGGGTCTGACACACCTCAACACAGGCGAGCGGCGCGGATTTTCGAGTGGGGTGGCTTCGTACCTATCTGGAGCGACCTTTTGCGAGGCTCCGCGCGTCGCCGCTCCTTCTACTTGAGCTCCTGGGGCTGCTCTTCAGTGAGCCCTGCATTTGGCGTCTGGTTGCCAACATCCCGAGTTTGGATGGAGAAGATGACCCACCGTCGTCCTGAGCGCACCCGAGGGGCTCGAGGAACTCGGGCCCATCCTCAATCGCGGGTCCGGGACGTCGGCTGGCTCCCCGTCCGGCTCCCAGACCGGCTCCCAGTCGAGGTCCTTCGTGCACTTTTGTGTGTCGCGACGGGTGCGGGAGCGGCGTTTGAGTCGCACAGAAAAATGAAAAATCATTTTCGAACTCGTTTTTGGTGTTCTGGGTTTGGGCTGACACCCCTAGATATACGCGCACCGCACCTGTACCTTGGACAGGGGTCATTGTTCTGCATTCTGAGCTGTCGCTCACGGGAACGTGCACCGCCTTGACCCTTGTCCGGACTGGAGTGTGACGCCCCACACCCCGACCAGCGAGACCATCGGGTCCCGGCGGCCTCACGCGCGCGCATCTCGTGTCCGGCCGCACAGCGCTCTCACGCGCAGCCACGCACACTACTGCACGGCTTGGACGGTTTGTGCGGCCTGCATGCTCACGCCTCGTTGTACCACAGTTGCTCGTTGGGCGACCGTTGGCAGAAGCGCACCTCAAATATGCTCGCACCGTGCTTCTGCACGATGTCCTCCTTCCAAGCTGCACCCGCGACGGTGGGGCGCCCAATGCAAAAGATGGTGGATCCCGAGCCAGACATCATGACAGCGTCAAAGCCCAGCGCCTTCAGGTCCATGCGCAGCTTGTCCAGCTTGGGCATCACGGCAAACGCTGGCGGCTCGAGGTCGTTAAGGAAAGTGCCCCCCGTCACGGAAGCCTGGAAGTCCGCAAGCAACTTACGGGGGTCAGGACCGTCGAGGGACTGTCCCTTGTTGAGCCCAAGCTGCTTGAAGACGGCGGGTGTGGAGAGGCCATCGGCCGGCTTCACGAGGAAGCACGGCGTGTCGGGCAGCGGCGGCACATTCTCGATGATCTCACCGCGGCCGGTGCAATACGCAGTGCCACGGGAGAAGAAGAAGCTGATGTCGGAGCCCAACTCGGCGCTCCACTCGATGAGCTGCTGCTGCGTCGCCGGGAACCCCGCGAGCCGATTTGCGGCATGCATCGCCGTCGCCGCGTCGCTTGAGCCCGCACCGAGGCCCGCTTGCGCCGGAGCATTCTTGTGCAGTCGGCAATGAACCCGCTGCTTCGTGCCCGTCTTGTCAGCAAAGAGCTTCAGCGCGCGCATGACGAGATTGGTCTCATCGGTCGGGATGCCCGCCCGCCCGACTGAGTCGGGTGACACCTCCATCGAACAGATGGGCTTCGATGAGTCGGCACCCTCGACCCAAAAGTCAAGGGTATCCGTCAGAGATACTGCTTGGAAAAGAGATGCGAGCTCGTGATAGCCGTCCTCGCGCTTGCGCAGAATGCGAAGGAATAGGTTGATCTTTGAGGGGGCCTGGAGCGTGAGCGCCGGCGCTTTGTTCCCGTATCGTTCGCTGTACTCGGCGCCAGAGGTGCCCTCAGCGAACGCCGTATTGGCAGCGAGCGCCGCGAGATGAGAGGAGCGCGATGACGCTGGCGCGTTGCGCAACCAAGGACGCTGCTGCGCCGCGAAGGTTTGGAGGCTGTGCCCACCCGGTGCCACGCATGAAAGCAGAATGAGCACAAGCGGTGCATGGTGTTGTAGACGGCTTCCAGGCCTTTGGCGGAGGTGAATGGCCCCCATCCTGGGTCGGAGGCCTCTCTCACGAGGTCGCGATCTCCCGATCGCGCGCTCGCGTGAGCGTCCGCGCTCGACCGAGGCTCTCGCCCTTCAGTAGAAAACACGAGAACGACGTTGAGGGACTATGCAACGTCGAGCGACTTAGTGCGTTGAGGGACCTACCGGTACCTTAGTGCTTAGACCCACCTGAGACGGTTCCTTCATGTTTTAGCTGTTAGGGATCAATCGAGACCGAACACCTGCTCGGTGAAGCAGCCGTGGAGACCGTGCGGCACGTGGTGCTGGAGCCACAGCTGGCAGACCGGCCCATCCTCGATGCGATCGCCGTCCAGGATCGCAAGGCAAGATTGGCCGCGGGTCGCGTCGAACATCATCGCAGCGATCCACACGTCCGCTTCGTCACTGCTGGGAATGGCATCGCTCGTGCTGCCAACACCGCTAGCGCTGCTGGCGCTAGCGCCGCTGCTGCTGCCGCCATTGCCGCCCCTCGGCCTGGGAATGACAACCACCTCCTCGCAGAACGTGTTGGGCGGCGCGCGCCACACGATTGTTTCGTCCGTGTGCCGGTCCCAGCGTGCGTAGCCAATCGGCGGCGAGCCACTCACCGAGGCACCCGGCTGGCCCTCACTGTCGAGGTCGTTGCAATAGGACATGTACAGGTAGCGGCAGCGAGCGTCGCCCTCAAAGCGCGGGTCGACGTGCGGGTGGTCAATGCACGCCTTGCCGGCCACGATGGATCGCTCGACGCTAGCCCCGTCGGGGAAAAGTCGAATCGTCGACTGCAGCAGCATGGTGGGAGCAATCTTGCCGTCGTCATACAAGGGGACTTCGCCGCCCCAGTCCCCCAGGAAAGGGCCACGCCCCACCGAGGGCCAAGCCGCCGTGTACAGTCTGATCAGTGGCGCAGCGCCCGCCGCGACAGGCAGTTCCTCGAACGCATTCGCATGGTGGATACAAAAATACGGGTCGGCCGTCGAGACGGCGACGGGCTTGCGCCCGTCGGCCGCTCCGCCCGGTCGCGGCACGATGTAGAGCCGAACGCCCTGGCCCGTTGTGAGGAGCGCGCCTACAGGACCAGTGAGGCCGAGGATGTACGGCGCCAGGTTGAGTTCCATGCCGTTGAGTACGAAAATGTAGTAGTTGTCGGTGATGGCGAAGTCGTGTGGCGCGACGGCCGCGGGCAGTTTGACGGGCGTTGTGGCTAGAATCTTACCACTGATCGTGTCCATCTCGTACAGAGTGGCCGCCAGCTCCTCGCGCCCCACCGAGGCCGCCCATGACCACCCTACCATCCGCCCGCGCTTGCGGTCCTCACGCGGGTGTGCCGTGAACGCCACGCCGAGGCCGAGGCCGCGGTCAATGGCCTCGGCGCCGGAGGTGACAGTGGCCCACCCGTCGGGCAGCGCGCCATCAAATGTCTCCTTGCTCATATAGTCCAGCGTGTGTGGGTCGAGGCGCACGGGCAGTGCCGCCTCCCATAACGCGAGCAGCTTGCCGCCCCACATCTGCACATTAGTGTTCGCAGGGTTCTTCAGCTTGAGATTGAACACGTTGGAGACTGTCGGGCTGCGTGCCAAATGTGTTGCGAAAGAGCACGTCGTCGGCCTGCTCCTCAGCCACATAAGAGGGCGTCAGCACAAACTTGGATGCAAATGAGGCCCGCCCAGTGGAGCCATCGATGGCAATGCGGCAGATCAGGCCATCGCCATCGAGGACGTGTTTGAAGCGGCGGCCACCACGCTCAAAATTGCCCGGACCGTTGCGAAACACGGTGCCACGAAGGGTAGCTGGTATCACACCCTCAACATCAGTGATCTCGTAGTTGGTCGTGCCACCAGCGTACGATGAATACGCACGGCTCCACGACTGCCGGATTTCGTCATTCCAAACACTGTTCGCTGGCGCTCCGAAGGCGAGTTCGGCCATGCGCGGGGTGCTACGACTCACACCCATGCGCTGGATCGTGGCGCTACGAAACACGACCGCCGCCACGCACGTGTTGAGCAGCAGCATAAACATCGGAAACATGACGTGAGGGAGTTCACATGTGAAGTACCGGCAGGTGTGAAGTGAACGATAAGGGATCCGAACCGGCACGAGCCATGCATGCGGATCCCCCCTTCGAGTTTGCTCAGACTGTACTTATATCCTGTATGCACTGGGGAGAACAAAAATGCCGTGTCCATTTCCAGACACCTCTCTGGCCGGCAGGCACTGTGCTCGGACGCCTTTTATGCACGACTACGCCCTGCCGCTCTCTCTCGTCGCGCGCCGTGGTTAGGCCCACCTGACCAGCTGAGCCACGCGCCGCGAGGCGTGATCTGAGGGGACATTACATAGCGAAATCCATGGAAATTACGCCATGTTGTTGGTGTAGAAATAGTAGCCGGCGCCGAGGGCCACGAGCAACACCGGAATCGCCATCGCGAGCCCGCCGCCGCCACCGCCGCCGCCGGCTTTGCTCGCCTTCCCCGACGCCTTCTGTTCTGAAGGCGAAATCTCGCCGATCTCGAGCGGAAGGAGGGCCTTGCGGGCCTCGTTCGAGTGGCCCACATCCTCATAGTCCTCCGTGGCGTCCTTGCCAGCGCGGTCCAGAAGCACCTCCTCGCCGCCAGGGTGGTCATCCAGGTATTTGGTGACGTCGTACACCTTGCCATGGATGGTCATCCAGACGGAATCGCGCTTGCTGTGCTCGGCAAGCTTGGCCATCGAGCTGCGACGGCAGAGCAGGCAGAGTGAGGCAGTCAGCGCACGCAGTCGACAATTGCCTCGCACGCCAGCGCCAGTGCTGTCCGTGCGTGGTCGAAACGTGTGTTGTGCGCGCACATGAACGCTCGACCCTTGGAGTCCTGGGTCGGCTCAGCCGCAGCAGGGCTGCCCTCGTCAGGCATCTGAGTCGGAAAGAACCTCCTGGGCGGAGCAGCGGCGAGATTCCATACACACGACACACTCCCGTGAAGTCACACCTCTCCCGAGCTCGGAACAACCCACGAACCGAAACGGTTCTTCGCCAAACTTTGGTGTGGACTAGTTTGTGGACTACCTCAAGCGAAGGTGCTTCCAGACCCTTTCTAAATCAGGACCGCTCCCCTGATGCAAGTCGGCGGTCTCGGCAGCGTCGAAACGTCACCGAGCGGAAGCATCGAGGCATTCAGAACGGGAGCGAGGGGGCTCGTGTCGTTGCCGTGGCCGCTCGCGCTGCCATGGGACGAGGCCTTCCGGCCTTGGCAAGTCGGACTTGTTGTGTCCACCGTTGTTATGGGCACTGCAGGGGTGTGGTACCTGCGGCGGCCAGTGGATGGCAAGGTCAAGGCGAAGGCGGACGGCGCCAAGCACAAAAAGGCCAAGAAGGTCAAGAAGCAGGCGGACGCACCGCCGATGAACACGCCCGAACGCCTCGCGGCCTCCAGCAGCGCAGCCTCCAGCAGTGCAGTCGCGCTCCTGGAGCGGCTGAGCGTGAGGTCGGAGGAGGCGGAGGATACTGTGGCCGACGACGGTGAGTGGCAAGTCGTGCCGGACCGCTCGCCGAAGAGCAAGGGGAGCAGCAAGCAACGGCGCAAGCAGCAGCAGCAGCCGCAGCCGCAGTCGCCGTCGCCGCCGTCGCCGTCGCCGTCGCCGTCGCCGTCGTCACCGTCGTCGTCACCGTCCAAGGCGGTGGCCAAGGCGGCGGGTGCGCGCGACAAGGGTGGGGCGGCCGGCAAGGGCGGCGCGGCCAAGGGCGCCTCCGGTGGGGCGGTGGACGAGGCCCGTGCTGCTCACAATGGCGCGAGTTGCTCGTCACGAATGCCGCCGCATGCCTCTCAGGAGGATGACGACCTTCAGTTGGCAATGGCTCTCTCTCGCTCGTTGCACGAGGGGCAGGGGAGGCAGGGGACTCTGCACGACGCCCACGAGGACGCGTTCGATGAGGGCTGGTCGCCCAACGGCCGCTCGATACAGCGCTCTGGCGGTGCACACGAGGCGCCCGAGCCACGCCTCGAAGCCCCCGAGCCGCCGCCATCACCTACGTATGCCGCGCGCACGCGGGCCTCTATTGCGGGCGGCGGCGGCAGCGCTGGAGGCGCTGGTGCCGGCACAGGCGCTGGCGCCGGCACAGGCGCTGTCGCGGGCGTCAGCGGCGCGTCCGTAGCCGGCGGTGTCGTACCTGCCGGTAACAGCAGCCCTGCGGACGCGACGGCAGCGGCGCGGGTGACAGTTGAGCTGTCACTGCTGGACGAGAGCGAGCGGAAGCAGCTGCTCGACGAGCTGCTCCGCGACAAGGCGCTTGGCAAGCGCGTCGATCGCCCGTGCGATCGGCTCCGCGAGGGCATGGCACGCGTCGATGGCGGCCAGCTCTCGAAAGCAGCCTTCGACGCGGCCCTCATCGGTCTTGCCGGTCCTGAGAAGGTCGAGCGAGTCATGAACCACGTACGCTCGCCTTCGGATGCTCGCTCGGACGCGTCCACGGTGCGGGCCAAAAACAGCCCGACCCGATAGCATGCCCCTAGTACAACCGTGAGCAGAGAGGTGCAGAGCGCTCCGGATACAACGTATCCGCCCGGGTTTATTACTAGTGGACTCGAAAGGACGCGATCAAGGCGCCAGGGGGTCACGCGACGGGGGGAGAGAGTGGCGGAGTGAGTACAATTGAGTGAGTAAGTGTGACTGATCTGAGATTCTGAGTTGAATTCTGAGCAATTCCAATTGACGTCTGAGGTGAAACCGTTTTAACTCGAAAAAAGACACTCACACTCCACACTGTCCGATGTTTAAGTCAAGTCCGTATGCAAAGAATTTTAGGGAAGAACGTGGGGAGTTGCTTGACCCCACATGACCCCACAGTTGCTTGCCTTCACAGCACTTGAGGCTTTCTCGCGCCAGGCCACCGGCCGTCGGAACCATGTCGGCGACCAAAAAGGTGCGATCGGAGCAGTACAACTTCGACGCGCCGCGCTTCGCCGACCTGACCAAGGAGAAGCAGACTGCCTCCGCGATGTCGCCCGGCGCGACCAACTGGTTCAGTGCGTGCGGCCTCGCCATGGTCTCTCAAAGATCTCGATCCCCCCATCTGACTATCGCATCGCGGCTGCCTCTCGTTCTGCACAGACATGAACGCGCGCGAGACGGTACCGACCCCCGGATCAGTCGCTGCGCCGCCGCAACCTCCGCCACCGCAACCGCCTCCGCCGCCTGCGGAGGCATCACTGCCGCCCACGCCCGCACCACCAACCCCCGTGTTCAATGTGACGCCTGTGATGACCAGCACCCCCGCCGCGCCGGCCATCGAGCAGCCCTCGTCGGCTAAGACGGTCAAGCCAAGCCGCGCCGCCGTGCCAGTGGTCGCCAACAAGATGACCAAAGCTTCGGAGGCTCAGAAGTCGGCACCCGCGCCAGTGCCCGCACCTGAGCCCGCGTTGCTTGCAGACACGGTGCCCGCAGTCGCCAACAAGACGACCAAGGCATCGGCGGCGGCGGTGGCCGTGCCCAAGCCGGCCGCGCCGGCCGCACCCGCGGCGAAGCGTGAGCCGACGAAACCGGTGCCGCCGACCCTCATGACGGCAACAGTGGCGCGGCCCGACAAGGGCTCGAAGGCGACGACGGACGAGCGCCAAATCGCCGCGGCGCTCGAGAAGCTCAAGCGCGACAAGGAGGCGCGCGAGAAGGCGGCGGCGCAGCTGCCCAAGGCGTTCGCCGACGGGGGACCTCCGATGCCGGTACGCTCGGGCAAGCAGCTGACGATGCCCGAGCCGTTCAAGCTGCACGCGAGCAACAAGAGCTTAGAGGTCGTCGTCGATGCCGAACAGAAGCCGATGATGGAGAAAGTGAAGGAGTTCACCAAGACGCCGCAGCGCTTCCGCTCCAAACCGGCAGATGCCACGCCCGAGGTGCCTACGCCGGCCTCGCTCACGCAGACGGTGCCCGTGGCGCCGACGCTGATGTCGGAGCTTCGCGCAGCTAGTAAACCCAAGCCCAAGTCAAGCGCAGAGATCGAGGAAGAGCTCCTCAAGAGCATCCCTGCCTTCAAGGCGCGTCCCGTCGACCGCCGCGTCCTCGAGTCGGCAGGCGATCTCGGCGTCAAGCGCGTCGAGCCGCGCAAGACGACCGAGTTCGCCGTCTTCAACCTTGCGACGACTAACCTTCCCTCGTCGCAACGCCGACGCTCTGCGACGAAGGACGATGATGAGCGCTCAGACGCGGGCTCGACGCAGTCGGCGCCCGCGTACCCTGGTTTCAAGGCGAAACCGGTCAACAAGAAGCTCTTGGCCGGCAAGGCGGCGGGGCTCGCGATTGTGACGCCGCGCAAGATTACGAAACCCATCTCGCCCAAGCTCAACACGAGCCTGCGCGCGCGCGAGGCGCCCGCCGCAGTCGAGCCCACGTTCGAGGCATTCAAGGCGCGCCCGATGCCCGATCACTCGAAGGCTTCGCCCGCGAAGCAGGTGGCCACGCGACCGGTGACGATGCCCAAGCCGTTTGAGCTCGAGTCGGTCGCGCGGCACGAGATGGCCGAGCAGACACAGAAGCACCGACACGAGGAGCAGGCCAAGGCGGAGGCGGCCGCGCGTGTCTTCAAGGCGCGCAAGATGCTCGTCGTGCCCGAGGCGTGGAAGCCGACCGTGGAGTCGAAGCATACGGCGCCGGCGCCCTTTAGCCTCACGACGGACGCACGGCATGAGGTGGCTTCGAGCGCCTTTGAGGCCAAGCGGCAAGAGGAGGAGCGTCAGGCGGCGAAGGATCGTGAGTTCAAGGCGACCAAACCAACGGTGCTCTCCGTGCCGCCCTTTGAGCCGCACAAGTCGACCAAGCCGCTCACCTCGCTCTCGGCTGCCAAGTTCCAGCGCACGGAGAACCGCTTCGAGCGCCGCAAGGAGTTCGAGGCGCAGCTGGCGGCGCGTCGTGCGCAGAAGGAGGCCGAGGTCGCCGTGACGGCGCAGCAGAAGGCCGTCGAGGAGGCAGCGGCGCTCGTGGAGCTCAAGAAGGCGCTCGTTCACAAGGCGCGGCCGGTGATGAAGGGCGCGCCGTTTGTGGTGACCAAGCAGCTGACGCGCCCTCTCACCAAGCCGAAGGAGCCCGCTCTCCAGACGCGTGACAGGGCCGCCGCCCGCCCCGCGGTGCCCGCTACAACGCCCGCGGTGCTCACCGCCGGCTTCTGAGGCCGCTCCCTCGGCCGACGAGGCGGTACGAAAAGAAGGTGCGCTGTCGTGAGCGCTGGCTGGAGCCGAAGAGGAGCGCACCGAGCTGTAGGCGACAGCGGCGGATGGAGCGTCGGTGCGTGAAGAGCGTCGGTGCGTGAAGAGCGTCGCGCCGGGCGGCCGCTCGACTACGTGAGGGGCGCGTCTCCGCTCCAAATAGCGCCCGGTACAGCGCGGTGCCTCGACTACGTGAGGGACGCCGTCTCCAGCGGGTATGGCGGGTGGTGGGTGGCTGATGGCAAGCATGCTATGAAGACACGGGCCGCTGGGCGGACATGTACGTGCTCGAGGCCCCCTGCGGGCGGCATCGGGGAGGTGGCGTGAGCGAGAGGATGTAGAGGCGGCCGCGCCCGGTGCCCGAGGTACGCCCGGTGGGGGAGTCTTGCGTTGGGCATCGTGCCGAGCCGGTATGGCGTGACCTGAAAAGGCGTGGCGATGGCGCGACGCACTGAAGCGGAGGTGGGCTGCTGCGTGAAGATGTGCATGAGCCGCGTGCCCGCGACCCTGTCGGAAGCTGTGACCAGGCGCTTTTGACAAGCCGAAGACCGCTGACGCCGGTGACGCGTGGAGAGTGGCCACCGGACACGACGCACCCTGCCCCGCCCTCCTCCTCGCTCCTGGCGCCTGCGTGGGGAGTTGAGCAGTTGACGATCTGAGCTAAGCTAGGCGAAAAGCGGAGCATCGAGCATGCTTTGTGCGGTGTCAGTGTGCATAGTCGCGCCGCTTGGCGCCGACCGTGCTTATAGCAGCTGAGCAGCAGCTCGAGGAGAGACTCTGAGCAAACTCTGAGCGGAGAGAACGGATGCTCGCCACGTCCTTTTTCGTTGAGCTTGAGGTTTCGGCTACCGGAGGTGCGAGGACCGGACGCGGATTAAAACGCGAGTGCCGGTAGCAAGGTGTGGTGGTGGTCATGGGTGGTGGTATAAATACCGAACATGTACACGTACACGAGGCGCACACGCGCACCCCCCTCCGGCGTATTCGCACACTCACACAGGGGTTACCCCCGACCAGCGACCTGCGTCGCGACCACGTGAACGCAAGAAGTAAGTAAGTAAGTAAGTAACCAACGCCTACCGGCAGCGTACACGTGGCGAGGGGGTC
>ERZ761574.2281-NODE-2281-length-10260-cov-70.802450_pt1 | contig 10260 bp, 9 predicted proteins | sample MGYA00374950_ERZ761574 | MGnify/ENA primary metagenome ERZ761574 (study PRJEB28895, sample SAMN07631631) | mixed culture metagenome | isolation source: Freshwater growth medium | place: USA: Seattle, Washington | collected 2016-10-03 ... | reverse complement strand
TATGTACGCCGGTCCGGTGTCTTGGGTGTCGAATTCTAAACATTGGCTGTGAACGGTGAATCTCTTGCTCGATCGGCGACCGCCCCGCTCACACCAGACTCAAATCGCCCACCCGCCGGAAAGGACCGGAAAGTCTAACCGCCTCACATTGTGAGGCAATTGCCGAACCTTTGCCCATGCGGCGACTCTTGGTGAGCGGCGCGACCACCTTGTACTCCTGGCACACATCGGCGCCCGTGGCCTCGTCGCCCTCGAGCTCTGCCAGGTCAACCGCGCACGTCGTGTTGATCATGTCAGTGAGCTCCGGCTTCTCCTTGTCGCCCTGGACCACCTGGCCGATCGCGACCGCCCGCGTCATGGCCACTCCGCGTCGCAGGACGCGGTGGTGCCGTCTGGAGTACTCTCCGCCGCAGGCGAGCCCGTCGCCTTTGCGGTCCACGGCCGCGCCAGAGTTCTCGAGCGAGTCGAAGACGCCCGTCGCGCATGAGATGTTAAGCCCCCCGCGACGCTGCACATAGACTTCCAGATCCATATCCGAAAAAGTGTTGAGGAAAGAGCCGTCCGGCGAGATGTCGAGCATCGCGCCGGCGTTGGGCTGGGACGCCGCTATGAAACGTACCATCGCCCGGTTGACGTACGCGCCGTTGGGCTCGTCGACGTCGTTCACAGTACCGGTACTTCATGACCAGAGTCCTCATGTGCAAGATCTGTTTTGCTGATGCCGGCGCCCGTCTGGGGCGACTACGTACCTCACGATCATTTCTCTTTCAAAAACTGTTTGAATGCCTTGCTCACCGTGGGAGCGCTCGTGCCATCTTACGTGTCCACATGGCTGCTCTACTCACGATGTGAATCACAGAGTGCAGCCAAAGAACCATTTCTTGCCGCATTTCTCGCCGCGGCTTGCGAACCGGCGCTGGCGTCCCCTATCTTGCTGGCGAACAGTCTCTTCTTTGCCAACGTAACCGTCGGCTTCTGGGCCATCGGCCTGCTGCAGCGCAGCTTCTGGCTCATCGATCCCTACTGGACGCTCATACCGCCGCTCCTCGGACACCTCTACCAGCTGCACCCCAGGGCCGCTCCCTCAAGCTATAGGTCGACGATCGTGCTCGTTCTGCTATGGGCGTGGTCGGCTCGGCTCACGCACAACTACTTTCGGCGCGAGGAGTGGAAGTTTGGGCAGCGCGAAGATTGGCGGTACACGAAGATGGCAATGGATTTTCCGCGCCTGTGGCCGCTTCTATCTTTCTTCGCCGTCGGACTAGCGCAGCAGCCGATGCTCGTGGGCATCACGCTTCCTGCGTACACGGTTCATCATGTTGTGCCTCAGCCGCCGCTCGGGCCGGCCGACGCCCTCTGGACGTTGCTGTGCGTCGCCGGGTTGCTCACGGCGCGGGTGGCAGACGATCAGCTGCATGCATTCATGAGAACCAACGAGGAGCGCGTCGCACGGGGTGAGCCACGCATCCGGCTGCTCGAGACAGGCCTCTGGTACTACTCGCGGCACCCGAATTACTTTGGCGAGCAGCTCTGGTGGTGGGCTCTAGGCGGGTTTGCAGTGAGCCTCGGGCAGCCCGAAATGCTGGTTGGCACGGCCTTCAACTCCCTGGTTCTCGCAACGGTGACGGTGATGACCGAGAACAAGATGCTCACGCGATGGGCGCCCGAGCGCGCGGAGCTCTACCGCCAGTACATCCGCACCACCTCGCCGCTGATCCCTTGGTTCAAGCGCGGCAGCAGGAAGGTGGCCTAAGGAGTGCGTTGAGAGCTCGCAAGAAAGGCGAGTTCGCCGACGTCGTGAGCAAGGAAGCGTCTGGTAGAGAGCTCGGACAAGCGAGCACCCTTTGCGCCTTGTTGAGAAGCCGCCGACGGCACCCACAACATGGACTCGGCGCACTTGAAGTGCGTTGGCGTGCGATGTTACGAGTAGCCGAGCGTGCGTGTGTGACGACTTCGGATGTTGTGAAAACCGTCGGTGCGTGTGGCCGGGCGTGGGCCGGCCCTGTTTCTCGCGCGAGCCGCGACCCGCGGCGCGGGGGCTTGGCGTGAACGGGCCGTGCTCGGGTGCGCGGCAGGGAGCCGCCGGGGAGATGTGTGCGTCCGGTCGCGGCACAGTGTTCAAAGCCTCTAATGGGGTAATTACCTGAGTAGTGGGAAGGTCCCCCTAGGTCAAAACGAAGTGCGCGCCCCACGCCACGGTGTGCAAAGCCTATGGGGTAATTACCTGAGTAGTGAGTGGGAAGGTCCCCCTGTAGGTCAAAAATGAAAAAAGTGCGCCCACGCGGGGGGTTGATATAAAAAGAATCTCGTTCAGACGTCATCATTATGCGCGGTTTGTCCAGTTTCGGCTTCGCTTGCCTCGACTTCAAGCGTACTACGCCACCGGACTTACATGTAACATGAAGATGAACAGAGATTTTTGAGTCAATCGAACCCCAAATCTATAATCCTGGAGGTCTTTGCCCCTCCTCAAGTGCCCTACCAATATGTTCCAAGGCGGCCGAGTGAGTTAACAGCGATTCACAGCCATTGGTTATATCTCGACACCCAGGTCCTCAACACCAATGACTGGCCCATTCACACTTCTCGAGCGAAGAACGCCTCGGCCATGGAAATGTCGTCTCTCGGTCTCGGCCTTGGAATTGGCATCGGCATCGGAGTCCTCGTGATGGTGCGTCGCCGCGGCAGCGGCGACGCTCCTTCGACTTCTGCTGCTTCCTGGGGCATGTTCACTGGCAACACGGTCATTCCCGTGGAATTCCATGTGAAGCCCGCGACGCTGCTCTGCTACAACGGCACGGTGCCTGTGCGCGTCGGCGGTGGGCTTGCCTGGCTCGCTGTGAGACCCGAGCCAGTCTTGGGCAGTATGTGCCTGAACGTGCCCGTCGGCAACTGCAGCGAGGAGGCGTTTGCGGCGAACGTGCCAAGAGACAAGCACGAAAGTGCTGAGGCTTTGCTCAAGCCGGGCGGGGAGTTCACCTGGAAGTCGCCCCGCGAGTTGCTCTACCTGCCTGCGCAGGGGCGTGCGAGCGTCTCCGAGGTGGAGGCCGCCGTGCGGGCGATCTCACTGCTCGCGTGGCACCTGGACAGTGCGTACTCGGGTGCCGATGGGACGCCGACGAGCTTCACGCCGGCGTGCGGAGGCCGCCGGCGCAAGACGGCCAGTGGTCGCACCATGTACCCCCGCATGGACGCGGTGGCCATCGTTCTCGTCGAGAGCGCGGACGGGCAGCGCTGCTTGCTCGGCCGGCAGGCCAGCTACCCGCCTGGCATGTACACATGCATTTCGGGTTTCGTCGAACATGGAGAAAGCGCCGAGAATGCGGCCATACGTGAGACACATGAAGAGACGGCTGTCGTGTGCACGCCCGGTAGCGCGCAACTCGTTGCCTCACAGCCGTGGCCATGCGGGCGGGGGAACCACTGCGAGCTCATGCTGGGCGTCTTCGCACGCGCCGTCGCGGGCGGCGAGACGATTGATTGCGGCGCTGGCGGTGCGCTGATGGCGGGCGGTGCTCAGGGCGTTGCTGAGCTGCAGGATGCGCGCTGGTTCAGCCGCGAGGAGGCGCGGACGATGCTCGAGCGCTCTGTCAAGAAGTCCTGGGCGGCTGGCGAACTCCTCGTTCCGCCGCCGCTCGCGATCGCGCATGCGCTCATCTCGCGGTGGGTGTCGGGAACTGTCCCCGGGAAATAAGCCCTTAATCGCCGTGTACAATGTACGGTGGCGTCCGTGACGTTCCCTGTGAAAAGCTGGAAACCTGGACGAAACCGGTGTGCGAGAAAAGTGTTGCCGAGTCGTGTGCCACTGCCCCTGTCCTGGACCGACCCAGTACGACGGTGACGACCGGAGACGAAATGCCGACAATTAGGCAGGCCCTCGTGCCCGCGTCGCAGCTCACCTCGGTCCTCGACGGCTCGCTACTCGGCGTCGATGTACGGCCTTTGTTGCTGCACGTGCTCCACGGCCTTCAGGACGCTGGCATCGAGCGTGTCATCGTAGTGCTCGGGGTAGGGGTGGAGAAGCTCGTCGAGCTGGTGCAGGCCGAGTCATTCCCGCGGATGATCGTCAAGTTCATCTGGGGCGTCGAGTTCAACTGGGGCTCGACATACGCCAACAATGTCATGACGGCGCGTTCGGCCTTCGAGGGTGACGAGCCTCTGCTGATCGTGCGCGCGGACTACCTCTTCGACTGGCGGTTGCTGCACAAGATGGCGCGGTGCGCCTTCACAAGCACCGTCGACGCCTTTGCGCTCATCGACTCCGCGCCCGAGACACTCGAGTGGGTGACGGGTGCGCACTGCAAGGCCTATTGCAAGGGTGGCCACTGCAACGCGCTGGTCAAAGTGCAGCGTGGGATGGGCGACTGCATCGAGAGGATCGGGCACCGGCTGGATGCGTATGACGCGCTGCAGGTGGGCATCTACGTGTGTCGCCCCGTCATCTTCGCCGAGATGTCCAAGCTGCTCGTCGAGCACAAGTTTTGCACGGTGTCAGATGCGATGCAGAGCCTCGCGTCCGTCGGCCGTCTGCGCCACATCGACGTCGATGAGCTGGTGTGCAATAAGCACTGGTTCGGGCACGAGGTGATGCAGAGCGCGCTGATGGAGCACAGCCCCGGCTCCTCGACCTCGGCCGACGCCGCCCTGCGCACAACCGACTCGGCGCCGCCCGAGGTCAGCAGCCAGGCGGCGGCGATGACGGCGATGCAGCCGGCTATCAGAGCAGCCCTTGCACTCCTCTTTGGGCGCAGTGACAGCTACTCGCGCTCGCCTGTGCAGCGCTCAGCGGTCGCGGACGCGAGCGCGGTGCCGATGTACACACTTGGCATTGAACTCGGCTCTGGCAGCACCGGCGTCGTGCACCAAGCCACCAAGCCTTCTCAGTCACCACAGAGCTCGATCAACACGCACCGACAGCCGAGCGAAGAGTTAGCAGCCGATCTTGCGCTGCCCGCCGGCAGCAGCCTAAGCGCCCCGTGCAGGCTGCGCGCGTCCCGCTCGAAGACGAGCTCCGCCACCCTCTCCTCAGGCTCCTCGTGCTCCTCGGGCTCCTCGGGCGAGCTGCCCACGATCTCGGGGGTAATCTCGGGGGTCTCGGGGAGACTTGGGGGCCTTGGGGACCAGGGGGGGCTTCCCCCGCGCACCTCCTTGTCTCCTACCCCGGAAGCTCCGCCGCGTGGCGGCCTGGGAGCTTGGGGGGGGGGACTCTCCGTCAACTGTGGCGGCGGCGGCGCCGGCGGCGCGAGCAGCGATGTCGGAGGAACCTTCATGAGGCACAGCAGCGGTGGCAGCTTCGCTTGTCCGCCTGGTGGTTTCGGCCAGCGAGCCGCGACGTTCCTGCCGCCCGCTTCGTCGTCAGCCGGCGGCGGCGCTACCTCCGAGGCGCAGGCAGCGACGTCGGGCGGCTTGCCCGACGGCTGCGAGCCCTCGTCAGACACGGGTCACCTCGCTGTCAAGGTCGTGCGCAAAGGGCAGGTCAGGGCGCAGACCGCGCTGTGGGAGGTGCATATCCTCCGCTGCCTCAAGGGACATCGGCACATCGTCAAGTTGATCGACGTGGTCGACGTGGTCGACACGTGCTACATGATCATGGAGCGCGTCACAGGCCCCGATCTATCTCGCCATATCTCCGAGCAGCCAGGCGCTGTCCTGGTCGAACGGCACGCGCAAAAGATCTTCTGCCAACTGTTGGACGCGCTACGCCACGCGCATGCGGTGGGCTTCGTTCACTGCGACGTCAAGCCGGCCAATGTGCGCCTGCACCCGCGGCTTGAGTACCACTCATTGCATGCTGTCCTGCTGGACTGGGGCTACGCGCGCCGTATCGGCGATCAGTCAGAGCCAATCACGCAGGGGTCGCCCGCCTACGCAGCGCCCGAGCAGTTGACGGGGTACAGCACCGACGGGGTGTGTGCACGCGCGTCTCTCCGGCCTGCGGTCGACGTGTGGTCGCTCGGCGCGACGTTGTGTGAGATGCTCTCAGGCGCACCTCCGTTTGGCGGCCGAGACTTTGAGCGGCTCAAAGCGAATGTGCTCGGGCTCAACTTCGTCGCGTCGGCTTGCACCATCAGGCCCGGCAGCGCGGCGCGCGATCTCATGGACTCGATGCTCCAGATCCACCCGACCGACCGCGCCTCGCTCCCGGACTGCTGCGTCCACGCATGGGTCCAGGGGTGCGGCGAGCTTCCGCCGCCGTCGGACATGCTGCTCGGGCTGCAGTGCGACGACTGCGAAGGGCCCGAGAACACGAGCACGCGCGGCCTGACGAAACTCAAGAGTGCGACAGGCCTCATGCGCTGGCTCCCGGGCGGCCTCGGCACCGGCGCACCTGCCAGCCGCACGCTCGGGCTCGCAATCTACATCGTGCTGTGCGGCGCGGCGCTCCTCTGGACGCAGAGCGGCCCTGCTGTGGGGAACTCGGGCGTCCAATTCGTGCTTGCCGAGGAGGGTTAGACACAGCTCGGAAAGCGTGCGCACGGTGCGCATACGGTGCGCACACACGGGTCGGAGTTCGACCGCCGTATCAGACACGGAGGCGAAGGGCCGTGCCATCGCCGGCGCGGGCGAAATGATCGGCTCCCGAGCCAACCGAATATTTGCTTTTGGGGGGACCTCCCCGTCGGCAGACCACGCTTTTTCTGTGAACTGTGTCGTGTGCGCGCTGGACGAGTGTTTACACGCACAGCCAATGTTTCCGACGCGCCGGCTCTACGCTAGAGTGTAGAGACGCAATGACCGCGCGGCAGCTCGCAGAGCTCCGCCTATACACGGCGCCGGGGCGGCGGGTCGGGGTCGCTCCCGCGGCCGGGCCCTCCCGGGGCCGACGGTGCAGACGTCTGCAACACGGTGCACCTTTTCTCGACGGCCGCGGTCGTTTCCACCGGTACCCGGTGACGGCCCGCGAGGTTAGGTAAAACGCCGTCTCGCCCGTTAGGGCCGCGATCGGTACTACGGTCTACGCGCGGTCCGGATAGGTTTACCGCGAGCCGCAATCCGCGTGGCAACGTCCGGTCCTGACGATCGCGAACGCCGGGACCGAACGCGAGTATCCGGACTATCGTCCAAAAAAGCTTTTAAAACCCGCGGTGCCTTTTCTAGACCCACATACAGCATGATCATTGGGAACAGTCGGCGTAGATGCACACCGAGAACACGGCCTGGCGTACGGCTCAGCAGTCGAGACGTCCCGCACGGCTCTGCTGAGCCGTAATGCCGCCACAGTGGTGTGCGTGCAAGACGGCTGCGCAGGCCTGCGGCTCGCCCACGGCAGAGTCGCGTCCGAAGGACGCAGTATCTATCGGTTAGACTTTGCCACGCGCTCAATCTCGTCCTTCTTCTTGATAGCATACGAGTTCGACGAGCCCTTCGCCGCGTTCATGATCTCATCGGCCAGGCACTCCGCAATCGTCTTGATGTTGCGGAACGAGGCCTCGCGCGCGCCGGTGGTGAGCAGATAGATGGCATGGTTGACACGGCGCAGCGGCGAGCAGTCGCACGCCTGCCGCCGCACCGCACCGCCGCCGCCCACGCGCGTCGAGTCCTCGCGGGGACCGCAGTTGATCACCGCTTCCACGTACACCTGCACCGGGTTCTGCTCGGTGAGGAGGTGGACGATCTCAAAGGCGTGCTTGATGATGCGAACCGCCATGACTTTCTTGCCGTTGTTGCGGCCATGGCGCATCATCGAGCACACCATGCGCTCAACGATCGGGCACTTGGCCTTGCGAAAGGGCTTCTTCTGCCAGCGGCCCTGCGAGTGCGGCAGGAACTGCGCGTACTTCGGCCGGCACGCAATGTAGTCCTCGAGCGACATATCCTTGACCTCGACATCCTCAAAGGACCAGCGGCCAAAGAGTTTCACCTCGGTAGCATATTGGCCCGACATGCCTGCTCCGACGCACTGCGCACACAAAGGATGGGCAGAGGTCAGAGAAGAGAAAGACGCGTTGCAGCAGCCGCGTGGCGTGTCCTGAACGGGCGTCGCCTGCACCCACGGCGGCCTGGCAGCGCGCGACACCCGGCAGCCCCTATGCGCAGGAGTGTGACGCCTGGATCCAGGGCACGCGTCGGCTCAGACATCAGAAGGCTGGCTAGCGCGTGCGTCGTGCCTGTCGAGGGCCTTGGTGCAGAGGAGACGTCGCTGTCCACAGTAGCCAAATTGGATTGCAGAGGGGAAAATGAGCTGTAGTTTTCCTTTCACAATGGAATTGGGCACCGACATAGGCAAGAACAGCTGACCAGCCTCGGTCACTGCTAACGCTGCGCGCACACAGTGTGCTGACGCTGACCATGCCCCCTCTGCCGGTCTCGGACCAGGCGACCGTGCTCAGCTCTTCGTCACGGCGTATTCCTCGCCTCTGCGGCGGGCGCGATGCGTTCGAGGATGGCCGCACCATCACCTGGCGGTAGCCTTGCTCGGAAAGCGAGCCCGTTCGCCGCGCGCAGCGTCGCCTCCTGCGCGTGCATCGCCGTGGGATAGAGGCGCAGTCGTGTCATGCGCTGGTGGCGCAGGCGATTCTTGGGCAGCATGCCGAAGATGGCGCGGCGCAACGGCTCGACGGGGTTCTGCTCAAAGAGGCGCCATAACGGCATCGTCTTCAGTCCGCCCGGGTACTGTGTGTGGTGGTAGTACTTCTTCTTCTCCATCCTCTTGCCGGTCACCACAGTGAACCCGGCGTTGACGACAACGACATAATCGCCACAATCGCGGTACGGTTGATAGATGGGTTTGTGCTTGCCGGTGAGCAGCGGCACGAGTTTTGACGCAAGCCGGCCCATCACCTCACCGTAGCCGTCCACAAGGATCCACGCTCGCTCTGGCTCTGCGAAGCACTTGTCCACGCGTGGCATGCCGTTGCCGCGCGCGAAGCGGTATTTGTTGGCCACGGCGCCCGCGCGCTTCATCGCGCGTGCCTCGTGAGCGGAGAGCGACTGAGTCGTCGACTCTCGCAGCGTGCGTACGAACGTGCGCGTGCAGCTCGAGCTGAAGAGCGAGGTGAGGCCTCGTAGCAGCATGGCGACTTCCGTGTCGAGTCATCAGCCCCCCCATCGAGCCCCCCCCCCCCCCCCCCCCCCCACACACACACACACCCCGGGCCTCGACGCCTTAAATACTTTCTTCGTTCTTCACACCATTTTGACAGCTGCCTCGTGGCCTTTTTCCCGAACAAGCGATCGTAGACAGCTCCATCTTCTTCGAGGTGGGCGCCTGTGCCTCTGCGCCTCTGCGCGCCTCTGCGCGCCTTTGCCTGACACGCCTTTGTCTCGGCTTGACACGCCTGCGCTCGTCCCGGTATTTCTGCAGGCCGAGATCGCTATGAAGCACGTGGCGGCCCTTCTTCTTGCGCAGCTCGGCGGCAATGCTACCCCCTCGGCTGCGGTACGCTGCCAATCCCGTGAGATTGCTAGGCTGGCGCCCGGCCGACTGGGAGGCGGAGCATCAGCTCTTAAGATGCTCTGTTTCAACGCCGGCGAGTCCTGTCGCGCGAGGCGGCGCAGGCCGCTTCTTTGTGCCTCCTTCAATGAGCCGTGCTTTGCCAGTGCTCGCAAAGCAGCTCCTCTGACACTGCTGCAACTTACACTGACACTCGCAGGACATCACTGCCATCATTGCGTCGGTCGGTGGCTCGGTGGACGAGGAGAACCTCGCCAAGCTGCTTTCCGGTGTTGAGGGCAAGGACATGGTCGAGGTCCTCGCGGCTGGCCGTGCCAAAATGTCGGTGATCGGCGGCGGCGGCGGCGGCGGCGGCGGCGGCGGCGGCGGTGCCCCCGCGGCGGCTGCGCCCGCGGCGGCTGCACCCGCGGCTGCGGGTGGCAAGCCGGCGGCCAAGGCCAAGGAGCCGGAGCCCGAGGAGGAGGAGGAGGCTGCGGGCTTCGACCTTTTCGATTAAGCTTCGTGCATCTGCTGCACCACATCCCGTCTGTCGCAGTCGCGCTCGACCGCGTCGTGATGCGTGCTACGTCCGAGTTCGGTTCTGAGGCTCAGCTGTGCTAACCCATGGCTGAACAGAGGCATGGTCGCGGAGCGAGAGGCGCGCGCGCTGCGCTGCGTGATGTTTGTGTGGCTGCTCGTGATGTTTGGTGACGCATGTGTTACTTTGCTGTTTTATCGCGTTCGAGGGTACGTCGTTCGAGGTCCAAAAATCGTGCTAATGGGTAGGATACCGGCACATGCGAAACATCCCTGGCGAGGCGCTTGCGAGTTGTGGGAACCGGAGCCCTTGGCTCCAGGGACCCTTGCATGCCGCTTAGGAGGTCCGG
>ERZ761574.2267-NODE-2267-length-10328-cov-114.725494_pt1 | contig 10328 bp, 4 predicted proteins | sample MGYA00374950_ERZ761574 | MGnify/ENA primary metagenome ERZ761574 (study PRJEB28895, sample SAMN07631631) | mixed culture metagenome | isolation source: Freshwater growth medium | place: USA: Seattle, Washington | collected 2016-10-03 ... | reverse complement strand
CGAGTCTCCTTGATGGCGCCGCCCATCTCGTCCGCCGGACGCAATCCCATCGCAGCGAGGTGGGCACATGCCGCCAAGTGCACAAAAGAGGCAATCAGAGGCACAATTAGTTGCACTTAGATGTTGGTGAGACGCCGATAGCAAAGTCGTTTCACGTGGGAAGATGAGATGATCGGAGATCGCCGTCAGGGCCGTGGGACAACCTACGAAAGTACTATTGGAATAAATGTGCGTGTTGATGGAACACCTTGATGAGTATTCTCGTTTCTCTGCCCTCACGGCGCACGCTCAGAGCGCTCAGGCGACGATGGTACGAAGAGTGCGGGGGTTGTGTTCCATCTGAGTGACAGTGCACTTCCGCCGTACATGTCCGCACTTCACACATTACACAGCTCACAGGTTCACGCGTCCAACTCGACCTCAAATTCGGAATACCATGGTAGTTACCTTTTGCTGGCTCACCATGTCGGGGAAGTCCTTATGCGAGCGCTCCGCCACATTGTGCGTGTGCGGATCATGTTACTACCCGAAGCGCTGATGACGCCCGCCATCGCCGGCTGTGCGCCGCCCTCGGCACCGTCTGCACGGGACGAGCCTTCCGTTTCGGAGGAATGGCGGTCGAAGCGACCGCTCATCTCGATGCCAACGCCACCACCGTCGCCGCCGCCGCCGCCGCCACCGCCGCCACCGAGCGGTGGAGGCGGTGGCGAGGCCATGACCCTCACCCTTCTGCGAGCGTGTGGCTGCTGCTGAGGGAGCTTGTCTGCGGAGGCCGTGCCCGCGGATATATTGCGTGGCCTGTCGTTGACGTCTTGGCGCCGCAGCTCGACTTGTCTGCGCCTCGTCCACCAGCAGACCATCGCCGTGCAGCAGATTACCAGGCCGCACAGAAGCGCAGCACTCACTGCCAGCGAGGCGATGACGAGGGACGATGACGAGATGTTGATCTCGCCCCCACCGGCGCTGATGACGAGGGACGAGGACGAGGACGAGATGTTGATCTGCCCCCCACCGGCGCTGATGACAAAGGGGGCGTTTGGCGGCGGCGGCGGCGGCGGTGGTGCGACGTCCGCCGTGGCAGTGGGTGGCGTCACGACCGCGAGCACGGCGATCGAGACGCCGGTGACGCTCGCGAGCAGAGCGGTCGCGCTGCTCGAGTTGCTCGTCGCGCTGGCCATTGCCGACTGCACCGAGGTCGCCATGACCGTGGGCGTGAGGATGCGCACGCCGACGATGACGCTGCCCGACGTGACAGTCAACTCCACCGCCGATGGGTCGACGCCTGCCCGAGCCGCGATCGCACTCTTCATCTCGGTACGCACGCTCGGGGTGAAGGAGGAGACGTCGCCGGCGAGCTCGAGGGCGAAGTCGACGACGCTCATCGCCGGTGATGGTGGCTTCGGCGATGGTGGGGGAGAGGGTTCAGGAGATGATGGCGGCGGCGGGCTGGGCGACGCCGAGGGCGGCGGCGGCGGCGGCGACAGCGAAGGCGGTGGCGAGGGCTCGGGAGGCGACGGAGAGGGAGGTGGCGGTGGAGGGGGACATGGTTCAGCAGAGGGCGGCGGTGATAGCGGCGGCGATGGCGGCGATGGCGATGACGGCGGCGGAGATGGTGGGGTCGGCGATGGAGGCGGCGACGGATCAGGAGGTTCTGGCGAAGGCGGTGGCGGTGGGGGCGGGTGTGGCTCGGGCGGGGTGCACGGAGGTGAGGGCGATGGCGGCGAGACGCTTGGCAGAGGGCTGGGCGGTGGCGAGGCCAGAGAGAGCGAGGATGCAACAAAGAGCCGTACGGAGCTCACGTAGGTGAAGTGAGCGTCGAGGCTGGCGGGCGAGCCGGCCGGCGCGGCGCAGAGCTTGTAGATCATCGGGCCGTCGAGGCGCACGGGGAGCGAGCGGCTCGAGAGCACGCCGCCGGTCGGGAAGAGCCCGCGGGCCGCGGCGCCCGCGCACGTGGCGTTGCCCGAGGGAAGGAAGGCGCACGTCGCGCCATCAGTCAGCGCGCTGCCGAAGAGGGTGATGGCGGCGGCGACGTTGGCAAAGATGGTCGTGGGGACGAGGGTGAGGTCGGGGGGCGAGGGCGGCGACGAGGGCGGGGGCGGCGAGGGTGGTGGAAGGGCTAGCCCTTGGAACAAGGTGGGGCTGATGCGAGAGGTCGTTGTGCCGTCGCCGAGCTGGCCGTTCCAGTTGTAGCCCCAGCACTTGAGGAGTGCGCTGGCTGTCACGTACGCGCACGTGTGGGAGTCTCCGAGCGCCAGCAGCCCGACGGCGCCGCCGACGTCGATCGTGGTCGGGGTGTAGCGAGTGGTCGTCGTGCCGTCGCCGAGCTGGCCGTTGCCGTTGTAGCCCCAGCACTTGAGGAGCGCGATGCTTGTCAGGTACGCGCACGTGTGGTAGTCTCCGAGCGCCAGCAGCCCGACGGCGCCGCCGACGTCGATCGTGGTCGGGGTGTAGCGAGCGGTCGTCGTATTGTCGCCGAGCCCGCCGGCCCAGTTGTAGCCCCAGCACTTGAGGAGCGCGCTGGCCGTCACGTACGCGCACGTGTGGGAGTATCCGAGCGCCAGCAGCCCGACGGCGCCGCCGACGTCGATCGTGGTCGGGGTGGTGCAAGTGGTCGTCGTGCCGTCGCCGAGCTGGCCGGCCCAGTTGTCGCCCCAGCACTTGAGGAGCGCGATGCTTGTCACGTACGCGCACGTGTGCTGCGATCCGAGCGCCAGCAGCCCGACGGCGCCGCCGACTTCGATCGTGGTCGGGGTGTTGCGATCGGTCGTCGTATTGTCGCCGAGCTGGCCGCCGCCGTTGGAGCCCCAGCACTTGAGGAGCGTGCTGTTCGTCACGTACGCGCACGTGTGGGAGTATCCGAGCGCCAGCAGCCCGACGGCGCCGCCGACGTTGATCGTGGTCGGGGTGTAGCGACGGGTCGTCGTGCCGACGCCGAGCTGGCCGTAGCCGTTGTAGCCCCAGCACTTGAGGAGCGCGCTGCTCGTCACGTACGCGCACGTGTGGGAGCCTCCGAGCGCCAGCAGCCCGACGGCGCCGCCGACGTTGATCGTGGTCGGGGTGTAGCGATCGGCATACGTGCCGTCGCCGAGCTCACCGCTGCCGCCGTTGCCCCAGCACTTGAGGAGCGCGCTGCTCGTCACGTACGCGCACGTGTGGTAGGCTCCGAGCGCCAGCAGGGTAGACTGGCTTGTGAGTTGCCGTCCATGCCTCACGATAAGCTCCTTGGAAGGCGAGGGGTTCGAGGGTGAGGGCAGCTGCAGCATCGGCAGCGGCGAGGACTCGGGCAAAGGAGAGCGTCTCGACGGGATCGAAAGTGATCGCGGCGGTGGCGAGGGCCGTGGCAGCGGCGGCGGTGTCGTTAGCTCCGGCGCTGGCGATGGTGGCGATTGCGGCGAGGTCGCAGGCGGCGGTGTCGGGGCTGGGTCCGAGACGTACCGAGGCGGCTTTGGTGGGGGCATCGGTGGGGGTGGCGGAAGCGGCGGCCGGGGCGGCGGTAGCGGCGGGCGGGGTGGCGGTAGCGCCAGGCTGGGTGGCGGTACCGGCGGGCGCGGGCGCGGAGGAGGAGGCGACGGCAGCGGCAGCGGCGGCGGCAACGGCACAGAAACCGCCGGATGAGCACCACTTCCGTCACCATCGGGCCGTGTCGGTGCCATGCCACTCACGTGCGGGACGAAGAGCACGAGGAAGGCCCATCCGATGAGCACGTGAAGGCCAAGCCGCTTCGGCCTCCAGCAAACGGCGAAGCCGAGCGACCCCAGCCTGAGCAGTACGTTGCCAAACTCGAGCCACACGTGCATGTCCCAGTCCGACGCTGACTGCGACGACGGGGGCGGTGATGGGAATTGCACGCCGTAGGCGCAGATCGTGTACCTGGCACCCGGTCCGCCGTCGTCGCAGTCGCCGTCGGAGGCGCGGTTGCACGTCTCCGTCCGGCGGATTTGCGCACTGGTGTCGTCCGCCATTTTACGCGCCGCTCAAGTCAAGTCAAGTTAAAACCCCACACCCGCGCCGAAACCCCACACCTCACTCTTGCGAGAGCGTCGCGTTGGTGGCTGACACGGCGCTCCCTGCGCGCGCTCCCTGCGAGCTCGTTCGTTCCCGCCACGGCGCTCCGAGCGAGCTCGAGTGTGCCCGCCACGGCGCTCGTGGAGCTCCCGGCGAGCTCAAGCGTGCCTTTCAATCGCGCTCTTGTTTATGAATCGTTATGGTTTGAAATCTCAAGTTACCGGTGCGTGTCTGCGTGACCGCCACGGCGCTCGCGATCGCCGGCGGCCGCATGGCGCTGCTTCCACGTGCACATGAGCGGCAATTAGAGGCAATGAGAGGCAATGAGAGGCAATGAGAGGCCGTCGCGTCGAGGTTCGAGATCCGATCTCGAGCTTATGCCTTATGTCCTGTCGTTTAATTCCCCGAGATCCCCTCCGAGGACCGTTCCAAATTTGGGGTGGGCGCACGAGTCTCCTTGATGGCGCCGCCCATCTCGTCCGCCGGACGCAATCCCATCGCAGCGAGGTGGGCACATGCCGCCAAGTGCACAAAAGAGGCAATCAGAGGCACAATTAGTTGCACTTAGATGTTGGTGAGACGCCGATAGCAAAGTCGTTTCACGTGGGAAGATGAGATGATCGGAGATCGCCGTCAGGGCCGTGGGACAACCTACGAAAGTACTATTGGAATAAATGTGCGTGTTGATGGAACACCTTGATGAGTATTCTCGTTTCTCTGCCCTCACGGCGCACGCTCAGAGCGCTCAGGCGACGATGGTACGAAGAGTGCGGGGGTTGTGTTCCATCTGAGTGACAGTGCACTTCCGCCGTACATGTCCGCACTTCACACATTACACAGCTCACAGGTTCACGCGTCCAACTCGACCTCAAATTCGGAATACCATGGTAGTTACCTTTTGCTGGCTCACCATGTCGGGGAAGTCCTTATGCGAGCGCTCCGCCACATTGTGCGTGTGCGGATCATGTTACTACCCGAAGCGCTGATGACGCCCGCCATCGCCGGCTGTGCGCCGCCCTCGGCACCGTCTGCACGGGACGAGCCTTCCGTTTCGGAGGAATGGCGGTCGAAGCGACCGCTCATCTCGATGCCAACGCCACCACCGTCGCCGCCGCCGCCGCCGCCACCGCCGCCACCGAGCGGTGGAGGCGGTGGCGAGGCCATGACCCTCACCCTTCTGCGAGCGTGTGGCTGCTGCTGAGGGAGCTTGTCTGCGGAGGCCGTGCCCGCGGATATATTGCGTGGCCTGTCGTTGACGTCTTGGCGCCGCAGCTCGACTTGTCTGCGCCTCGTCCACCAGCAGACCATCGCCGTGCAGCAGATTACCAGGCCGCACAGAAGCGCAGCACTCACTGCCAGCGAGGCGATGACGAGGGACGATGACGAGATGTTGATCTCGCCCCCACCGGCGCTGATGACGAGGGACGAGGACGAGGACGAGATGTTGATCTGCCCCCCACCGGCGCTGATGACAAAGGGGGCGTTTGGCGGCGGCGGCGGCGGCGGTGGTGCGACGTCCGCCGTGGCAGTGGGTGGCGTCACGACCGCGAGCACGGCGATCGAGACGCCGGTGACGCTCGCGAGCAGAGCGGTCGCGCTGCTCGAGTTGCTCGTCGCGCTGGCCATTGCCGACTGCACCGAGGTCGCCATGACCGTGGGCGTGAGGATGCGCACGCCGACGATGACGCTGCCCGACGTGACAGTCAACTCCACCGCCGATGGGTCGACGCCTGCCCGAGCCGCGATCGCACTCTTCATCTCGGTACGCACGCTCGGGGTGAAGGAGGAGACGTCGCCGGCGAGCTCGAGGGCGAAGTCGACGACGCTCATCGCCGGTGATGGTGGCTTCGGCGATGGTGGGGGAGAGGGTTCAGGAGATGATGGCGGCGGCGGGCTGGGCGACGCCGAGGGCGGCGGCGGCGGCGGCGACAGCGAAGGCGGTGGCGAGGGCTCGGGAGGCGACGGAGAGGGAGGTGGCGGTGGAGGGGGACATGGTTCAGCAGAGGGCGGCGGTGATAGCGGCGGCGATGGCGGCGATGGCGATGACGGCGGCGGAGATGGTGGGGTCGGCGATGGAGGCGGCGACGGATCAGGAGGTTCTGGCGAAGGCGGTGGCGGTGGGGGCGGGTGTGGCTCGGGCGGGGTGCACGGAGGTGAGGGCGATGGCGGCGAGACGCTTGGCAGAGGGCTGGGCGGTGGCGAGGCCAGAGAGAGCGAGGATGCAACAAAGAGCCGTACGGAGCTCACGTAGGTGAAGTGAGCGTCGAGGCTGGCGGGCGAGCCGGCCGGCGCGGCGCAGAGCTTGTAGATCATCGGGCCGTCGAGGCGCACGGGGAGCGAGCGGCTCGAGAGCACGCCGCCGGTCGGGAAGAGCCCGCGGGCCGCGGCGCCCGCGCACGTGGCGTTGCCCGAGGGAAGGAAGGCGCACGTCGCGCCATCAGTCAGCGCGCTGCCGAAGAGGGTGATGGCGGCGGCGACGTTGGCAAAGATGGTCGTGGGGACGAGGGTGAGGTCGGGGGGCGAGGGCGGCGACGAGGGCGGGGGCGGCGAGGGTGGTGGAAGGGCTAGCCCTTGGAACAAGGTGGGGCTGATGCGATCGGCCGACGTACCGTCGCCGAGCTGGCCGTAGCTGTTTTGGCCCCAGCACTTGAGGAGCGCGCTGCTCGTCACGAACGCGCACGTGTGGGAGTATCCAAGCGCCAGCAGCCCGACGGCGCCTCCGACGTCGATCGTGGTCGGGGTGTTGCGATCGGTCGTCGTATTGTCGCCGAGCTGGCCGTTTGCGTTGTTGCCCCAGCACTTGAGGAGCGCGCCGGCCGTCACGTACGCGCACGTGTGGGAGGATCCGAGCGCCAGCAGCCCGACGGCGCCGCCGACGTCGATCGTGGTCGGGGTGGTGCAAGTGGTCGTCGTGCCGTCGCCGAGCTGGCCGGCCCAGTTGTCGCCCCAGCACTTGAGGAGCGCGATGCTTGTCACGTACGCGCACGTGTGCTGCGATCCGAGCGCCAGCAGCCCGACGGCGCCGCCGACTTCGATCGTGGTCGGGGTGTTGCGATCGGTCGTCGTATTGTCGCCGAGCTGGCCGCCGCCGTTGGAGCCCCAGCACTTGAGGAGCGTGCTGTTCGTCACGTACGCGCACGTGTGGGAGCCTCCGAGCGCCAGCAGCCCGACGGCGCCGCCGACGTTGATCGTGGTCGGGGTGTAGCGATCGGTATACGTGCCGGCGCCGAGCTGGCCGGCCCCGTTGGAGCCCCAGCACTTGAGGAGCGCGCTGCTCGTCACGTACGCGCACGTGTGGTAGCCTCCGAGCGCCAGCAGCCCGACGGCGCCGCCGACGTCGATCGTGGTCGGGGTGGTGCAAGTGGTCGTCGTGCCGTCGCCGAGCTGGCCGGCCCAGTTGTCGCCCCAGCACTTGAGGAGCGCGATGCTTGTCACGTACGCGCACGTGTGCTGCGATCCGAGCGCCAGCAGCCCGACGGCGCCGCCGACTTCGATCGTGGTCGGGTTGATGCGGCTGTAGCTTCCCGTGCCGTCGCCGAGCTGGCCGTTGTTGTTGTTGCCCCAGCACTTGAGGAGCGCGCTGTTCGTCAGGTACGCGCACGTGTGATAGGATCCGAGCTCGAGCAGGGCGGACTGGCTTGTGGGCGATGCTGAGGGCGAGGGCGGCGGGGTCCAGGGTTGCAAGAGCGAGGGCGGTGGGGTCGAGCGCGGCGGCGGGAACATGTAGCGCGGTCCACAGTCGGTGCAGTCGGTGCCACTACACGACGGAGCGCGCGCACGAATCGACCTCGAAGTAACACGTCGAAGTAACGCGAGGTCCGTTGCGAAGTCCCTGTGCCCAACGATCGTATATAATGCATGCATTCTCGGCCAGATTCCTATTTTGCCTCTTTCGGGATCGTTGGGCACAGGACCTCGCCCAAGCATAGGGAGGCACACTCTATACAAGAGCTTTGAAAATCCAGAGACGCGAAAAGCCCGCGAACACGAGCTGTACATCCTTCGCGGGCTTTTCGCGTCTCTGGGTTTTCTATGGCTTTTGAGCTTTGCCGGTAAATCGGGGGGGAGCCGGGACACACACGGAACACTTCGCCGGTACGTGCCGGTCGGGTAGCCGCGGTACGTAAAAATGAACACAAACTCACTACGCCGTGTTACTTGGTAGAGACGGCGCACTTTTTTGACCTAGGGGGACCTTCCCACTACTCAGGTAATTACCTCATAGGCTTTGAACACTGTGAGAGAGTGATAAATGAAACTGACCCACCGCTCCTGCTCCTTTGGTGTCCTCGAACGTTGAGAGGTAAGTAGACAAACCCGCACAACACTCGACTTCATCAGGTGCGCTTCGCCCGTGAGACCACTCCAAAGGACACGGGGACAGACCAACGAAGCAAGATCCCACAGGGAACGAAGATGTACACACCGGTATAACGCGGATGAAATCACAAGCGGAACAAGGGGGGGGGGGGGTCGGGAAACAGTAAATCGGCAGATCGATCGGCTTCGCGTGTCGGGATGCCGACTGTCGGGAGTCACTGTCAACAGGGACACTGTGAGTCAGTCCCACATATCTAATCATATCACGAAGATTAAAAGGACCGAAATGTGGTCACAGATCATCTTTTGGTTCACACCAATCGCGCTTGAGCTGGCAGCTATGAGCTCTGAGAAGCGTTCGCGGAGGACTCGAGTACGCTATTTATGCCCACGCGCCAAAACCCCTCACAGGTCTCGAGCTGAGCTGTCCTCCGAGGACCGTTCCAAATTTGGGTTGGGTGCAAGGGTCTCCTTGATGGCGCCGCCCATCTCGTCCGCCGGACGCAATCCCATCGCAGAGGTGGGCACCTGCTGCCACGTGCACAGCGTGCCGCACTCATCCGCGAGATCCGCGAGATCATCGAAACGAGATCGATGCTCGTCCTCGTCCTCGTCCTCGTCCTCGTCCTCCTCGCCCTCGTCCTCATCCAGATCTCGCTCCAGATCTCGCTCCAGATCTCCCTCCAGATCTCGCTCAATCTCGAGCGGTCCATACTCAGAGTAACCTACCGTCCCTTCCACAGTCCCTTCCACAGTCCCTTCCACAGTCCCGTCCACAGTCCCGTCCACAGTCCCGTCCGCCGTCCCACTGATCGAAGGCCGGCGCACGTGCGAGGAGGGCGGGAAGGGCGCCGTGTCGGGCGGGCAGGGCGGGTAGGGCGGGATCAAGGGAACACTGTCGTCGAGTGTGCCTGCGACGGCGCCCGTCACGGCGCCCGACACGGCGCCCGAGACGAGCGCCGGAGCAAGGGCGCCCGCGACGGCGCCCGCCCTCGCGCCCAGAACGGCGCCGTCCGTGCCGGTGCCGGCGGCGCCGGCGGTGAAGGCAGCCGCCGCCTCGTCGCCCGACACGGCGCCGTCGGAGGCGGGCTCATGGACGAACCATTGACGAACCTGGGCGCCGACGGAGGAGGGCTCATGGACGAACCATTGACGAACCTGGGCGCCGACGGAGGAGGGCTGAGGAGGAGAGCGTGGCGGTGTGGAAGGCGATGGCCTCCGAGCTTCGTCAATGGGTCGTCGAGCTTCGTCAATGGACGACGTTGGCCTCGAGCCCTCACCGAACTTCGTCAATGGCTCGCCGAGCTTCGTCAATGGCTCGTCGAGCTTCGTCAACGGACGACCGAGCTTCGTCAATCGCGCCGCCGACGGCACGATCTCCGCGGGAGATGCGCCGAGCTCCGCGGGAGATACGACCTCGCTGCCCTCATCGCCCTCGACCTCAAAAGGTGATATTGTCGCATGTAGACCCATATTAGGAAGGTCATCGGCGTCCATATTAGGAAGGTCATCGGCGTGAGCTTCGCCGCCGCCGCCGCCGCTCCTGTCATCTTCGGCCCCAACGCCGCCGTCGCCGCCGTCGTCGCCCTTGCCGCCGCGCATGCTGCCCTGACCAGCAGCTCTGCCGCCCACGACGACGCCAACGCCCACAACGGCGCTCGGGGCGCCCACCTCGGCGCCGCCCACCTCGGCGCCGCCCACCTCGGCGCCGCCCACCTCGGCGCCGCCCACCTCGGCGCCATCGACGCGTTTGAAGAGGCGAAGGAAGAGCTCGCGCTTCTCCACCTTGGCACGGATCACCTGTGGGGAAAGGGCGCCGCGGTGAGCACCTGCATGCAAGGCGCTTCTTCCAGCTTGGCACGGCAGCATCGCCATCAGTGGCCATCAGTAGCCATCAGTGGCCATCGGATGCAATCACGTCCAATCAGTGGCATGCACCTGGAGCATCGCAATCACGTCCAATCAGTGGCATGCACCTGGAGCATCGCAATCACGTCCAATCA
>ERZ761574.2264-NODE-2264-length-10341-cov-85.648357_pt1 | contig 10341 bp, 9 predicted proteins | sample MGYA00374950_ERZ761574 | MGnify/ENA primary metagenome ERZ761574 (study PRJEB28895, sample SAMN07631631) | mixed culture metagenome | isolation source: Freshwater growth medium | place: USA: Seattle, Washington | collected 2016-10-03 ... | reverse complement strand
ATTGCTCCCAATTAGAGTGGACTGCTCCCAATTAGGGTTGATTGCTCCCAATTAGGGTTGATTGCTCCCAATTAGAGTGGACTGCTCCCAATTAGGGTTGATTGCTCCCAATTAGAGTGGACTGCTCCCGAATCAAGGTTGATTGCGCCCAAATTAGCTGACTGCATGGGTGGGTTGATGGTCCTTGCTTGTACTGAGTGCCTCCGAGTGCCACCGAGTGCCTCTGATTGCCTCCGAGCGCCTCCGAGTGCGCCTCTGAGTGCCCCTTCTGATCGCCGCCGATTTCATTGCATGCAGGTTGGCTTCCTGCCCGCTCTGGTGCAGCAGCAGCTCGCGCGCAGTGCACACCTCGACCTGGCTGCTGGCGAGCTTCCACCTCCATTCGAGCTTCAAGCGGCGGCGATCTTTGCCGACGCGTCGGGGTTCACGAGCCTGACCGAGCGCCTCTCGAGGCTGCCGGACGGCGCCGAGCGCATGTGCGCCATCATGAACGCCTTCCTCGGGGAGGCCATCCGCATCGTGCACGAATACGGCGGACAGGTGATCAAGTTTGCAGGCGACGCGCTCTCAGCCATCTTCGTATGCGGCGACGGGGGCGACGAGGACGGCGCCGAGGGCGGCGGCGAGCGGCGTACTATGAACGCTGCAGTCGAGAGTGCCGCGCGCTGCTGCTTCACGCTTCACGAGCGATTGCACGGCTTCAAGGCCTGGTCAGTGGATCAGCCCGGATGGCGTCGGATGGCGTCGGATGGCCTCTGATGGCCTCTGATGGCGTCTGATTGCATTTGATGGCGTCTGATGGTGTCTGATTGCATTTGATTGCCTCCTTTATCAGGTCCGCGGATCAGCCCGGATGGAGCGAGTTTGGCGATGAGAAGCCAATCACCCTCAGCCTTCACATCGGCGTCGGGTGCGGCGCGATGACGTTGATGCACCTGGGCGGCCACCATTCACGCCTCGAGTACGTGGTGGCGGGGAAGGCGATCTCGGAAGCCGCGAGCGCCGAACCGCACGCCGTCTCCGGCGAGACGGTCGTCTCGGCCGCCGTCTGGGCGCACTTGAACGCGAGTCAGGTTTGCGGCGCGTCGCCGGTCGGCGCGGCGCCGGTGGGTCAGCCATCCACGCCCCTGTGGGCGCCCCTGTGGAAGTTAGCGCCGGGTCCGCCGTCGAAGCGCCCATCGGATTTGGGTGCCGACGCACCCGGGAGCCAACGGCAGCAGCAAAGGTTCTCGCTGCTCAAGTCCGTGGGGATGAGTGCAACCCACTCGCGGCTGCTCCGGGCCTATGTGCCCCGAGCGGTGACTCTTCGACTCGCGCAGGGGGTCGTCAACATCATGCGCACGCTGCCGGGGGCGGCCGAGGCCGGCGCGGCTGCGGTGGGCGACGCGAGCTTGTCGGAGCTTCGTCAGGCGTCGGTTCTTTTCATCAACCTCAAGGGCCTACAGCTCGCGAGCGTGTGCGATGGCTCGCATAAGGGGCGGGCAGCGCTCGAGGCGGCACAGGCGACCATGCTGTGCGTTCAGGAGGAGGTTTGCCGATTGAGGGCTTCTGATGGCCTTTGATGACCTATGATGGCCTTTGATGCCCTTTGATGGCCTTTGATGGCCTTTGATGGCCGTCTGAGTTCATACGCGCCTGATGGCTTCACTCATCAGGTGCATTACATGGAGGGCGAGGTCAACAAGATGCTCGTCGATGATAAGGGGACGATCCTCCTCTGTGCATTTGGCTTGCCCCCTCGTTCACACCCTGACGACGCGCTGCGTGCGGTGCGCACCGCGCTCCTCCTCGCCGATCTCCTCGGTGGAGATGTGGCCTCAGAGAAGGATGGGATTCCTCTCGCGAGTTCAGAGGGCGCCTCAGCCGTGGGGGCGGAGGGGGCCGCACCGCCGCCGCCGCCGCCCAAGTCTGTCGAGCTGCTCAATCGCATCGTGACGGCGCTGTCCGATAAGCCACCCTTCGACACGCTCGACGAGACACAGAAGCAAAGTCTCGCCGACGCGATGGTGCCACTGGAGGCCAAGGCGCAAGATCAGCTGCTCAACGAAGGCGACGAGGGGCAGCACTGCTACCTGCTCGACCGTGGCGAGGTGAGCGTCAAAGTCAAGGGCGTCGAGACAGATCGGATCAGGGCCTCAGACCAGGTCCTGCCGACGATCTTTGGCGAGATGACAGCTCTTGGCGAGATCTTTGGCGAGATCTTTGGCGAGATTGCCCTCACGTACGACGTGCCACGCACTGCCACGATAGAGGTGGTGAGCGACACCGCGTCACTCTTCAGGCTCGACCGGCTCGCTTTTCGGCGCGCGTTGCAGCCGGATGACATTTGGCGCCGCCCGGTCGCATGCATTGGCATCGGCACGGGTAGGATCTTCTGTGGAACGGTTGGCACCCTTGAGCGGCGCGAGTTCACCACAATGGGCGACGCTGTCAACGTGGCGGCGCGATGCATGCAGCTTGCGAGTGCGCTCAACGCCCCGAGTCGCGTCATCTGTGATGAGCCGACGATGTCGCACACCCGCGCCAACATCCATTACAACCCTCTCCCCCCTATCAAGCTCAAAGGAAAGGCAGCCCAAATGGCCCTTTATTCACCGGACGCGGAGCTGGAGGACCATTTGAATGCGGGCTCGAACGCCCAGTTCCTCATCTCGCGCATGGGACGCGACGCCGAGGTCAATCAGCTTCGAGGCCTTCTGAGCAACCTTCTCGTCTACCACGGCGGCAGTGGCCATCTGATGCTCATCGGAGCGAAGGGCTCCGGCAAGAGCGCGCTCGTCGCGGCGCTTGCCGAGTTTGGCGCGAAAGCGTCGTTACATGTCATTCGAACGGAGATCCGTGACCACGCCGCCCAGCTGCGCGCCCAGCGTCGTACCGAGCGCATCACCGCCACGATGACCAAGTTTGCGGCCCATGGCGAACCCATCCTGCGGGCCGCGACTGAGCGCCACCGTGAGCGCCAGCTGTCCGTGCTGGGCAGAGCCCACACCGGGACGACGCTCCTCCCTCCGTTGCCTAATATGGACCACGAGGCTGTGCCGGAGCCCACGCGTTCAAAGACCATGCCGTCTGACATGCGCCACTCCACCGAGCCTCTGGCTCACCCTCCACCGAGCAAGGACGTGAGCGCGCCCGGCTCTGAGCGTGAGCCTGCGGCACAGAGCCTGGCCACGAGCGTGGGTGTGGCGTTGAAGGCGATTCACTTTGGGATGGCTGTGGCAGAGCCACTACGAGCCAGATCCGGCTCGGAGCAGACGGTTCGTCAAATGATGCCCGAGCTCGCCGAGCTCTTCACCCAACTCGTCGCCCTCGGTGCCTCTTCTCTCGGACTGAGCACCGCCGAGTTTGTACGCGACGCACTGCTCGAGAGCGCACCGCTCGAGCCGACCGAGCCGAGCCTACGCGTCCTGCTGAGTGAGTTAATCTCCGAACCGATCCACGTGCCCATCTCTCGAGTGGATCGGGTCGGCTCCAATCCCGATCCATCTCGATCAATCTCGAGTGCATCTCGAGTGCATCTCGGCTCCAATCCCGATCCATCTCGATCCATCTCGATCAATCTCGAGTGGAGCTCCAACCCCGATCAATTCGCATTGTCTTTGCTGCCTGATTTGGAGAGCGAGGCGCCTCGAGTGCATCTCGATCCTAAAGGCCAATGCGAGGCGGTGCTGGCGGCCGTGCTCTCGCTGATGCGGAAGCTCACCCTCGCACGCTCCACGCCTCGCGCCGCCAGCTACACGTCGCACCGGCTGCTGCTGATCCTCCGCCTGGACGTTGACGGAGAGACGGGCTCGCCAATCTGGACGTGGAGATTGGCCCAACGGATCTCAACCTCGATCACCTCCGAGGGCTTACCCGTGATCCTCTGCATCGTGACCACCCCCACCTCGGCATTGCCCGGAGGCGGCGCCGACACGGAGGACGAGCAGCTGCAGGCGGAGGGGGCCACCATGGAGCAGGCCACCATCCTCTCGGCCATCAAGTCAGCGGCCGTCCAATCCGACACGTTCCTCAAGCTGGAACCGTTGACGAAGGTCGCGCAGCAAGCGTACGTGCTGCAGGTGCTTCGCGCCAAGTACTCGTACTCGGGCACCCTCGACGGCATCCCCAGCGGTCTGCTTGACTTCGTCTTCGCGCGCTCGGGTGGCAAACCCGTCTTCATCGAGACGGTGCGCCTGAGTGCCACTGAGTGCCACTGATTGCCATTGCTTGCGCCCGTCATCGAGAAGGTGCGCTTGCCACCCATCGCCACCGATCGCCCTGAGCTTGTCATCAAGTGCCTCTCCGATGGCCTCACAGCTCCTCTTTCTCACGTCTCGCCGATGAGCCGTCGTCGTTCGAGCAGATGGCCGCGTTGCTCGATGAGCAGGGGCTGCATGCATGTGCTCACCACGGCGCCCTCCCTTCGCCACAGATGCTCGCGTTGCTCGATGAGCAGGGGCTGCTCAGCTTCACGTTTGATGAGGAAGGCCTGCTGGACGCGGGCGCCGAGATCGTGCGCGAGGTGCCTGACGAGCTCCAGGCTCTGCTCTTGATTGGCTCTTGATTGCCTCTTGATTGCCTCTCGATTGATTGCCTCTTGATGGATCCCAAGTGCCCCCGATGATTGCAGGTGCCCGAGGAGACGCTCCAGGCTCTGCCCACGCCGCACAACATCTGCTCCGAGTTCCTGCAGCTCTTTGAGGGACTCGACGCTGCCCTTCAAGCGGCGCTGCGCCTCGCCGCACCCATGGAGGCCTTCTCCGAGGCGATGCTCATCCACGTGGGGCTGCCATATAAAATCGTCGGCCGGCTCGTGCACCTGCTCAATGTGGCCGTTGACGAGGGCATCCTCGAGGCGTACTCCCGCGCGATTCCACAAGGGGTGCTCTCCGCAGACCCCACAGCGGCCATTGCGTGGGGGTGGCGCATGGAGTTTGTGCAGCAGCAGGTGCTGAAGGTGATGCTCGCGTCCTTGCATGCAAGTGCTCACTACGGCGCCATCCCCCACAGGTGATGCTCACCACGACGCCCGCTCCTCTCCCCACAGGTGATGCTCGCGTCCGAGGTGCTCCGGATACGGCGTCAGATCGCCGAGCTACGTCGCTTCCACGGAGACCGACGTCGTGCGCAGGGCAGCTTTTCGGCTCGGGGTGACGGGAGGGATCGTCGGTATTCGAGTCGACCGTCCCTCTCGGATGCGCACCGTAGACAGCGTCGGCAGAGCACGTCCTCCGAGTTGGACCAGATCGACCTAATGGTGCCGTCGACGACGGAGACGGCCGTCCAATGCGACCTCGCCGTGCAGGACCAGGAGAAGGCGACGTGCTGCACCATCGTTTGAGTTATCCCCAATGTGTATCCGTTGAGCCCTTTTCAAGCTTGCTCGCACTGGACACAAGTTTGTATTGCGTAATACACAAAATGATGCCTCAATATATACGCTGCGTATGGCGTTACGTACATCTCCAGACATTCTTGGGCACCGACGAAATCTTTGTCATGTGCCGTATAAACGAAAGCAGACAGGTCGCCCGCATTCGCCACGATCTAGAATGCTACTCACAGCGTGAATTCTACGTCTCCTGTCTTCCTCGGACCTCGCCCTAGCGGCTGCATCCCGCCATGATCCTTGAGATGCTCCTTTCAGTTACTCATTGACTTGACAAACTCGGTCATGATCACAAACAGCAGCGAGACCGATTCGATGATGGCATTGCCGCAGCAGTTGGCGCAAAACGCGCTCGCGAACAGCATGGGTAGCCCCTTATTTGCGAGGATGAGTGACGGCTCCAGCAATACAAACCGCTGGAAGCAGGAGAGGAGCCACGAAATGATCAGCTCGACCGGATTGCCCGCTTGTTTGATCAGCGGGATCGTGCGCACGACCGCAAGTCCATCATTGCTGCCGACGCTGCTGTTGTTGTCGCCGCCGCCATCATCACCCACCCAATCCTGCGGCTCGAACAGCTGACAGCCGTACAAGACAAAGGTGAAGCACATGATCGCAAACAGCATGAGCGACAGGGTCCAGCCGAGTAGGATCTTTCTCACTGAAGCCCAGTCCTTGTTCTTCCACGTGAATGTGAGCGAGGCCTTGAGGAGCCCATCGTCGAGGCTTGCATAAGAGAAGACCCTTCCAGCCAGGCTCGCCTGTCTCGCAATCCGCTGTGGAGGGCTTTGAACGACTGTGGAGCTGGACGACTGTGGAGCTGGAGCAACAACGGAGCTTGAGCGATTCCAGTGGCGCTTCAAGACGCACTTCCAGACGAGCCAATATGGCCAGCATAAGATCAGCCACAGCAGGTTCTTGCTCACGTTGACGAGGATGATCGGGTCAAAGACCCAACCGAAGATGAGGCCCACCGGAATGCAGATGACGGCCGTCAAGGTGGCCGATATGATGATAGCCACCGGGTTGATGACGACGGCAGGCCCCGCCTCCTCCTGGGGGAGCCCGGTGACGTTGTCGACGGCCAGCGGTGTTGGCTGCGAGTAGAGGAGGCATAGCATGACCAGCTCGAAGGCGAAGCCGTTGAACAACAGCATCATCGTCTGGGCGCGCGTGAAGCCCGCTAGGCCCCGAGTGAGGATGCCAGCGCAGAGCGAATGCTTGGCAGTGCACCCGAGGCACACACGCTTCCAAAGCGAGTCGACGTCCTTGTGCCAGCGCTTGGTGAGCTTCAATGCGTTCGTCTTGGCTTGAGCTTGCTTCCAACGCTGCAGGGGAGTACTGGTGGCACCTCTACGAAAGGCAGTGCCGGCGTTGGTGGAGGCGGGCGAGGGGACGCCGATTGCGCCGGCGCCGACTGATGGCCCCGCGGTTCTCTTTGGTGCAAAGGCGAGGGTTGCCAGGGCGTAGGCGTTCGATTGGGCGGCCACAGCGTCAGAGATGGATATTTCCTTTGTCGATCCATCTGAAGGGGCCTTGACCTGCAGATGGGCCTGGGGAGGGTTGGTGGCAGCGTGGCCAGTGGACTTGGCGCCGCCGCCAAAGGCAACAAGGACGGAGGCGGTCGCCGCCGAAGGGGCGGCTGCCGTGTCTGCGGCGGAGGCGGTTCGGGGCCTGGGGTACGGGACCACCGGCTCGAATCGCACAGCTTCCGTCAAGATCTCGGTCGGGTGCGGCATACGCGCCGCGATAAAGCCACGCGACGAGACAAACTCTTTGCGAGTGCGACTGCTTGTGTCGGCACCAACGTCGGCACCAACGGATGTCCCCGTGGAACTCTTTGGTGCAAAGGCGCAAGCGGCCGCACTCGATGGGGTGGCCACAGGGTCAGAGATGGATGTCTTCTCGATGATCTTATAGCCCACTCCAACCTTGATCCCCAGTTTGTCAAGGTCTGTAGAGGAACGCGTGTTGACATCGTCCACGGAGCAAATATCGTTGTCGCCAAGGATCGTGCATGTTTCTGGGTTGACGCCGGCGAGGAGATCGTGTAGCTCAGGCTCCATGGAGTCGTCAAACGAAGGCTCGGGCGAGAAGTCGCGTTCTTCCGAGGAGCTCCGCTCCGACACGGGTTCTGCTCCGACACTGGCTTTGAGCGGTTCCAGAATGACGGATCGGGCGCGAGCAGGCAAAGTAGGAGCAGCCATGATCGCGCTGGTGGGCGACGCGGCGGTCGTTCGAGGGTGGCATGTGGATAGCGGTTCCAGGATGACGGATCGGGCGCGAGCAGGCACAGTAGGAGCAGCCATGATCGCGCTGGTGGGCGACGCGGCGCTCATTCGAGGGTGGCGTGTGGAGACCATGCCGGTGCCCAGCGCATGCCAGGCCATCACGGCATCGGCAGGCCGGGTCAACGCGACGTCGCGCGTGGGATTTGGGGGCTCAGCCTCGGCGTTCTCGATGCTTCGCAGCAGGTCATACAGTACGACGTCACACGGCACGGTTTGAGGTCTGGGGTACAGGACCACCGGCTCGAATCGCACAGCCTCCGTCCGGAGCTTGATCGGGCGTGGCAAACGCGACGAGACGAAGCCACACGACGAGACGAACTGGGTTTCTTCGGAGCTGGACACAGCAGACATCGATTGCAATGAGCGCAGGCGGCTCGTTGGCTCGGCCGCAGATGAGTCGCAGCGGGGGTCGGCATCAAGATGCCATGCCGTCTCGTCTGCTGGTGGCGGCATGGCCAGCTTGTCCGCGGGTGGCGATGGCGGTGGCGAGGCGTTTGTTGCGGACGCAGGCAGAGCGAAAGGAGTCTGTGGTGGCATCGCCCGGAGATAGCCGACGATTTTCATCTGCGGCAAGAGCGATCGAACGGACCTGGGCTGCTGCTGCTGCCTCTTGCCTGCGACAGCGAGCATCATCGTGCGCATATCCTTCGCCCGTCGGCGCATCGGACTCAAGATGAGCCGTTGTTCCTGCTGCTTCTTGCCCGCGAGGAGGAGGAGCGTGTTGTACGTCTCGCGTCGGTCGTTGCGCACCCCATAGGCGAGCATCGCGGTGAGCATGGCCACCAGACCGATTAGACAGTACCAGATGGGACGCACCGTGCGCCACGACCTCGCTGGGTCCAGCGCGCACTCAAAGGCGCTCGATTCTAGGGAGACAAACGCGACTGCCCCCAAGGCGACCTCACGCAGCTCTTCGACCGTCGTCGGGAACTCGAAGGCGATGAACTCGGTGAGGTGCGTGCACGAGCAGCCCACGGAGCCGTCGGCGCCCATCGTTGTGGCACAGCCATTGGTCGACCAGCTGTCCTCGGTCTCATTCCAGAAGCGGCACTCGACGGTCGTCGCGCACGCCCTCGCCGCGTCCGACAACGAGTCGGGCCTTCCCACACAAGGCAGTCGGCCGGCGGCCGCGGCAGGTGACTGGTATGCGAGGCTGATGATGATCGGCGTGGCTGCGTCCTTCACAACAAGCTCCGTGCCCTGCTGGCTGATCTTGATGGAGATGGTAGGGCCGGCCGCCGTGCCGTTGCCCGCAGGATGTCCTGGGGACATGCTTTCGCTCGTGAGCCGTCGGCGGCGGCGCTGCCGACGGCGCTCAGCGGCGCCGCTTCCGCCCAGCCCGCCGTGCAAGTTGACCCGCGAGGTGTGGAGGACGGCCGCGACTGGCACCGACGGATTGAGCCCAGGAATGCCGCCGATCAGGTCAGCGGGCACCGCGACGGCAGCCGCGACGCCCGTGCCCGAGTCGCACGAGATTGGCTCCGCGGCGAGCGCGCTGGGGGAGCGCACGTTGATGGTCATGTTGAGATTGTCCGAGGACAGCACCACGGGCACGGCGATGCCGCTGCTCGGAACGGTCGCCGTCGCGAGGGCGGCCGCGGTGGCGGCGCGCGCCATCTGTTCGACGGCGGCGCTGATTTGCTCGCCGGCGCTTGCCGAGGAGGGGGAGCCATCGGAGGCAGCCATCAGCCCAAAGAGCGAGGAGAGACCGCTCGTGACGGCCTGGGCGGCGACGGTGTCGAGCTGCTGCACGGTCGCAAGTACCGCCGCCAACTCGGTGGCTGCCGTCGCCGTGGCCGCAGCCAGGTCCTCGGCGGTGGCCTCGTCACTGACATCGTCACCGCCCAGGGGCAAAGCTCCAATTCCGACGGTGATGAAGGCAAGCACCTCCATCAGAGGCCGCAAGGGGGGTGGCGGCAGCAAGGGAGGAGGTGGGGGCGTGACCGGAGGCGGAGGCGGAGGCGGCGATGAGGGCGGTGGCGGCGGACACTGCGGACCGCCCAGCGGTGCTTTGGGAGGCAGCCGGGGCGTCGGCGACGATGGCGGCGGCGGCGATGGTGGCGGGAGCATTGGTGGTGGCTTCTTCGGAGGCGATGGCGGTAGCGGTGGCCGCGTCGGGGGCGGCTTCGACGGAGGTGGAACTGCGCCGCCCGGATGCAGAGGCGGCGGGCAGCCAGGCGGGGGTGGCGAGGGCGGCGGCAAGGACGGCGCTGGCGGCCGAGGCGGCGGAGGCTGCATCGGCGGGGGCGGCTTCGGATTCGGTGGCGGGGGGGGTGGTGGCAAATGGGGCGACGGTGGCAGTGGGGGGGATGGGGGCGGCGGAGAGGGCGGAGGCGGGCTGGGAGGTGGAGGGCTGTATCCGCCGACGGGCATGGGGGTGAGCGGCGGCGGTGGTGATTGCGGCGGAGGCATTGGCGGAAAGCGTGGTGGAGGGGGGCTTGGGGGCGGTGGGCGAGGGCTGGGCGGTGGACACGGAGGTGGCGGTGACGGTGGCGGCGGCGAGGGCGGCGGCGGCGAGGGCGGCGGCGAGGTTGGCGGCGGCGAGGGTGGCGGTGAGGGGGTTGGCCGCGAGGGGGGCGGTGAGGGTGGTAGCGGTGAAGGTGGTGGTGATGGTGGCGGTGGCAAGGGTGGTGGGCTTGGCGGTGGCGGCGACGGTGGCGGGCTCGGAGGCGGCGGCGA
>ERZ761574.2263-NODE-2263-length-10343-cov-99.671851_pt1 | contig 10343 bp, 8 predicted proteins | sample MGYA00374950_ERZ761574 | MGnify/ENA primary metagenome ERZ761574 (study PRJEB28895, sample SAMN07631631) | mixed culture metagenome | isolation source: Freshwater growth medium | place: USA: Seattle, Washington | collected 2016-10-03 ... | reverse complement strand
GGGGGGGGGGGGGGGGGGGGGGGGGGGGGGGCGGGGGGGGGGGGGGGGGGGGGGGCGGGGGGGGGGGGGGCGAGGGCGGCGGCGGCGAGGGCGAGGGTGGCGGCGGTGAGGGCGAGGGCGAGGGCGGAGGCGGTCTCCGGCACACGGCGCCGTAGAATTGGTCACACGGACGGTCGTTCCACATTGAACCTTGCTGCGGCCAATTCATGTGGGCACAGTCTTCGCCGTTTGGATCACCAGGCATCAAGTTGTTTGGTTCACCAGGCGCCCAGTTGATATAGTCCCACGGAGTGCCGTCGGACCACACCCAGGTGCCCTCACCTACAGCGTCAGTCGCGCCGAGCCACGCAAGGGTGCTTTGAGGAACGAGGGCCCACACAGCGGCGTTCTCCGCGGCGCTGTGGATGCTTGCGAGATCGCCGCCGAGAGACTGGCACGCTGCGCGGTGAGCCGCCCATGTCTGGACGGTTGGTATGTAAACGAATTGCGCGGGGGGCGGCGGCGAGGGCGAGGGGGGCGGCGGCGAGGGCGAGGGGGGCGGCGGCGAGGGCGAGGGCGGCGGAGACGAGGGCGGCAACGGCGAGGGCGGCCGCGGCGGGGTCGGTGGCGACGGTGAGGGAGGTGTGGTAATTACTAGTCCGTCCGGTGTGCACAAAGTGTACAGATTAAACCAAGTGCATTTCCAACCACAGTTGTCCGAGCAGCATGGCCTACCAGTTGCGGACCAGCATAAAAGAGGCTGGGCTGGGTAGCAAGCGCATTCGGGATTCCACGGTGGTGAGCCGGGTGGCAATGGTGGTGATGGTGGCGATGGTGGTGGTGACGGCGGTCTGGGTGGCGAAGGTGGTCGATATGGCGGCGAAGGAGGAGGGGATGGCATTGGAACGCACAAGGTGTACAGATTAAACCAAGTGCATTTCCAACCACAGTTGTCCGAGCAGCATGGCCTACCAGTTGCGGACCAGCATAAAAGAGGCTGGGCTGGGTAGCAAGCGCATTGAGGATTCCACGGTGGTGAGCCGGGTGGCAATGGTGGTGATGGTGGCGATGGTGGTGGTGACGGCGGTCTGGGTGGCGAAGGTGGTCGATATGGCGGCGAAGGAGGAGGGGATGGCATTGGAACGCACAAGGTGTACAGATTAAACCAAGTGCATTTCCAACCACAGTTGTCCGAGCAGCATGGCCTACCAGTTGCGGACCAGCATAAAAGAGGCTGGGCTGGGTAGCAAGCGCATTGAGGGGAGGCCTGTAATCTTCGGCCCTCCATGGCACTGCTTGTCACGGTCCAGCTCGAGCCAGATCCTGAATAATGTGTGATTCCGTTGACGATGCTTACGGCATGGAGGGATGCCGTTGTGCCCGTAGATGAGGAGGTTCCGGCTGCGGGCAGCGGCGGCGACGACGGCGGAGACGGCGGCGGCGAGGGCGGCGAGGGCGGCGGAGGAGGTGAAGAAAAGATGCGCACCTCGGCAAGGTTGAGGATCCGATTCGTCCCGGGCAGCACGATGGTCACATAGGTTTCACTGAGATCCCTCTGGCAGTCGAACGTAAACGGACCGGCCGTGGCTGGGACCATCTGATTACCCACGACGCACGCTTGCGACGTAGCTGAGTTGTAGTCTCCTGGCGATGCACCGACCCATATTTGGAAGGGCGAAAGGCGATCCCCACAGCAGTCACCGCGATTCATGATCCACACGAGCCGCACAGCTTGTTGGCCGGAGATCCGAATCGACAACCACGGATTGGCCTCATCGTTGGTGTGGCAAAAATCTGAGGACTGGTCATTGATGCAGAGCGCAGCTGGGCTGGACCAGAGAGGGTGGGTGGAGCTCATGCTGGCACTCAGACGTGGGATCGCTGGCATGCTGGGGCTCTGGCATTCAACGCTCGCCATCCTGTCGAAGCTGAGGAGGATAGCCAGCCAGACTCTCCATCGAGCACATCCCGGCTGCGACCTTCCTCGCCGACTCCCACGTGCTCCTTGCGTCCCGTCTCGCATCGTGCTCGAACGCAGTGCTCTAAACAGCCCCACCAACCGTGCGACGAGGCCAGCCATCGCAAAGAAGACCATCGAGAGCAGGCAAGCGAATCGACCCATCTCGCCTTGGAGAGCGGTGACATTCCATCCCGTGGCTGCAGAGTTGGCATGCGTGTGAAAAGTGGCGCCTTTCGGCGGCGGCAGCAAACTCGGCGGGGGCGACGAGGGGGGGTGCATCGGCGGCGACGGTGGCAAAGGCCGCGGTGGCAAGGGTGCGGACGGTGGCGCCAGCGGCGGAGGGGCCGTTGACTTTGGCGAGGGCGGCGAGGGCGTGCCGGCCGAGATGCTGCCAGGAGTGGGCGGCATCCTTGGAGGCGATGGAGGCGATAGAGCCACAGGCGGCGACGACGACTGCACCGCGGAGTGCGATCCGCAGTTGGCGCCATCGGCGCAGAAGCATGTCTCCAAGCAGATGCCCTTGCCGGGGGGTGAACTAGCGGTCGGCAGCGGTTGGCGCATGCCGCAGTCGCCGCAGTCGCCGCAGTCGGTGCCGTACTGGCCACCCAGGTACTCGGCGCCCGGGCCGCCGTCGCCGCAGCAGCCATCCGAGGCATCAGCTGGCATTCCGATGCGAGTGACAGTGTTGATGCAAAGGGCAGGGGGTGCCGTGGATGCCGGAGGTGTTGACGCGATGGGGCGCGGTGGGCTGGAGACCGGTGGCTGCGGGGGCGAGCGCGGCATGCGCGGGGCGCAGTCCACGCAGTCGGCGCCGTACGCGCACATCGGCAACTCGGAGCCGGGGCTGTCGCAATAGATGTCCGAGGCGTCCACGCCCATGTTCATGCAGAGTGAATGGGGAGGAGGCGAGGTGCCGCCGAGAAAGAGCTGATGACTCGCCCGCAGCACGTTTGCCCCAACAAAGCGTGTAGAGGTTACGCTCTCGCTGCTGGCGACGACGACAAGGGCGACGACGAGCAGGAAGGCTCTGCGCCATGCTCTGCGCATCATGCTTGGCGCGAAAACAAAACCGGATCGTAAGAAAGAGATGACGCGAGATCATCAACGAGAGATCAAAACCGGCCCCATCGGTCCGGTCTGCTTCGAAAAAAGCTTCCTCTTACATGTAAGTCTCACGCGCAGTGCTGCGCGGCCACCACCCGCTCGCGCACCCGCCTCCGACTCTCGCGCCTGCGCATGGCCTTGAGCACCTGCCGCAGCTTGCTCACGATCTGACCACCCTCGGCATCCCAACACCCGAGGCGAGCGGCACGGAATGCTTCGAGGAGCTCCTCCGATGGTCCCTCCTTACCGGTCGTCGCCGCCGCACGCACGTCCGGCGAGTGGAGCGTCGCTACGGCGGCGCGTGAGCGGCGGCGCTGTCGCTCACTGCGTGCATGCATCCGGCGCTCGCTTTCCCTCACGAGCGCGGCGGCGGCCGCCGGCGCGCCAAAGTCCGCAATCGCGAGCGCATCTGCGAGCTGCACCGCGTCGAGCAACGCCTGGTTGGCTCCCTGGCCTTTAAATGGCGACATTGGGTGCGCGGCATCGCCGATAAGGGTCACGATCGGCAGCCCCGCCGCCGCCGCCGCGCCCGCCGCCGCCGCGCCCGCCGCAACGCCCGCCGCAACGCCCGCCGCCGCAACGCCCGTCGCCGCATGCGTCGGCAGCGCTTCCAAAAAGGGAAATGCCGGCAGCGCTTCCAAAAAGGGAAATGCCGGCAGCGCTTCCAAAAAGGGGTAGCTCTCGCATCGATCGTAGACGGGGTAGGCCGTGATCTGATGCGCCGGCGTACGTCGCAAGAGCGAAGGCACCGGCTCGTGCCATTCCCCACAGCGCGCACGAATCTCGTCATTGAGCGCCGCCCGGTCACGGCTGTAACGGCAGGCGTCCGTGAGCGAGCAGCGGAAGGAGAGCTGCCAAAAGGTCTGCTGCGGGCCGAAAGGGATGGCGTACAGGCGCGTCGCGGACTGTGGGGAGATCATCTCGAACGTCTGGGCAGTGCACAGCGGGTGGGTGCCACTCGGTGCGATGCCGAGCACGACGATCACCCCAAGATACTCGAGTCGATTGCTCCACACACCCGCATCTCTGCTGTCGCCTGCAGTTACAGCCGTTACGCCTGCCGTTACAGCCGTTACGCCTGCCGTTACAGCCGTTACGCCTGCCGTTACACCCGCCTCTCTGCTGTCGCCGTCGGAGGCGTTGGCGTCGTGACGGGCGTTGGCGTCGTGACGGGCGGAGGCGTCGTGACGGGCGGAGGCGTCGTGACGGGCGGAGGCGTCGTGACGGGCGGAGGCGTTGGCGTCGTGACGGGCGCGGGCGGCGTGCGTCTGTGCAAGCTCGCGCAGCGTCCGCTCCCGTACGGCACTCCATAGCCCATCGGCGCCCACGAGGACGCGAGCGAGCACGGTGCGGCGCTCGATACGGCGCTCGTGCGGCTGTTGCGGAGCGGCCGGCTCAGCGCCCGCCACGACGCCACGGAGCTCAGCGCCCGCCACGACGCCACGGAGCTCAGCGCCCTCCGCGGTCGCGGCCCTTGCTGTTGCTGCCGGCCGCACGAACTCGACTGCCACCCGCCCGTCGGCGCATCGCGCGTGGCCAGCATACTGCCAACCCCACTGCATCAGCTGCGGGTCGTGATCCATAGAGAGCTTGTCAAGCAGCAGCTCCCGGAGGCGCTGCCGGGGGATGGTGAGGTTGCGATGGCGCTCCCAGTGTGCGCTGTCCGAAGGTGCCCGCGCGCGCCCAAACTCCTTTGATGAAAAGGCGTTGAGTAGCGCACCGCTGGCCTCGAAGACCCAATGAGCTTCGCTCGGTGTGTCCTCCGCCCGAGCCGCATCCGCTAGGCCGAGGCGCTCGAGCACCGCGGAGCCTTGCTGCATCGTGAGCCCGTAGCCTTGGTGCCGGGCCGCGAACGTGGCGTCCTTTTCAAACGCTCGGACGCTCAACTCCCTAGCCTGCGGCTCAGCTCCTGGGAAGCACGCGCTCATCGTGTGGCGGTCGGCGTGGACCTGCTCGTGGTGCTGGATCATCCGCCGCGTAATCCCCGGCTCGGCCGTGAGTGGCGACCTACCCGCGCCCTTTCGCACGCCGCCGTCCGGAGGATCTGTGCCGATCAGCGCGCCGCACTGCGCACAACGCACAGCGGACTGCAGCAGCGCATTGTTCCGTGAGATGGCGAGTGCCAGGGCTACTCCACCGATGCCGCCACCGACGATGGCCACATCGACCGCCTCGGGGCTGGGCGGGACTGTGAGTCGTCGGCGTGCGAGATTCTGCCGAAGACTCGCAGCGATGCCGAGCCGGCCGCCCATGTGCCGTGCACTTTCATTCGCGCACCATCTCACATCTCTGAAGAAAAGGTCAGCTCAGGTTTCGTCGAAAAGTTCACTTCTGAGGTGAAAATTAATGAGTTTCCGAGCGTCAACGGCCAGCGCGGGATACGAGGATTGCGTCCCACAAATATATCGCCAAATATCTGGTCGATCGTCGTCGTCAGCCGCAGCGCGCCACCTCCTCCATAGCAGCGCGCACCTCCTCTGCGCCTCGCAGGAACGTGAAGGTGAGGCCGAAGGAGACCTCCTCGAGAGGGCCGAGCTGCCTCACGCGGCCCGCCGCTCGTTCCTTGGCCCGATTGTACGCAAAGTTCGTGCCAGGCTCGAGTCCGGTCACGTAACCGTGGCACTCGTCCAAGTCCGTGTTCTTCCACAGGTTGAACACGGGCAGCGTGCCCGCTGTGTATCGGAGCCCGACGCCACATGTGCCCGCTGCATCAACGAGGGCCACGCGCACAAATCCGTGGGCATCGGCCTTGGGCGTCACGCAATAGACCGTCTCGCCGTATCCTTTGGTGGGCCCCTTGAACGTCTTCCAGTCGGCCAGCTCGGCGGCCGCGTCCGCGTTGAAGGGCGTCACGGCCGCATTTGGGCCGATGACGAAGCGCGTGCCCTGCTGCAGCAGCGGCGCGCCAAAGTTGGTGTGGTAGATCATCTCATACTCCTGCCACGAGCGCCATGTCGAGCACACGATTGGAGAGTGGGTGCACCCAGTCGCGCTCAGTCGCACTCAGTCGCACCCAGTCGCACTCAGTCGGCACTCATCAATCGGCGCTCAGTCGGCACTCACCTTGGGGTAGGAGGCCTTATTCTTGAGCACATCGGAGATTGTGAGCTCGAGCGAGCCGGGGACTGTCGAGACCTCGGTCCACAGCTCAAAGTCGCAGAACTTGAACATGGCTTCGTCGACGCGGCCGCGCACGCGGATGCGGTGCGGCGGCGCCTCGTCGACGATCACCTCGACCTCCGACGCCGGGAGATTGCCGATGCGGCCGTGCAGCGTGAGCAGCCGGCCGTCGTCGACGCCGGGGTGGCCGGCGAACGAGACGCCGCACCGCACCAGCCACTCGTTGAAGCCGGTGAGCCAGCCGAGCCCCGAAAAGTCTTGCAGGTCGACGGCGCGCGGATGCACCGCCTCGCGCACGGGCGACTGCCAGCCAAGCGGCGTGCCGCCGATGCTTACGCGGCCGATGGACATGCCGCGCGTCGGAAGCACCGTAAACGTCAGCGGGCCGCTCTGCACCTCGATCTCGTCGACGCCCTCCTGCCGGCCACCGTGCAGCGTCCGCTTGGTGACCGCCCAATTCTCGCCCTTTGCCGCCCATGCCTCGGTCCGAAAGTTCTCGGCGACAGAGGTGAGCGTCACGCGGTGGCCGATTTTGGCGTTCTCGCTGTCGGCTCGTCGCGAGGAGGTGAACGCGAGCGACGCGGACGCGACGGCGCCGCCCGCGGCGAGGCACACGCGTCGACTCGTCATCATCCCAGGTGGCCCCCCCTGCGGCGATCGCACGCACGAGCGTCGGCCACTTGGACGTGCGACGGCTTTCCCTCGTGGCAAGTCAAGTCAAGTCAAGTCTGGGTGTCAAGTCAAGTCAATATGCCCGACGGATCTCGCGAGACAAGCTCGGTAGTGCGCGCCGCAAGCGGTTCCGCCACGTTCGTGCACGGACCTTTCTGGCGTGATTTCCATTCACAGAACGGTCGCGATGGCCGCCCGGAACAAGCGCCCGACCGCGGACGCAGCGGCCGCGCCGAGCCCCTCGAGTGGCGCCTCCGCTGCCCACTCGTCTGGAGAGGAGGCGTTCATGGACGACTGTGCCGAGGAGCTCGCGCAATCAATGCTCACGATGGTTGGCTCCCGCGAACAGCCTTACACGTCGGACGAGCTGCTTGTGCGTGCGGCCCAGCTGGGCGAGGAGGTGAGGCGTCTGACCGCCGAGAGTTTTGAGCGCGCCATGGCACAGCGTGGCGAGCGCGCGGCGTTCGAGGAGGCGGAGGCGCAATTAGGAAACAACGATCCCTCACTTGTTGGCCGCCGCCGCACACGATCAGGTACTGTCGCGTCATGTTCCGAGCGGCTGGCAACGGCGGCGAGGAGCGCGAAATTGTGGCGAGAGCGCGCCCGCCGGCCAATTGCACGGGGACAAGCACCCTGCGCCATGGACGATGGCCAGCTGAAGAAGGCCTTCTTGTTCTCGGTGCGGAGGGGCGCCTCCCGATCGCGGCTGCGGCGTGAGAAGTCGCATCTCGATCGCATCCTCCGCGGCGGTGCCCTTGAGGAGCTGACTCGCGAGCGCGCGTTCGTGCGCGAGGTGCGCCGGTTCGCGCTCCTCGAAGGTCCGCTCCCACCCGACCGTCCCGCCGCCACAATGGTCCGAGATCGTGATCTCGATTGCGATCTCGACCGACCCGACGCGGCGGCGACCGTGTTTCGTCACACGGGGATCTGCGTCTTCGAGGGTGCGCTGCCCGAGGAGCTGCTGGACGAGTGCCGCACGAGCTTTGCGCGCACGGCGAGCCAGGTCGACCAGGCGCTCGCGGCGCGCGGCATGGGCTCTCTCTCCGTCACCGACTTCGTCACGCGCGCGTACGCGGGCCACCCGATTGCGTTCAATGAGGTCTGCCAGCGCGGGACGGAGCGTCTGGACATCAAGCTGCATGCGCTGCCGCAGCACTGCCCCGGCGTCTCGAATGGGTGGGAGCCGCAGCCGATGATGAACGACCCTCGCCTCGAGATTTGCGCGAGATGGATGCCTTTTGTGCGCGCCGTGCTGGGCGAGGGCGCGCACGAATGCTTCCGTGGCGTCGTCGACAATCGGCCGGGCTCGACGATGCAGGCGTGGCATGCCGACGGCGTGCACGCCAGCTACGCCGACGGAGCGCGCACGCCCATGTCCGCCGAGGCATGGTACGCTCAGCACGGCGCGCAACAGAGTTCCGCCGCCCGAGGTGTGAATATTCATACCGAATGGTGGGACGCAGAGCTCGTGCCCGAGGATCCGGTGCAACGGCTCACGTGCTTCCTGCCGCTCACCGACCTGCGTGATGCGTCGTGCGGGCCGACGCAGTTCTTCCCGGGAAGCCAAGGCCATCGGCACGCCAGCCTGTACCGGCGCCTTCATCCGGTGGACGATGAGTCGCAACCCCCCTTTTGCACGCCGCGCCCTGGCCTCGGCAGCCTCATCTGCTTCGACTACCGCCTCGTGCACCGCGGCAGCCCGAACGTGCACGCGCTCGGCGGGCCGACGCGCCCCATCCTGTACATCGTCTACGCGCGCGAGGGCTGCAACGATGAGCAAAACTTCCCGACCGACCGCCCCCTGTTCTGAGAGCGAACCGGGGACGTGTGGAAGTGTGCCAGTCGGCTGGGAGACGAGGCCCGGGAAAGAGTTTTGGGCTGGTTTGTGATCCTTGAGGAATTTCCACGTTCGATTCTGAAAGTTTTGAGCACTACTGGGAAACCTTTGGGCAAATTAACGTAACGTGAACGTGAAGCGTGGAGTGAACGTGAAGCTCTGTGAAGCGGGATCCGCGGCCAATTCAAATTCACGAGACGCACCGGGGCGCTGAGTGCTGTGGGAGCCTCGTCTTGGCCAATATGCTGTTGCGTATGGCGTATGTTGCATCTCTCTTTTTCCTGTGCAAAGCGAAGGCGAGCACGGGGGCCGCGTCTGCCGGATGGCAAATAAACGTGAACGTGAACGTGAACGTGATGGGTCGGAGGGGACCCGCCGATTCAAATTCACGAAACTCTTGAGAGGGTTGTTTCTGCGTCAGATTTGTCTTCTCGCCGGGCGAGGACCGAGGTAACAATCAAGGGCGGTTGGGCCGGGGTGAAGGTATCCGCGGCGAGTTAGGAACCAGAGCGCGCAGGGCGCGCTCCCACCACCAGCCGGGGATATGGTGGGGAGCGCCCACCCCAAGGGGGGGGGACGGGCACGGACCGGAGTGATATGCGCACACAGCGCGGAAACTCCGATCGCGTCGCACGATGCGGATACCAGAGCCAGCCTACGCGCGCCCTCGTACGTGGCGTAGCACGTGCAGTTTTTGGTGAAGAGGGCGGATGCTCCGCTTGAGTTCCTGCGACGTTCCTGCCACGGTATCCACGCGCCTTGTTGGCCCACGCTGCTCCATGAGTCGAGGCTTGCTGAGGAAACAAAGTCTCATTGTGCTGCTCCTCCTTCAGCTGATCGGCACGGTGGGGCAATGCACCAACGAGTGCATCGGCACCCCCATTTGGGGCTCGGATGGCTTCTGCGACGACGGCGGACCCGGCGCCGCGTACACTGGTTGCCAGTACGGCACCGACTGCTCGGATTGCGGACCTCGTAGCCAGAGCTCGCCGCCGCTGCCCGCAGCCGGAACCTCCTCATCTACGGGCACCACGGCATCCCGCCAGGCCGTAAGCATCGTCAACGGAATCACACATTATTCAGGGTCTGGCTCGAGCTGGACCGTGACAAGCAGTGCAATGGAGGGCCGAAGATTACAGGCCTCCCCTCAATGCGCTTGCTACCCAGCCCAGCCTCTTTTATGCTGGTCCGCAACTGGTAGGCCATGCTGCTCGGACAACTGTGGTTGGAAATGCACTTGGTTTAATCTGTACACCTTGTGCGTTCCAATGCCATCCCCTCCTCCTTCGCCGCCATATCGACCACCTTCGCCACCCAGACCGCCGTCACCACCACCATCGCCACCATCACCACCATTGCCACCCGGCTCACCACCGTGGAATCCCGAATGCGCTTGCTACCCAGCCCAGCCTCTTTTATGCTGGTCCGCAACGGGAAGGCCATGCTGCTCGGACAACTGTTTTTGGCAATGCACTTGGTTTAACCTGTACACCTTGTGCACACCTGACGGACTAGTAATTACCACACCTCCCTCACCGTCGCCACCGCCATCGCCGCCGCGGCGGCCGCCCTTGCCGCGATTCTCGCCGCCCTCGCCGCCGCCGCCCTCGCCGCCGCCGCCCTCGCCCTCGCCGCCCTCGCCCTCGCCGCCGCCGCCCTCGCCGCGGTTTT
>ERZ761574.2260-NODE-2260-length-10364-cov-68.975943_pt1 | contig 10364 bp, 8 predicted proteins | sample MGYA00374950_ERZ761574 | MGnify/ENA primary metagenome ERZ761574 (study PRJEB28895, sample SAMN07631631) | mixed culture metagenome | isolation source: Freshwater growth medium | place: USA: Seattle, Washington | collected 2016-10-03 ... | reverse complement strand
CTCTACCAAGCACCCATTACCTTTACCCTTGCTTGACGCGTGGACTCGACGCTACGCAAGCACCGTCTGTGCGATGGGCTCTTGTTCGACGTCCTCTACGCCTTCGATCATCCGGAGATTTATGACCTGTACCACCCTTCTGTACCCGAGCGCGACCCGAGCGAAGACGAGAGCGACGGTGTTCAGGACGATGAGGAAGAAGAGGCAGAAGAAGACAGCTGGCCGACACTCGGGCAGGCTCTCCGAGACTCGATTGCAATCGATCCGTACGAAGCGTACGATGCATACGATTCCACCGAGGAGTACGAGCGCTGGCTGACGCACCTTGACAACGGCGGAGCCGTGCATCCGGATGATCGTGAGTGAGTTAAGTGAGTGAGTGAGTGAGTGAGTGAGTGAGCCTCAGTAGGTATCTCGACCCGAACCCCGTATTGTTCCACGGTGTGTCTGTGTCTCAGAACCTCAGAAGAGGGGTCGTCGAAAATGTGTGTGTCTGTGTGAGGTCGCGTTAAAGTTTCTAGGGTGGAATGCGCGCGTTTAGCGTTTCACAGACCGTAATCCAGGCAACCTGGTTGTTCCACCGATGGATTAAAGCGGGTCCCCAGCCCTCGCCCCCTGGGCCCATATTACGCGCAACCACCATAAAACGATCCGATCGTCAGGAGAGGAGCCTGGCGTGTGCTGGCTCTCGCTCGCATTGCCCCCCGCACCCATTCACAGCAGATTTAGGAGAGTTCCGCAGTGCCTACTTCTCTCGGTAGCAGTGCCGCTCGCTCCGAGAGATCGCGCGCGCGATCCCGATCGCGGTAAGACCGCCCGCGGCCGTCCCCCCACAAGCAGAAGTAGCGGCCTGTGGCCTGTGCCCAAGCCTAGCGCGCCGGTGGCGATCAAGAGATCACGTACGACTCGACAGAGAGGGACGGCTCGTACTTGAAGGGCAGGGGGCCGCCGCCTGCCTCAGCCGAGCGCACCTCAGTAATCCCAAGTTCACAGAGCGTGGCGACGCCCGTGAAGCTGCAATTGATGGGAAAGAGAGCATCTGCGCTCGACAGGCCAGAAAGGGCAAACTCGACCGTGCCCGAGGTGGAGGTCGCGTCGATGATGGGCACGTGCCACGTGATCGCCGCGTCACGCTTGGAGAAGGAGGCCGTGCCGTTGGACGGAGAAATCTGCGGCACGGCTTCGACGGGCGCCGGGATGGTGACGGTCAGGTTGCGCAGCTCAAGCTTGCCAACATAGGCCGCGCCAAGCTCATACTCGACGTTCACCTCCCAAGCGTTACCGCCCGTCTGAGTGGGCCAGCAGTTGATCATGAGCGGCACGATGCTCTCGTCCGTCGACACCATCCGCCACTTGAGCACGCCAACCGCAGAGCCAAGCGGGAATGGTCGCGTCGGATCGCGAAGCCCGAGGATCGAGTCGGTTTGGAAGGCGGGCTTATTGATGTTGGGGTGCGTTTTGAACTGGTAGCCTGGGTTGGCACCAAGTGCAAGCGGCACGAGCGCCTTACCATGCGCAGCATCCGTCACGAGCAGCTGCAGGTCACCCTTGACCTCAAAGCTCTGCAGCCCGCCGTCGCGCGACATCTGAACAACGAGCTTCTCATCAGCAACGAGGGATACGCCCCCGCCGCCGCCGCCGCCACTCGCAAAGCCCCCGCCTGCCGCGGCGGCCGGCCGCGCGGCAGCTGTGCCAACCGCCTCGCTTTCCGCCTCCGCGGCCATCGCTTGCAAGAGGGAGGCCCCTGCGGGCCCCTTTTTCGCGCTGCCGAGCTGCATGCCGGTGCCCTTTTTCGGCGGCGGCGCACCATAGCCGCTGCTAACACCATACGCAGGTGTCGCAGATGGACCGACGCCTGGCATCGCCCCTGCCGCCTCAATGGATGCCTGCACCTGCGCGGCGCCGCTGCGCAGATCGTCGGCAAAGTCACGCATCGAACCGATTCCGCCGCTGCCGCCGATGCCCTTGGAGCGATTTTCCCGCGAGATCTGCTTCGCCTTGCGCACCATCTCCTGCTGTGCCTCGCGCTCCTTGGACTGGCGGATCATCTTGGCCAGCTTCTCCTCGTGAGACTCCATCTCCAGCGCCACCTGCACCTCGCGCATCGAGACGTTCTCGCGGTAGCCGCAGCCACATGCGATAATTTCGTCGAAGGCGAAGAGCAGCTCGAAGGCGTTCTTGCACACGGCTGCCTCGTCTACCTCACCGGGGCAGTGCTCCTGGGCGGGGAAATCGCACAAGTGTGAGAGGAGATGGACGACAAGGAGCTGTCAGCAAGTGCGCGGCGCTAGGCCGCAACGGGTCACAGTGAGCGCACCGGCACCATCTTGGCGAAGAGCCGCAGCGTTTCGAGATCCTCTACGATGTTGGAGTGCTTGTTGGTGACCAACACGAGGATCAGCGACTCGATTGGCTGGTATACGTACCGAACCTGCATTCGCGAGAGCGTAGAGCGGTCAGGGCCGCACGTGCGTTGCACCCTAATCGCGCGCGGGATCCAGCAAGCAGAAGCAGCCCCCAGTGCGCACCTCTGCAGTCTCTACCGTGTTATGCTGGCGCTCCGTGCCGATCAGCTTGGGGAAGGTGGCGAGGTGGTTCTCGACCTTCATCCGCGTCATCTCGACAAACTGGCGCGCAAGCAGGATCTTGCCTTGCTTCGTGAGGATTGCCACCGAGAGGCAGACCTGCGTGCGCACACCAGCAAGTGCCACTCAGCCATACTCAATGGAGTGAGATGCACTTTGAGTTATGTGCTGATCACGTAGCAGCTTGCCAGGCGAAACCAGCTATCTCAGGCGACCGATTGCTACTCTGCCGTGTGGCTCGCGAGCAGGCCAGGCAACGCCGAATGGAGAACACGAGAACTCACCATGGTGGCGAAAATGACCGCGACGGCGCCGTGCTTTTAGGCCGCCGGGGCGGAAAATGAGCCTCGTCTTCCTTTCATACGACCGCGGATGATCGTACCGGTGCATGAATACTTGTTGGCCGGCATCCTAGGGGTGCGGGCGCGCGTGGTTATGGGGAGAAAAGGGTGATTTGTCAGATGTCAGCAGTCAGCTCTAGAACTACATGTAGTTTAAGACTTTAACCAATTTAACCGCGCGGTACTGCTACACGTGTGGTAGGCAGCCACAGGTAAAGCCACAGGTCTTGATGACCATAGAAGTAGTTTGGCTGACAGGTGCCTGACACACTGCGTGGTGTATGCGGCTACATGCAGGCTCCAGAAGCAACCCTTCCAGGCCCATGTTCCCTATCTTGCCGTGTGACGCCCAAAGTTACACGGCTGTGACCCAACGTGAAGGGCCAGATTACAGGACGGTATCCATCATGGAACAACCAGACAGGGGGGATGCGGCGTTTGCGGGTACAAGCGGATCACGGGAGACGACCCAGAATGGGCCGGTCTCTCTTAGGTCTCTCCCGGGTGTTTTGGGGGAACCCCTTGCGCGGCGGGAACGGTTACGGTAGGGGATTCGCGCCCAGCGGCCAGATCTAAGGCATCCAAAAGACATCCTTCAACGGAAATTTAAGCGGGAAAGCCTTTGATAGGCCCTCGGATTTAGGCGGCGTAGCTACGGGCCGGCGGGCGGCCCGGGGCCCGCACCCGCCGGCGATCGCCGGTCGTCCACACGAGACTCGAGAGCCTGCCACCGGGCCCGCACGAGCGAGCCTGCTGCCTGGTCTAGCTTATTTGCGTGCTGCGACAGCGGGACACCCGGGATGTCGCGCTCACCAGGCTGCCGAATTGTGGTAGTTATTTGAAGAACCGCCGATCAACCAACGCGGGATAACGCGGGAGACCCTAAGTTTACGTGGCCCGACCGGGAACAGGAACGTCGCATGGTCACAGTTCTTTTTCAAGCTGGGACCCGCGCACGCTACTCGTGCGCGGCTCCCAATCGCAGCCACTGCTCACAGCCAAGGCAGAGCGTCGGAGCGCTTTGCTTCGCTGCTGGAACATGTGCAGGTAGAGGAATGGCAGCCCGGGCACATACGCGGGAAACACTACATACATGAGGATGGAACCGAGGGTGACGTCAGCCGCAATGTGCACACGGGAAAGAGCAGGCCAGGCCGCATAGTAGAAGAACAGCTCGCCTGCCGTCCCAATTGGGTAAAGGATAATGAACGTAGAGTAGCGCAGCCACGTGTGCATCGGTTGTGGCTTGGAGAGCAGATGGGTGGCATACCAAGAGTATCGCACCACCTCGGTCATAGCCCATGAGAGAGTGAAGAGAGCAATCGAGGGTTGCGTGTGTAGCTCGGGTATGCGGCTCGCGACGGCTACCAGGCCCACGCGTGAAGCGACCTGCAACGCTGTGGTGAGCACGTGGCTCTTCACGAGTCCGAGCGCAGAGTGCACCACCTCGAGTGCCGCGAAGCTCTGGAAACAGGCGAGCGGGGCCCCGAAGGCCGCCCACGCCGACGACCCCTCTATACGCTGACTGTAATGCACGAGCGCCAGTACGAGTACAAGCACCCAACCACCCGTCTGCACAAGGTTGTACATGACCAGGTAGGAGCGCACCACGAATTGGTTGAAGTAGTAGAGTGCCACGGCGGGCTCGGTTATAGATTGAAAGGTGTGCGCACATCTCCACGTGCCGCCATGAAAGCTGCCGTGCGAGAAGAGCTGTAGTGGGTTCACCAGGCGCATGGCGGGGGCGCCAGCGTGCATGGGCTGGTTGAGGTCGTGGAGCAACAGCAGGGCCATCGCCGCCGTTGAGGTCTCGGGCCCCGGCACCTCGTACGGCCGCCAAGCGGGCAGCGAGGCGTAGGCGCGCGCAAACATCCGGTTCTGCGTCACCGAGTGCGTCGCTGTCGACGGTGCAATGTTGGCTGAGACAATGCAGCCTTCTTCCCGCACAAGCATGGCCCTCCAGTGCTGCATGCGCTTCGCAAGTGCATAATTGGGCCCCTGCTGTACGATGAGCGCGTTGCAGTAGCACAGTGTCTCGCCGTCCATCGTCAGCAACTTGCGCCCATTCTTGGCACACCAGCGGCCGCGCGATAGCACCGTAAGCAATTTTTGCCACAGCGGCGCGCGGTGGTAGTTGGTCATAGCAGCCGCGTGCGCGGCGGCAGGCACGAGGTGCACATCCGTGGGAGTTCCGAGGAAGGCTACCGCCGCCTGACGCTCTTCCGCAAGGGCTTTTACGATCGCATCCATGGCGAGTGCGACTCGTGGGAATTGCTCGCCCGGAATGTAGGCGTATGCTCCCACGCAGAGCGGCTGGCCAAGATGCAGCGCGAGAAGCCAGTTGCGCAGCTCGGGTGTCTCGGTCAGGAGGTTGCAGCCAGCTGCTTCGCAAAGCGCCGCATCATCGCTGTAATCCTCTTGAGTCTTGCCGACGGGCAGCGGGAAGGTGAGCGTGCCACAGGAGGTGCGCGCTGCCTGCAAAATCGGCCTCCACTTGGTGGTGCCGCGACGCGCCACTGCGACCACGTTCGCACCGAGGGCAAGCAGAACGTGTAGAGGTCCCATGGCGGAGCCCGCGCCTAAGAGCACGAAGTACCTTCCAGACAAGTCCAACCAGTCAGCCCCACTCTGTGCCGCGAGGCTCATGGCCGCTCCACACGAGAACTCGATCGTCCCGCGATGCACCCAGTCCTCGATCTGCTCGAGCAACGCGTCTCCGTGGAGGACGCCGCCATTGTACGGCACGCCGAGCTCGAATCGGCTGGGCTTCGGCTTGCCACCCGTAATGAAGCCAGTGCCAAAGCTTCCAGGAAAAGTGTGACCGTCGAGCGCAGCGGCGAGCGTATGCGGTCGACCGTCGCGCACGAATTCGAAGCGGTTGTACAGGGATTTGAGCCCACTTCGAGCGATTCCGAGCGCGCACTCGGGCGATTCCGCTGACACTTCAACCATTCTCATGAAGTGGCGTGTATACCGAAACCGCCAATTCCTCTCTACCAGCACCTCTCTTGCCGCATTCGCGTCGAACGGCGCCATCGCATCTGCCAGAACCGCCTGGCCCGTGATGCTTGTTGAGCGCAGCTCGTTGCCCGTCGCAGCGTCACGACTAGTCACCGGGAAGCACACTCCACCGAGCGTATCCTCCATGGCGACGGAACTTGTGTAGAAAACTTGTTTTCCGATGGGATTTGTGCTCAGGCGCGCGTGAGAGCATGCGCGATGCAAACACATGATACGTAACCTCAAGAATTAACGAGCACTTGATCTCGCTCTCCTCCGTGCGTCGATCGATCGCGCCCGTCGCCGTGTCACCCTTTGCCGCCCGTCGCTGCTTCACGGCTATCTGCGACCGGAAATGCCCATTACGAATCTTACGTCAGCATACCTTGCCCTTTACAACCTCGCCTGCATGTGCGGCTGGGGATACGCCCTAGTGCTCGCTGGGCAAAGCCTCGCCAAGACCGGTGGCGACCTCTCGAAGGTCTGGGAGGCGATGGGCACATCCATTCATGTTGCACAGTGGGCCATGTCTCTTGAGATGGTGCATGCTCTGCTCAAGCTGGTGAATAGCCCATTTTTGACCACAGTCCTCCAGGTGCTCTCGCGCCTGCTCCTTATGGTCGTGATCATGCTTGCACCGACTGCGAGCAAGACCTGGCAATGTGGCATGATGGCCATCTCGTGGGCACTGGTCGAAGTGCCCCGTTACTGCTTCTACCTCAACGGCCTACTTGGGCCGGGCGGGCAGACGGGTGTGTTATATCCTATTTTCTGGCTCCGGTATAGTCTCTTCGCAATCCTTTACCCCACGGGCATTACAGGCGAGGTACACGCTCCCGGAAGCCGCTGACGAGGAACGCGTGCTCCGCCATCCAGACTTCGCTCACGGTTGCGCATCGAGTCGCACCATGCTTGACAGGTGATGACAATGATCGCGGCACTTTCCGATCCGTCTTTGAGCGTCGCTCTTGGTGGCTTTGCGCCTCTGATGGTCAAGGCCAGCCTCGCAGCCTACGTACCTGGGTCGCCCTTCATGTACATGAACATGGTCTCGAATCGCAAGAGTGCCTTCAAAAAGCGCTTCGCGCCGCCACCAGAGCCACCAAAGGCGCCCGTTGGTGTCGAATTCCCGATCGACGACAAGGGAGGGCGCTCGACCTCTGAGGTCGGCAAGCAGGTCTTTGCGGCGGCGTTCGCGGGCATGGGCACGCCGGAGGGCAAGGCTGCGAGCGCCAAATGTCTCGGTGTCAAAAACTGTGAGCGGGCCTCGCCAATCGCACTCACGCGCTGCAATATCTCGCTAGCGTGCAACGCCGCAACGCGTGTGCTGACCCACCTGTGGAGCCCTGCTGTGAACGTGCGCAGGGCGCTTTGGCTACAACAAGCAGATCGTCAGCCTCGTGCGCCTCGGGTGCGAGAGTCCCAAAGCGGCCCTGGGCTCCGCGCAAGCTGGCCTGAAGTGGATGAATGAGCACATGGTCTTTCACAGTGCCGACCAGAAGCTGCAGGGGCCGTTTGAGGCGACGGTCGACAAGGTCAAGGAGTCGTTCCACACGGGGGAAGTCAAAGGAACGAAGTCCAGAGCAGGCCTCATGTACCAGATCCCCTACGACGGCGGCTGGCACCCGACCAAACCACATCCGCCGCCCGCGGACAAGGTACTCTCCAAAGATGCGCTCAAGGACCAGGCGACGAAATGGGCCGCCGCCGGCATCATCGAACCCGACGCAGCGCAGGCTCTATGCTTCACCTCGGACTACTTCGCAGCTGGCAAGAGCCTCGAGGATGTATACGTCGTGATGATCGGTGCGGGCTCAGCCATGGGGCCGTTCCCTAAGCTGCTTGAGATGGGTGCGACTGTCGTGGCCATTGACATTCCGGGCGGCTGGGGCAAAGGTGGCCCGCGGCCGACGTACACGTTGTGGAAGAGACTGTGCGAGACCGCCAAAGCCTCGCCGGGCGCACTCATCTTTCCACTCTCTAAGGTGTCTGCAGCCTCCTTGTTGCAGCAAGCTCCGCTTTTCCGTGTGACGGCGTGGCGCGATTGTGCTTCTCGCTTGCGCAGCCCCAGTCCGAGTGCAAGACGGAGCAGGACATGTACGAGAGCGCCGGTTGTGATCTGATGAAGCAGCCCGGCGAGATCGCCAACTGGCTGGTCGAGTGGCAGAAGAAATTACCCTCTTCCGCGAAGGTGATGATCGGCAACTACACGTACCTCGACGGCGAGCTGCACGTGAAGCTTGCGCTGTGCGCCGATTATTGCATCGCACGTCTCCGCAAGGCGCGCCCGTCCACCGGCGTCGCCTTCCTCTGCACCCCGACCGACATCCACGTGTGCACGGACGCATCCGATGCAGCTGCGCGTGCCAACTACGGTTCGGGCTTCGGCTCGCTCGGCCTCGAGAAGCTTGCCAACCTCTTGTCCGGAGGCAAGTTCCTCATCAAGAACTTTTCGGAGCCCGTCCAGGCCCAGGGCGGCAAATCCATCAAACTTGTCGACGGCCTCTCGGTGGCGCAAGGACCCAACTACGCGCTTGCGAAGCGCATGCAGCACTGGCGCGCACAAGTCGAGTATGATGCAGGGGCGACGGTCTCGTCCATGGTGGCCCCCTCCACCGCTACGCTCAGCGTGATCCATAACAAGACCTTCGCGTGGGCCTATGGCGGCATGCCCTATTTCAAGTATGAGATTTTCAAGCAAGAGACGACCAACGCAGTAATGGCTGCAATGCTCATGCACGACATCCTCGATGACAAAGGACCTAAGAATGGCAAGAATCGCGCACAGTTCAAGATCGACAACACGCTCGAGCTCTTCTCGACCCAAGCCGTTCACGGCGGCTTGTGGCGCTCACCATACAAGGTGGATTCACTCGGCGAGGTGTCGGCTCTTATCTACTTTGGCGGCCTCGCGGCACCGTACCTCGCCGCCCTCGCTGCCCTTGGCGGTGCGGCGGCGTTTTATTTGGTCTGAAATGGGGCAGGCGGGCTACAGGTGGGCAGGGACAGGCCGCAATCGGGAACATTGGCATCGCCATCGCCATCGTGCAAGTTGTGGGCATCAGGCTAATCAGGCGACCAAGGCGACCAAGGCAGATCAGCATGATTGCGCGAGATGCAGGTAATTGTGAAGAGACTGCGCAAGAGGTCTTGAAAGTGGGGAATGCAGAGATGAACGGTCAGAGCACCGAGAACAGCCGAGCGGCCACCGAGAACAGCCGAGCGGCCACCGAGAACAGCAGAAGAATGCTATGGGCAGGGTTGGCCGAGCGCATTCGATCTGATGCAAGGTCTGCTACGGCTCGCGGCCATTCGTCATCGCTGGCGGCCGCGTGCCTGGCCCACAGGGGCAGGGAGTCGTGGATTCATGGATTCATCAGGCGCGTGTGCTGTGCATGCGGGGCGGCTACTTTGTGAGGCCCCAAACCGGGAGAACACCAGGGCAGCAGAAGAATGCTATGGTGAGGGGTCGCGGTGGGACTCTTGGACTTGGTCAAAGGCTGTGCCTGTGGCGGTGGTTGTGGGGAGGAACCCCACAGCGCCCACTGGGCTCCGCGTTCGGCGTCGTGCCCGCGCCTTCTTTCGACAAGGTGCAGCGCGAGATGTATTGTGTTGGGCACGAGTCTCGCCAGGTTGGTCCGCGCCGCGCGCTTTAAGTTCAACGTTAAAATTATAAAAAATGCTACGCAGCCTCGGTTACCCGCTACTGAGGCCGATCAAATTCGATTCCGGACCCGGCTCCGCCGTATCGGCACGATATCGGCACCGGGTACTGGGAGGGAAGATTAAGGTTTTTGAGCAAATTTATTCGAGATCGTCCGTCGTCGCCTCCGGTGACCGGTCGTCCGCGGGGCGAGTGCCCGCGCGCGAGTCCCGCCGCAGGCACAACCCAGCCTATGATGCTCCCGTGCTCCCCAGTTCCCCTCGAGCCCTCGACCGCCATTGTTTTGAAGGAAAAATCCGTCCGGCGCACCGTCTGGGACGAACCGGGACGTCGCCATAGAATACCACAAGTAATGCGTCGTGATCGTGTGTTTGTATCGAGTGTGTGTCCGGCTCCCCGTAGCTCCCCGCAGTGTTTAGCTGTTTACTTTCTGAAAAACCTGATAGGTGAACTAGGTGCGCTGGCTGTCAATGCTGTTCACGTATGGTGTGCTCTCTACACTTCATCCGGCGCCTCGCGCTACGGGCGAAAGGGGCGCCCGCGCGCGCGACAGCACCGTCTACGGAGGGTCGAGCACGAGCGCCAAGTCGTTCTTCGTACACCACACGCAGCAGCTCGCAGCGGCTGCGCAGGTGGGCGACGCGAAGGGTATCCGGAAGAAGATCACCGAGATGAAGATGCGCCTTATCAAGGACGCGCTTAAGGCGACCGGGCGGGGCTAAGCTATAAACGGCCTGGCCCGGCGGCTGATCGAGTATGGCTGTGATAATAGGG
>ERZ761574.2244-NODE-2244-length-10442-cov-93.155387_pt1 | contig 10442 bp, 3 predicted proteins | sample MGYA00374950_ERZ761574 | MGnify/ENA primary metagenome ERZ761574 (study PRJEB28895, sample SAMN07631631) | mixed culture metagenome | isolation source: Freshwater growth medium | place: USA: Seattle, Washington | collected 2016-10-03 ... | reverse complement strand
AGGGCGGGGGTGGGGGCGAGGGCGAGGGCGGCGGGGGCGAGGGCGGGGGCGGCGGGGGCGGGGGCGGCGGGGGCGGCGGCGGCGGCGGCGGGGGCGGCGGCGGCGGAGAAGGCGGCGGTGGCGAAAGTGGCGGCGGCGATGGTGGCGGCGGCGATGGTGGTGTCGGCAGCTTCGGCGGCGGCGGCGGCGATGGCGGCGGCGGCGACGGCGATGGCGGCGACGGCGACGGCGATGGTGGCGGTGGCGATGGTGGCGGCGGCGACGGCGATGGCGGCGGCGGCGACGGCGATGGTGGCGCCGGCGTCGGCGATGGTGGCGGTGGCGATGGTGGCGGCGGCGACGGCGATGGTGGCGGTAGCGATGGTGGCGGCGGTGGTGGCTGTGGCGGCGGCAGCGACGGCGATGGTGGCGGCGGCGACGGCGATGGCGGCGGCGGCGACGGCGATGGTGGCGGCGGCGACGGCGATGGTGGCGACGGCGATGGAGGCGGCGGCGACGGCGATGGTGGCGGTGGCGATGGCGGCGATGGCGGCGGCGGCGGCGAGGGCGGCGGCGGCGGCGACGGCGGTGGTGGTGGTGGAGGCGGATAATGGGTGTGCGGCGTGTGGCTATGTGGTGTGTGGCTGTGAGGCGTGTGGGTGTGTGGTGTGTGGCTGTGCGGCGCAGGCACGGCTCGGTTTGTGACGCGACGTTGGCGCGGCCTTCCGCAGCAGGCGAGGGCGGCGGCGGTGGCGGCGGCGGCGGCGGCGACACCGGCGGAGCAATCGAGGCAGTCGGTTCCTTCAGAGCACACCGACCATTCTGATCCTGCTCCGCCGTCGTCGCACGTATTGTCTTCTTTTGAGAAGCACGTATTGGTGCAGGTGTTTATTGTGCGGCACCGTGTGCCGCATGCTCTCTTGCAGTTCCCCTGCGCTTCGGCAAAGTCACAGCACTCGTCGGGTTCTCCTGAGCAAAAGCTGCACGGAACAGAGCCAGTACCATCAGTCCAGAACAGGCCGCTGTACGTCGCATCGGTGCAGGAGACTCTGCCGCAGTCGTTGCAGTCGGTCCCGAGGCTGCAGACAGAATACTCGGATCCGGGCCCGCCGTCGTCGCAGTCACCGTCAGAGAAGAGGAGATGACACGTGTTTGTGCAGGTTTGTCCCGCTGTGCCAGGCGTGTGGCTGTGTGGATAGTGGCTGTGCGGATAGTGAGAGTGTGTCACAGGAGAGTGACCGTGCCCAGATGACGACCGAGGTCCGCAGTCAGAGCAGTCGGTTCCGAGAATGCACCAGATAAAAAAACCCTGGCTTCCGGGGCCGCCGTCGTCGCAGACACCGTCAAAGGCGAAGAAACACGTGTTAGAGCAGGTTTGTCCCGCTGTGCCAGGCGTGTGGCTGTGCGGACTGTGGCTGTGCGGATAGTGGCTGTGCGGATTGTGGCTGTGCGGATTGTGGGTGTGCGGAATGTGGCTGTGCGATGACGACCGAGAGCCGCAATCCCAGCAGTCGGTGCCGAGGCTGCAGCCGCCGGAAAACTCGGCGCCGGGTCCTCCATCATCGCAATCACCATCAAAGGCGTAGTTGCAGGTGTTTGAGCATTGTCCCACCGTGCCGCTCAGGTGGAGGAGGAACAGAAGGCCTCCATGTTTCGTGGCCGCCAGCATGTTGGCCAATTCCCAACACGTTTTTTTGTCCACGGGGTCGAAGATCTTTTGGAAACGGTTTCGTTTCAGATTTCGAGTTTCCTCTCTTACAAATGTAAGATTAGCTTGCTTGCTTGTAAGTAAGGAAAGCAACGCACTCGAGTTCAGATTCACACCCCGAAGGGCAGTATCGGACCACCCTGCATCGCGGACCCGCGCCGTGCATCTTGGTTCTTGCGCTGCCCTTTGTCCGTTTATCGCTGCTTCTCGAGAAGGCTTCTGGCTCTTCGCGCCCCCCTTGGATCTCCTCTGCGGCTTCTTCTTCTTGATGCCGCCTGCGAGACCGCCACACGTTCTCTCGTTGCCTGCCACTTTTGCCTCTTCCTCATCGCTGTGCGCACGCACCGCTCTCTCTCTCAGCTCCCTCCCCGCCCTCTCACTTGTGTCTCTGCCCTCGGCTCTCTCCCCATGCTCCATGCTGCTTGCACCCTCGTCTCTCTTGCTTGTCGAAATGTACTCAGGATAAACGTTAGGAATCACCTCTGGTTCGTTGTTGTTTTGTAATCTACCAAAGCCCGGTCCGTACGTAGGCAAGGTCATTCCGAAATGAGCCCAATTAGTCCAATTATGCCGCCTCCAATCATGGTCCACATTCGATAACCACTGTCTTAAATCATAAAGCTCTAAAGGCAGTTGCACGGCCCTAATGGCAGAAATGAAATACCCACGAACAATTTCGAGTACTTCACCAGGTAGTTGTGGGATTTTCATCACCCAATGAATCAGCCAGTTGTTTGCTGATCTGTTCCGTATCCGTCTTGGAACATGGTTAAGATGCCTAATGAAATTGTCATCTGGTAAGAGATGTGCTAAGGTTGCAAGGATGGGGAAAGTTGGTGAATGAATCGGAAAGTTCCCCGCCATCTCTCCGAGTAAAACAGAAAATAACATACAACGTTAAAACGCCCAACACGACGCGGTAACCGCCATTTTCCGACATACATGTGTTACATCGATGCCGCCACGTCAGAGAGTATACCCACTAAGTGCGCAGGAATTCGTCGTACTCATGACCGGAATGTTTCGTCGAATTGGTAGTTACCCACAAGATCTCATAAGGCTTATTTGGGATACTTATTTGGAATTGCTAGCCTTTACACTGATCGACCGGACTAACAGACGTCGTTACATTATGAATAACATCGTGGAAGACGAGTTGGACTTAATGGGGTATGACGATCGCCGTTACGGACCTGGGTTCTAACACGCCCAACACGACGCGGTAACCGCCATATGCTGCAAGATGCCATACTGCAGTGTGAAACGTCCACAAAATTCACACGCGAGACCCGACCGCGGCGCGTCGGTCCGAAACGGCGAGGTCGAGCTCATGAGTCGAGGTCGAGGTTCGTCGATATGGACGACCAGTGGACGTTTCAGTGTGAAATCCAAAAACGTCACCCCCTTCGTGACGAAACGTCGACCGACGAAACGACCCCCAAACCCGACCGACCTCGGCCGCATCTCGGACGAAACCGCGTGCTTGCATATGGACCAGTAACGTTCCCGCACTCTGGAGTGTCACGTATGTCTGCCAGTGTCAGACTTATGATTCAGGGTCATAGTGCGCGACGGGCTTCGTCAAGGGTTCGTCAGTGTCATCAACTAATTAAAATCTCGGAGATTAAATCTGAAACATATACGAGATTACGAGTAGGAAGTCCGCCGTGTACATTCACGAAGGGCGTCCAAAATGCAACACGGGGCGCGGGCGGGTGCGCGCAGGAACGCTCGAAGTAGGGACGGCCGTTGTTAATTATTGTTAAAACGGGTTAGTGGCTGCAGGGCCAGGGGCCGAAGATGGCGAGACAGTTTGAGGTCAGGCACTGTCTGAGTCCACCTAGTGACCGGCCAATCCGTGATGGGGCCGCGCCGGCGGCGACTGCCGAGGCTAGGCACGCGACCAGCAGGCTCACCCTTAGCTCACCCTCATCCGCGTGTTGTCTCGGCGGTCGGTTGTCGGCGGCCGCCGTGTTTTGAGGCTAACACGTAACACAAGAAGGAATTACTTATGAGGAATTACTTATAGGCGAATTCCTAGGGAGGTTTCCTTTTCGAGAAAGCGATGTGCGTTCCCATAGATCACCATAGAACCCGTCTCACGAACAGCTTGGCCAGGGATGTCGCACAAGTGTCATGGACGAAACTCCAGGTTTCGTTTCATGTGAGATCTCATATCAACAAACCAGAAGCATGGAGTCGGTGTTGACACTGTTCGACCTTGACACGGAGATCCTCTGCAACATCTTCAGCCAGCTACGCGCTCATAATGCAGCAGCCACGTCGTGCTCATGCAAGCTGGCGTGGCTGCTCTGCTCGGAGGTGCAGCGTGACGTGGCGCAAGCAACGTTCCTAAGCTCGCAGGTGAAGTTCAATCTGAAGTCCTGCCCGCCTGAGCGAGTGCTAGACTCCATGCGCGAGCTCGCATCCCAAATGACCGCTCCGCCCACCATGGGCCTGCTCTTTACGACGCCGAGGCTCTTCGCGTGGAATAAAGAGCAGTGCTCTGCCAAGGGGCGGCGCGCTGCATGCACACGGCTCATGCACCAGCTTCCACCATCGGTGCACCTAATCGGCGGCGAGGTGGACACGCTGCTCGGCACGTGCGCCGACGGCAGCCTCGCGACCGTACGCGGACGCGGCTACGCGCTCACGCTCGGCGGGTTCCCGGAGGCGCCGGCGGGGTCGTTCATCGTCGAAAGCTCCTCGTCGAAAGTTCACCGGGGTGGCGCATTCAGCATGGGCTGGCCTGAGATCGCGCAGCTCGAGGAGCAGGGCGCCTTCGAACCCGGCTGGAAGGTGATGGTGGTGCTCTCGGTCGGCAATGGCGTCCATCGGCTCGAAGGTCTCCTCGGCAAGCTACAGGCAGTGCACCCTCAGGCGGCAATCATCGGCGGTCTCGCCACGGGCGACTGGCTGCTTCGCGCGAACGGCCACCAGGTGCGATTCCTCGAGGACGGTCTGGTCGGCCTCATGTTCCGCGGCAACGTGCCGCTGCACGCGCTCGTGTGCAAGGGTGAGTGCCTGCCTCGCCTGCAGCACGCCAAGCGCGAGATCGCCGAGCAGGGGAGATCGCTCCTCGGGGGGCTCATGTTCACATGCACGGCGCGCGACGCTCGGGCAGATGCAGGCGCCTTCCGCACCGTCTTCCCGCGCTCGCCGCTCGCCGGTATGCCGTGCGGCGGCGAGATCGGCCCGCGCTTCCGCGCCGTGTCAGGCGGTCCGTCTGGCTCGAAGGGCAGCAGCAGCAGCAGCAATAGCAGCAGCAGCAGCAGCAGCAGCAAGAGTGGGGAGAGCGCCGTCGCGAGCGCCGCCGCTTCTGGTGCGTGTGCCACGCAAGCGGGCGAGGTGGCACTGCAGGGCTACACGGCCGTCTTCGGCCTCTTCTCGGTGCCCACGAGGACGCGGTCGCCCTCGGACGTGCACTATGAGGACGTTCACCTGGCGTACACGGAGGCGCGCCGCACGCCGGAGACGGTGGCGCTGGCGGCGGCTGCCACGGCGGCGGCGGCGGCGCGCGCGGCGGCGGCGGCGGCGGCCCTGGAGGCTGGTGAGGACGAATGCGACGAGGAGGATGCGTTCATGGATGAGGAGGATGGCGAGGAGGAGGAGGAGGACGGCGAGGAGGACGAACATGTCGAGGACGACGGCGAGGAGGAGGAGGAATGGGACGAGGACGAGGACGAGGACGAGGACGATGATGAGAAGATTCTGCAGGTGTCGTGAACTACATGTACGGACTGTCCTTGTCTTCATGTCCGATGCCGCCTGCCAGAGTGCCCGTATTAGCGGCGAGACATGCGTCATGCCCGTAGCCCGATGTGCGATGTGATGAAGTACGAAGTGTGTAACGGCATGCTGTTGCTGTGTCTTGGTTTCACTTGGACGTGTGGTTGCCACTGTAGTCTTGTACACTGTACATACGCTTGAACAGTACGCCATGCACCATTGTCTTCCTTTACTCCGCTCACCACCGCACACGCAGCAACCACCCGAGCGTCTCAACGATCGGACGAATCGTAATATCTTGGACTTGACATGAGTTGACGAATCCGTCGCCAGCCGGGTCCGAGGCGCACTCGCGGCCTCATTATTGCATCTCTCTCTGCGCGGGCGTGGGGCGAAGCATGGCCACACATTCATTTCCCACCCCATCCCGGCCTGCTGGCCGATGTCACACCCAGCCAACTGTGTGCACAACATCCTCCCTCACAACAGCGTGTACGCTTCCCATTCCGAGAGAACGCTGACGCTCGGAAATCACGCACGTTGCCTTCCGCCCAGAACCATTCTATGCATCGAACCCGCGGGCGATGAGAGGGTGATCGGACGGATGATCGAAATGTCGAAAGTGATGAGGCTCCTCGCGGTAGCACGCGGTGCCATATCGGCACGGGGGCTTGCCTGGGGCGCGTCGGTATTCGTTTGCATGGTCCGGGGCGGCTTGGAGATGAAGCGGTGGAGGAGGCGAACGCGCTTGAGGCGATGGCGCTGCCGAGATGGCGCTGGGCACGGCATGGATGATGTGCGTCGGCTCAGACTCGTGGAGGATGGGCGTCGGCTCCTCGTAGAAGGTGAGGCGCTGCAGCATCTTGCGGTATCGCTTCTTGCGCGCGTCACCCAGCTCTGCGGCGCGCGCGCAGACGAGGTCCTCCGTCCTGAGCTTGAGGTGTGAGGCGCGCTTCTGGTCAAACTCGACCGCGATCGAGTCCTCAAAGTCGCAGAGCAGCTGGATGACAACCTTTTGGTCGGCTTTCCCGGTGAAGAAGGTTTTCTTCGAGCGCAGCTTCTTCTTGCACTGGCGGAGGAGGCGCTCTGGCGTCTGCGCGACCTCCAACTCACGCGGTTTGTCGATCACATCGATGTTGATGAACTTCAGACTGCTCGCCTCCGCCTGCGCGATGAGAGGCGGAAGCGCCCCGCCTCGCCGCTTGCGCTGCGTGAGGTGCGCGAGCACCATCGAGGCGGCGGACGTCTCAAAGGTCGGCCACCCGCGCGAGCCGTACGGCCGCAAGTTGTACATTGGGTACACCACGCGATCCTTGCGACGAAGCGGGTAGCCGCGCTCGTTCAGCGAGTGCGCGGCGCGTGCTGCCCTCTCGCCGAGGACACGCACCACTGCCTCACCCCACCCCTTCTTCTCGCAGGCCAGCAGGTCGTCGCCCAGCTCCTCCCGCAGCTCCTCGAGCGACATGTTGGTGCGCACCACGAAGACGGTCCCCGTGCGCGCGGAGACGAGCTCGTCCGGCGCGACCTCTTTACCGAGCTCTCCAGGCGGGTCCGTGAGCTGCAGCACACAGGTGCCTGTGGCCGACGCGTAGAGGCTGCCCATGACGGAGAGGGCGCGGCCAAACTTGAGCTCGTTCTCGAAGACGTGCTCGCCCATCAGCTTTGGCTCCTTGCCGCCGCATAAGCGCTTGAGCTTGGGATCTTGACGTGCAGCTTTTGCGTCGGCCGGCGTGCTGAAGCGCATGTAGCCTCCGGCAGAGGTTCCCTTGTCGGTTGGCACGTCGAAGCTGTACGCGCCTGATTTGTAACGCCCGTGGAAGAGCACACTGACGTGGCCGCGCGGCAGGCCCAGGCTCTTAAAGTCCGCCATGGAGGCCAGCGCCCACTTTTTCTCATCACATAGGGCGACGAGCTTGTCGACGCAAACCTGCGCCTCGTCCTCCGTGGCGACGCGCTCGCAATCAAACTTGAGTATGGTGAGCGGGCCCTGGCTTACCTCGGCGCCAAAGCGTCCAAACGCCTCCGGGGCGTGCCACGACGGCCATGCAAAGTTCTGCGGCATGCACGCAACGTCCACGAAAAGACCGTACTCGCCGTGTATGCCTCCCATGATCACGTGTAGATAGCCGCGGATCTTTTCGAGCGTGAGGCCATCGGGGTCGGGCATGCCAGGCATGCGCCAGCAGTAGCTGACGACCTTAACGCCACGTCGCCGCCGCTCAAAGAGGTCCACGGCGCGCTCGGGCGACAGGAAGGCTTCCGCCGGCATATCCTGGCAGCGTGGCAGAAAGGGCTTTCCCGTGACAATTTCGATGTCTTTGGCCCCAAGCTCAGCCAGCCTCTCCTTCACCGCCTCGGCCTTACCTTGCAGTCTGGCTGCAGTGAGCGGGGCGACCTCGTCAAACGTGCTTAGGTGGAAGGTGACCACAAGTGCAGGATTTTTCCTATGTGCTGGGCGAGAGTCGAGGTCCTGGAGGACAATACCATGATTATGGTCCATCCGGCCGGAACCCACTGCCCCAGGCCTCGGAAAGGACGATGGCGTCGGCAGGCCGCGTCTCGTCATTCTGCCGGATGGATGCTCCGATTTCGAAGCCGCCTCCATCGTCAGGTCTTCCGCAAAAGAGTCCCTCCCGCGACGCGAATGGAAACGGCCAGAGGTGCCAGAGCCGGGGCTCCTGGCTGGAGACGAAGTGAGGCTGCGCATGAGCTTGGCATCGGCGTGCTTCGTGTTGCACCTCCGCTGCAGGCCCGTTTCGGCCAGCTCGTGCCCGAGGCGCGTCACATGCCTAGCAGAAGACCGATCCTCGAGCTGCACCTCCGCCCGGGCAGCCACCTCCGGAGGAGAGGGAGGCGGCGAGAGGGGCGGCGTCGGCTGCCCACTCCACCACCACCTCCGCCACCACCTCCCCTGACGTCCTGAGGCCTCTGAAAGAGGCGTCCACAACCTCCACCTCCACCACGGCCGCACCGATGAGGCTGCCGAGGCCGCCTCCACCGTGATGCAGATGGACGAGGTCCCGCAGTGCGTCGCCAACCGCCGAATCAGCACGCTCCTCGGCTCGTCGGAAACGAGGCGTGCCACCACCTTGGTGACGCGCGGCAGCTGCCCATCCGAGCGCGCGGAATCTAGCAGCCACGCACAGTCGATGAGGCGTACTGCGCCGTCGCGGATTGCTGCAACGATCGGCGTGTCGATAACGTCCGCCGCTTTTTTCCTTCCTTCAAGCGCCTGCACCAGCCCTTCCGTTTGGTACCAATTCTGGATTAAATTGCGCTCGAGCAAGATGTCGATGCCGATTACCAGCGCCGCGACGAGCACGGAAGCGCCGAGCAGCGCGCCAAGGCCCAGCTCGAGCGCCCGCCGCATGAACCCGTCCTGCACTGCGCTGTAGTGCGTGAGTGCGCCGTACACGCAGGCGCCAACGATGACCAGGATGTCGACCGCGTAGAGGAAGGTCTCTAGCCAATGTTGCTGACGCATCGCATACGGCAGACGCCGGGCCTGCAGCAGCCATAAGCCGCCGAGGACGGCAATCGCAAGCCCGGCAAAGACGTAGCGTGCGGTCTGGTGCTCCTCATATGGCGCGAACCACACCACACAGTCCATGGCGAAGGACACGAGGAAGAGGAGCCCTTGCCGCGTCCACACGACGAGCTGCCACTGCGAGCGGAGCGGCCACCGCGCGCCTCCCGGGTCGTCGCTCGCGTACCGCTCGGTCAGGTAGCGCACCGCCTCCGCCGCGCGGCGCTCCTCTTTCTGAAGCTGCACAGCATCTGCCCTCGCCTTCCTCGCCGCCTCAGACTGAGGCAGAGCCTTCATAGCCCGAGTCACATCCCGAGCCACATCATGGGGGTAGAGCCATCCGCTCACCTCCCCGTTGTCAAAGGTGACCTTGTACGGGTTACTGGTCCCATCGTCGGTCGTGATCCTGCCACGCCTGCCATTCACGAGAACGTATTCACCCATCCCGACACGACTCGCCGCCGCAGCCGCCACCGCCAACGCCGCCGCCTTCGCTTTCTCCGCCGTCCCCCGGGCCTCGCGCAGCAGCCGGAGGAAGCGCCAGAGCAGGAAGAGCCAGAAGAGCGGAAGGAGCGATGCCACGAGGCGGGCAATCATCAGCCGAGTCTGGCCCTCGTCGTAGCGCATGAAGAGGGACGCGCTCACACGGAGGCCGACAGTGAAGAGCAGGCTGAAGAGCACGCACAGAAAGTACTCAGCCTCGGCGGCGGCGGCGTCGGCCTTGTCGGCAGCGGCCTTCGCTCTGGCGGCGTCCTTCGCGGCATTGGCGACGGCGACAGTTCCCGCCTCAAGGGCGCTTTGGGCCTCTTTTCGCTTGAGTGCCGCGCGGGTCGCAGCCTTGCGCCGGCGCCACGCGACAAGCCAGGCGCCCAGCAGCAGCAGCAGCACGATGGCGGTCTCCGCGTAGCTCAGCAGCGCCTTGAGCACCGGGTCGGTCAGGATGCACGGCAACGGGATGTAGCCCATGAGCGGCAGGTTGATGCTCGCGAGGATCTCCTGGATGATGAGCGGCCAGCCAAGCTGCAAGCTGCCGATGATGGTGAGCGTCTGCAGGTGGCCCCAGAGGATCATGAACGTGGCGACGTGGGTCTTGGCGTACTCGGGGTACTTGAGCACCAAGTACGTGTATATGCCCACGAGCAGCAGCAGGAGCAGCACGCCGCCCGCGACGGCGCCGGCGATGCCAAAAATCTCGAGCGGCGTCGGGCAGCGCACGCATCCGAGGCCGTCGAGCTCCACCTCGTAGCGCTGGCCCTGGCGGTTGAAGGCGCTGCAGCCAATCGGCGGGACGCCCGAGCACTGCTCCGCGCCGAGCGTCGAGCAGCGCTTCCAGAGTTGCCGGATCGCGACGGCGGAGTCGGCGTCCGTCGGGTCGTCAAAGGCGTTGTTTGCGAGGCGCAGCGTCGTTAACAGCGGCGCGTCGACGAGGCGATCGAGGAGCCACTCGGGCACGGGGCCGGTGACGCCGCCCTCGTTGTCCCACGAGCGCGTCTGCGTCAG
>ERZ761574.2222-NODE-2222-length-10512-cov-66.769341_pt1 | contig 10512 bp, 6 predicted proteins | sample MGYA00374950_ERZ761574 | MGnify/ENA primary metagenome ERZ761574 (study PRJEB28895, sample SAMN07631631) | mixed culture metagenome | isolation source: Freshwater growth medium | place: USA: Seattle, Washington | collected 2016-10-03 ... | reverse complement strand
GTGCCCAAACCTCAGTTTACACCCCAGCCTGAGACCCCTGACCTGAGCTGGAGCCGGCCGGCGCGCAGAGAAGAGGGCCGGCACGCCGCCTGCGGCACCATAGGAATACATTTGTAGAGGTTCGACCAACAACACGTGTAGGAACCTTGTATTTTACCTATTCGATGTAAATGTACCCACCCGGGGTCGAGCGTAGGTCGAGCGCTCGAGAGCATCAAGAAGTTTTGCTCGTCACAACGCTTTCACACCCAAAAGTTCTCGTCGGCCAACGGCACTCCGACCGAGTTGCTTTGGGCCCGCGTTCGGCAATCCGCTGCTCTTCACCACCACACCGCAGCAGCAATGGCGCGCTCGCTCACGGTGCGCCCAACGCCCGACGCATCTCTCGCCGTGCGAATGAGAGTCGCTGCTCGCTCATGCTCCACTGGGGTCCAAGGGCGGCGGCGGCGGCACCGCCGCCTATTTGGAGCCTCACGTGTTCCTTTGCACAGGCTGCTGCCATGCTGCTCTCCATCGCGACGCCTGGCGCCTGACACGCGCGCTTCGCCCCCGACCGTCCGCTGCTGCGCACAGGCTGGTGGCTTTGGCACGCAAGGCCTGCTCAAGGAGGGCTCCAAGAGCATGGCCGGCCTCCAAGAGGCGACCTTGAAAAACATTGAGGCGTGCAAGAACCTGAGCACGATCGTGCGCACGTCGCTCGGCCCGAACGGCATGAACAAGATGGTGATCAATCACCTCGAGAAGCTCTTCATCACCAACGACTCGGCCACCATCGTGCAGGAGCTCGAGGTGCAGCACCCGGCGGCCAAGATGCTGGTCCTCGCCTCCAAGATGCAGGAGTCTGAATCGGGCGACGGCACGAACCTGGTCGTGGTTTTGGGCGGCGAGCTGCTGCAGCTCGCCGAGAGCCTGCTAATAAACGGGCTCCACTGCTCCGAGATCATTGCCGGCTACACGGCCGCCTCGGCCAAGTGCCTCGAGGTGCTCGACTCGTTGGTGAAGAAGACGTACGAGCCGTCCATCTTCAAAGATCCGATCGCGCTCGCGGCGGCGATCAAGCCGGTGATCGCGGCGAAGCAGTGGGGCAACGAGGACCTCTTCGCGGCCAAGATCGCCGAGGCTTGCTGCCTCGCCATGCCCGAGAACCCGGCCCACTTCAACTGTGACAACGTGCGCGTGGCAAAGATCATGGGCAACTCCATCTTGGGAACGACGGTGGTCAAGGGTATGTGCCTGACGCGCGGCGTGCTCGGCCAGATCACCGACGTCAAGGACGCGAAGATCGCCGTGTACGGCATCCCGCTCGACTCGGCCACCACCGAGACCAAGGGCACCGTCATGATTAAATCGGCCGAGGAGCTCAAGGCGTATAACAACTCGGAGGAAGAGTCTCTCGAGCGAGTAATCAAGGCGATTGCGGACACCGGATGCAACATGATCATCTGCGGCGCGCAGGTGGGCGAGCTCGCGCTCCATTTCTGCGAAAAGTACGGCATCATGGTCATGAAGTGCCCCTCCAAGTTTGAGATCCGTCGGCTGATGCGCACCACCGGCGCCGCGGGTCTCGTGCGGATGGAGCCTCCCAAGCCGGAGGATCTCGGCGCCTGCGCGCACGTGTACGTCAAGGAGATTGGCTCGACGCGCTGCACCATCTTCGACCAGGAGTCGGACAGCTCGCGCGTCGCGACCATCGTCGTGCGTGGCTCGACGCCCAACCTGATGGACGATGTCGAGCGCGCCATCGACGACGGGGTGCACGTCGTCAAGACGATGACGCTGGACGCTCGTTTCGTGCCGGGCGCGGGCGCGACGGAGCTGCTGCTGGCGGACGCGCTCACGTCCTTCGGCGAGGCGCAGCCCGGCCTCGAGCAGTACTCGATCCAAAAGTTTGGGCTCGCACTCGAGGTGGTGCCGCGTACCCTCGCCGAGAACGCGGGCCTCGACGCCACGATGATGATCGCCCAAATGTACGCCGCGCACAAGGCGGGCAACAAGGGCGTCGGCATTGACATCGTGAACGCGACCACCGGCGACTGCGGCATCCTCGACCTGCTCGTGACCAAGCGCGAGGCGATCAAGATGGCGACCGATGCGGCCGTCACGGTGCTGCGCGTCGATCAGATCATCATGTCCAAGCCAGCCGGCGCCAAGGTGAGTGCGCCGCAGGGCGAGGGCGATGACGATTAGAGCGGAGGGCGGGCCCCGGCCCAGCCCCCGTTGCGTCGGCGTGGCGTGGCCTCTCGGTGCGCGTCGGAACGAAACAGCACGGCAGACAGCGCGCTGCCGAGAGGGAGCATCTCAAGTTCTTAACGGACGAGGTACAGAGTATACCAGAGCTCAAAGCCGCACACTCCACGTGGTCGTGGACGCTCTTCCGTGTCGGGTCTCGAGATCTGTATCCTGAGACTCTGAAAGCAGACTCATCCGGATCACGAGTACGATGAAAGATCAAAACTTATCTCTTCAGATTATCTCACGACCCGCTGTCGGTGCGTATCGCGTCGGGATTACGGGAAACGCGTTTTCGCCAAAATTTGCTGGGGCGTCGCCGTCGGCGTGGGGGACGTAACCCTGCACCCGCCGGGCAATTGCCGCCGGGCGCGAACTCTGTCCCTTAAACTCTCCCCACACAGGCCTACAGCGCACAGGCGCCATCAGAGAACAGTGCGATCTCAATCTCTGAAAACCGGCCGGGGGCATGTGTACGACGACCGGGGACCGGCGTGGTGCCATGCGTGGTGCCCGGTCGTGGCTGCGACGCTGAGAGGGGCGGCCCTGAGGAGTGAGTTCGAGACACGAGAGCGTCCGCTTTCCGCCCATTCATTCACGCTCAGTATCCCATTGGAGGCCCACGCCCCTCCTCAACACCTAATCTTGGGTGCCCTTCCGAGTCGCGGCTGAGTACATGTATTACATCCGCCAATTCACAGCCAATGTTTATAACTCGACAACTAAGACACCGGACCGGCGTACATACGTGTGCGGTTACAACTGGCTCGGGGACCCCTGGACCCCCTTATCACAGCCATTCACACGCCTCCCCCCTGGACCCCCCCCTTATCACAGCCATTCACACGTCTGGAGCGTTCGAGACAGCACCTGTGAGCTTGATGACGACGTGCTTGTGCGTGCTCGCCGAGAAGAAGCTCACCACGCTGAGCGAGCTCGTCAACGCCGAGCATGACGGCGTGCGATACGTGGGATACCGGGCTGGGGACAGCGACGAACAGCAACTGGCGGAGTGCGACGTTGCCATCCACAAGGGAGCCTACGATGCAGCCGTCATGGCGGAGGATATCGAAGCAGCACGCCGATGGAAGGTGCTGCAGCACTTGTCGGCGCGCTCGGCCCTGCTCGAGCCGCTCGAGCGTGTAGCTGTCTTCGCGGATCGCGGCGCCATGTGTCAGGCCCTCTCGCAGCTCGCGCCCTTGGTGCAGCAGCCGCGCTTTGCGCTGCTCTGCCAAGGGCCCGCCACCGCGGCGTGCGCGGCTGCACGAGGGCTAGCGTACCCGCTCGTGTGCAAGCCTGTGGCTGCGTGCGGCCCCAGCGGCCACCGCCTTGCCGTCGTGATGCGCGAGCAGGGTCTGCAAGAGCTGTGCGAGGGGCAGCACCGGGCGGTGCTCGCGCTGCCGATGGTGGTGCAGGAGTTTGTGCCGCACGCGGGGCTGGTGATCAAGGGGTACGGCGTGGGCACGCTGCGGCACACGCGGCTAAAGCCATCGATCCCGCACTTTGAGGCGCGCGCCGACGGACCCGCCATCATGTTTTTCGACTCTCAAAAGCCTCTCGACGCTGTGGCAAGCCAAAGCTTTGGCGGCAGCGGCGGTGACAGCTGCGGCGGCGGCGATGGCGGCGATGGCGGCGATGGCGGTGGCGACGATGGCAGCGGTTGTGGCGATTGCGGCGGCGGCGCAGTTGTCACTGCGACCGCCGCCGCCGCCGCCGCTGCCGCTACAACGGCGGCCACGGCGGCCAGCACCGCCACAGCCGCCACCGACGAGGCGGCGCTGCTGGCACGCTCGGCGGAGGTGCATGCAATTGTGACAGCCATCAGTGCGCACATGGGCGTGGCGCTCGTGGGTGTTGATGTGCTCGTGGCCCCGGACGGCCGCTGCTTGGTCGTCGACATCAATCACCTGTCCGGCGCGCCACACTCCGTCCCCGGCTTCACGAGCGCCCTCACAGAGCTCGTCAAGCAAAGGGTTGTCAGCCGGCGAGCAGCCGCCGCCCAGATACCAGCACCAGCGCCGCCTGAGGTTCTTCACACCGCCCACGCGCTCATAGAAGAATCGCTCTTAGGTCCTTAGGTCCTTTTTCACACCGCTGCCTGAGCCTGAGCCTTTCGGACCTAAGGCGTGTGAAAAAGGACCGAAGAACCTCAGGCGGCGCTGTAAACTTAGGTTCTTCACACCGCTCCCGCGCGAAGAACTGACCAATCGCTGGGAAGTGTATCTCTCCCTTCCAGGTCAATGGCGCATCTCAGCTCACGACCGATCAGGCGGCCTGCGCCACGGCTGCCTGCGATCCCAGAGCCGCCTCGCGCACACTCCCTCGGACGGCTTTGTGCTCCTTCTGGACGATGACCGCTTCATTTGCGCTCGCGCCTGTTTGCAGACAATAAAATGTTCCGCAACCTCCTCGCTGTCCTGGGCCTCGCTTCGGCGGCTGCGTTCTCGCCGGCTGCCGTCTCGCGCGTGGCCATGTCGCGCGTCGTCCAGCCGGCGGCGCAGTTTGCGCTCGCGCCGCTTGCTGAGGTCAGCATGTCGGCCGTCACCGAGTATGACAAGGACGGCAACCCTGTGACGCACTACGAGATGTAAGCGCCAGCAGCTTGCTCTTTGAACCGCGACGCCGTGACTCCTGGCGACGTCGTCGGTCGAGTCATCACCGCTTGATGCGCGACGGCTGCCTCGGCACCCTCTCTGTCGCGCTACCCTGCTGCTGCTGCTCACGATGTGTAATGCTGTGTGATGTAGGTTCGACCCGATCTGGATGATCGTCACCATCAGCATCTACGTGCTCCTCGGCGTCGTCAAGTTCCACTAAGTTGCCGGGCTTGCCGAGTTGCATGCGTGCCACAGAGCGTCGCGGCTGCTGAGGCCGCCATCGCGTGCGCGTGTGCATGCGAGTAACTGGATCACTTGGACACAACATGTTGGAGGGTGGTGGCGGCATCGGGCGCCATTATCGTCGGATCGGCCGTAAATGTACCGGGGAGCGGCCGTCCCGTGGATAGGACTTACGTCGCGGGAATGACTCCTGTCGCTACGGTTACAACCAAACTCGAACTTGGAGGAAAGCACCTGACCCCGTGAATGTCGTGAAGGCAGCCTCCACTCTAGAACGACAGCGAGGCGACAGGAGGATGAGCCTCGATGACCGCGAGATCCTCGAGCTTCGACAGCTGTGCAAGACAGGCGGCCTGTCGCAGGACTCGCTTGCAGCTCTCATCGACGGCGGCCTATCGGTGCCATCGCTCGTCAAGAGCGAGGCTGCTGCGATGGCCAACTCGAAGAAGGCAGGCCTCGGCCTGTCCGAGCGCAGCAAGCTGCGCGATGCGCTGCGCAGGCACAAAGACACAGTGCTCTCGGCGGTCGAGCCACAGATCGTCGAGATAGGCGACGACGCCGAAGCGTACCACATCATCGCCGCGCAACAACAGCTGATGGAGATGCGCAGGAAGCAGCGGTTGCAGCAGCAGGAGGAGAGCAAGGGCATCGAGGTTGTCAAGAATGGCAACATCTGCGCGGGGTACCGGTGGACGCAGGAGCTGACCGAGCTCACCGTGGCCGTCGAGATGCCGCCTGGCACCTCGAAGCGCGACGTCGTGTGCAAGATCACGACGGACGGCCTCGAGGTGGGGCTACGTGGCCAGCCGCCCATCATCGACGGCGCGCTGCACGCGAAGGTGCGCGTGGACGACTGCGTGTGGCAGCTGCAAGACTCGCACCGGCTCATTGTCACGCTGCAGAAGCTCATCGTCGACAGCAGCTTGCGTAAGTGGTGGCCGTGCCTGCTACGAGGTGAGTCCGAGATCAATACGGCTGAGTGCAAGGAGGGCGAGAGTGTCAACCTGATGGCGAGCACGGGGAGCCGGCTGCGACTGCAGAAGATCGAGCTACCCGAGCCCAAGGGCGTGAGGGCCAAGTACTCACCTGAGAAAGCAGAGAAGGCCTGGAAGGAATTTTTCACCAAATTCCCCGAGATGCATGCATGGGAGATAACGTTGAACGGCGACCAGTCCGAAAAGTCCATGGAGGAGCATCTGGTAGATACGATCGGCAAGTCGCTCGGGCGCGACCTCGGCGAGTGGGAGAAGCCAACCAACGTCGCTGCTAGCGGCTCGTGACGTGTGCAGCGTTCAAATTGAGTTGTCATCTACCATGATTCCACAGCCTGCTCAGCGGGTTCCAACCGACAGATTGGGCTCGGCGCGGGGGCGGCGTTGTTCCGTTGGTAGCTACGGTTGACCTCGGTCCTCGCGGGGGGCGGGCGGCGCCCCAGGAGGTGATTTGCCGCTGAGTCGACTGCTCGTATATTACGTATACGTTTCTGTTATTTCTAATATGCACTATCGCGGGAACCGCTCACACCTGTGTCCTGTCACCTCGAACCGTACCGTAGTCCGTTGTACCGAATTAACTCGAACTGGGATAACGACTCGGGGCCACACCCTCCCCGCCTAAAACCGCAACAGTGTGTCCCCGCACGCCCGCAGGTCACGGCGGAGGCGATGTTACGTTACGACACGCCGAGCATGGCGCGTCATACAAGGCCTGCCTCTCTCCTCTCTGCCTGTCCGGATAATCATCCTTCGACGATGGCATCGAGCTCGAACGCGCCAGGCCTAGTCTGCACGCTCGCCTGCGGCGCGGGTAGCGCGTCGGGCACAGCGCACGTGCCGTTGTGGCAGACGCTGCTGCCCATGCACTCGGGCACGCACGAACGCCAGTTACAGTCGTGTCCCGACCATCCGGGCAGGCAGTAGCACGCGTCATGCCGGCAGGTGCCGTGTCCTGAGCACTCGAGGCCGCCCGCGCCCACGCATGCCGCCCCGCACGAGAGCCCCGAGAAGCCCCGCTTGCATCTGCACTCGCCGTCGACACACACACCCTTGCCGGAGCAACCATCGGGGCACGCTCGCTCAGAGCAGTCATCACCCGCCCAGCCCGCCTCGCACTCGCACCGCTGATCGACACAGCGCCCGCGCCCCGAACAGTTGTCGGGGCAGAGCGGTGCAGTGCAGTCGATGCCGCCGTAGCCGGGAGCGCAGTGACATGTGCCGTTGTAGCACTCGCCATGTGGCGGCTCGCATCCCTCTAGGCATGTCATCAGCAAGCAATCGGCACCTCGAAAGCCAGAGTAGCACGCACAAGTGGCGTCCTCGAGGCACGCGCCGTTGCCCGAGCAGCCTCCGGGGCACACGCGACGGCCGCAGTCGGCGCCGCCATAACCAGGCTCACAGAAGCATCGGCCGCCCTCACACTCACCGCGCTGGTTGCACCCGCCGGGACAGCCTTCCTCCGCGCACTCTGGCCCGAGGTAGCCGGGGGCACAGAGGCACACGCCGCCCTCGCAGTTGCCACGTGGCGCGGCGCAGCGCGGCGAGCACGAGCGCTGAGCACACGCGGGGCCGCTGAAGCCTGGGTCACACACGCACCGAAAGTTCTCGCAAACGCCATGATTTGAACAGCCCTCGGGGCAAGCGGCCACGCTGCAGTCGTCGCCGTGCCGGCCGGCGCGGCACGCGCACACGCCGCCGACGCAGATTCCCTCGCCCGAACACCCCCTGGGGCATTCGGCGACGGCGCAGTCGACACCGCCGTACCCGCCCTCGCACTCGCACGTCGTGTTCACGCATTGGCCGTGCGAGGAGCACGCGTTCGGGCACACAGCCTTCTCGCAGCGATCGCCGCCCCACCCGAGCGCGCACTCGCACGTGCCATTATAGCACGAGCCGTGCTCTCCGCAGCCGCCGGCACATGTTCGGAGGTGGCAGCGCGCGCCGTGCCAGTCTGGCGCGCAGTGGCAGGTGCCGTTGCGGCAGAAACCGCCTTGGCCGCACCCGCCTGCGCACTCACGCTCGGCACACGCTGCGCCTCCCCACCCCTCGTCGCACTCGCACTCGTGCGCCGCGCCGCACGTGCCATGCCCCGAGCAGCCGCCTGGGCAGACGCGCACCTCGCACGACGGCCCGCCCCATTTAGCCTCGCAGTCGCAAGTGCCCGCCACGCACCGGCCACGATGCGTGCACTCGTTTGGACACGCGAGCAGCGTACAGGCCTCGCCAGCGAACCCAGGGAAGCAGTGGCACGTGCCTGGGACCGAGGAGGAGGCGCGCCAAACATCAGGTGAGGCGGGGGGCGAGCCGGGGCGCGAGGTGGGTCGAGGCGAGTGCATGCGTGCGTGCGCGGCGCGTATGAGCGTGCGTGCATGCGTGCGTGCGCGGCGCGTGTGAGCGCGCGTGCGTGCGTGCGTGCGCGGCGCGTATGAGCGTGCGTGCGTGCGTGCGTGCGCGTTCGCGCACCGTTGTAGCAGTAGCCGCGGCCGGAGCAGCCGGCTTCGCACGCCTTCAGCGAGCAGTCGAAGCCAGTGAAGCCATCAAAGCACTGGCATGCGGGCTGCCAGCGCGCCTGCACGGCGAGCGGCTCGTCCGCCGGCGGCGCGCACACACCGTTCGCTGAGCAGTTGTTTGGGCACACTCGCAGGCTGCAGTCGGCGCCGCCGTAACCCGGCTGGCAGAGGCAGCTCGCGGAGGTGCCATCCTGTACACACTCACCGCGGCCCGAGCAGCCGTTGACGCAGCATTTGAGCGAGCAGTCGGCGCCGCAGAAGCCGTCCGCGCACCGACAGGTACCGTTGAAGCACACGCCCGCGCCCGAGCAGTCGCCCGCGCACGTCCTGAGGGAGCAGTCAAAGTACGTGAAGCCCGGAAAGCACTCGCACTGGCCGCTGCGGCACGTGCCGTGGGCCGAGCAGCCATTGGGGCAAGTGACTGCGCAGGAACAAACGAGAGGCGCGCCATCGGTCAGGATAGCGAAGGACAGCAACTCAGGGGCGCCGTTGGCACACTCACCGGGCGATGCCGTTGTGCAGAGAGAGAGGAGTACGCTGACAAGCACCATGAGCGTGACCTGCTGCATGTTCCTCTTCAACTGCGCGGCTCAGCGGAGCAGGTCGGGCCCGAGACCACGGCCAAGCACGGAGAAGTAAAAAAAGCAGTCTGGATCAGGTTGTGCACGGTGCCAGGCGAGAAAAAAAAGGGTTCACACCCCTTACTTGTCAAGCGCCCCGGATCGTTGGCCTCCGCCTTGGTCGGCTGCTCACACGGCCGGCCACGATGGCAGATTCTCTCGACGGTATCGTGAGCGGCCAGGTGCAGCAGCTACTCGACCCGGACGAAGGCACACGCCTGGCGGCGCTCGCCTCGCTCAGCGAAATAGCCGCTGACGTCTATGGAAACGATGCGGCGCTGCTGGGCCAGCAGATACGAGACACTGGTGCGATGGTGATGCTGGTCAACTGCCTCCGCGAGACGACGGACGAGGTGAAGCAGTGCTCGCTTTCGCTGATCGGCAACCTGCTGACCGACGTCTTCGATACTGACGCGGCCTTCTCGCTCGCCCTCTTCTCTCAATGCGGCGGGCTCCCATTGTTGTTGGACATCCTCACACAGGAGTATCCTCTCAACCTGTACGCGGCGGCGGCGCTGCAGAACGTGACGGCTCTCGACCCGATCGAGGCGTGCGCCAAACTGCGCGATCTGGGCGCAGCGGAAGCGCTCCGAACGCTCGCATCGAACCCTGACGAGCAGGTGGTCATGTTCGCAACGGGTGCACTCGCCAACATACGTGCGTACGATCCGGACCCGGTCAAGGATCCAGAGCTGGAGGAGGCGCTGCGGCTGCGCCGGCTTCGCGACATCGTCGAGGCGATGCAGTCAGGTAGAGCGGTCGACAAGGTACAGTTCTACGCGCGGCGCTGGATCCAGCGCCGTAGCGACGCTGCACTGGCGATGCAGTCTGTGGCCCGAGGGTTCAGGGAGCGCAAGGCGCGCCAACTCGAAGTCGCCGAGCGCCAGGCGGCTGCGAAGGCGCTGCAAGCGAGCTACCGTGGCAAGCTCTGCCGCGACCAGCAGGCCGCCTTAAAAGAACATCGCAAGCGGTCAGCCGCCCTGTTGCAGGCGCGCTACCGCGGCCTCGCTACCCGCAAGGCAGTCGAAGTCAAGATAGCAGATGCGCCGGCGGAGGCACCAGCTGCGGAGGTGGCAGAGCCCGAGCCGCTGCCGCCAGCAGCGGTAGAGCCTGAGGCGCCGCCACCAGCAGCAGAGCCCGAGCCGCCGCCGCCAGCAGCGGATGCGCCTGAGGCGCCGCCACCAGCAGCAGAGTCCGAAACGCCGACGCCAGCAGCGGATGCGCCTGAGGCGCCGCAACCAGCAGCAGAGCCCGAGACGCCGCCGCCAGCAGCGGATGCGCCTGAGGCGCCGCAACCAGCAGCAGAGCCCGAGACGCC
>ERZ761574.2218-NODE-2218-length-10534-cov-138.066323_pt1 | contig 10534 bp, 5 predicted proteins | sample MGYA00374950_ERZ761574 | MGnify/ENA primary metagenome ERZ761574 (study PRJEB28895, sample SAMN07631631) | mixed culture metagenome | isolation source: Freshwater growth medium | place: USA: Seattle, Washington | collected 2016-10-03 ... | reverse complement strand
GCATCATGGGCGCCTGGCAGCGGAGCGCAAGCGAGGCGGTCGAGATGGTGAGCATTGTGCGTCGGCGGTTCGATGAGATGACTCCTCCGACGACACCGACGCTGATCGATCATCGGAGAAAGTTGTGCGGGCTTCGCAAATGAAAGTTCGAAGACTTGCCTTATCTGAAGTCCTAACTAGCCCATTCCCATTTTGGGAGGGCCACCGTGCGCACCTGTTTTGCGTTCAAGGCGGCGAGGTGAATTCCGCGGGGTTTCTCCCGGAAGTCGGAGTAATTCCGACTCCGTCACTTCCAGAGGCCGTCTAGAAGGCCAGTGCGCTAACTCCGTCAGTCCACGCGCACGCGGCGGACCCGACCGCATGCTATGGAATCACGATCAGCGCCGGACAAGGGCAACGGGCCATCCCTCACGGAAGACATTGTCTTGAACTCCCCTGGCAACTCTATTGCGATCGAACAAATGCACGCCCCCGGAAATGTCCTCGGCTGTGCTCGAGTCGGGCCCTGCATTGACTTCAGCCTGCGGCTCCTCGCGTTTCTGCTCCTATATTTCATTTCGTTCATTTTCTTGGTGCTCTTCTCCGAGGCTTTCCACGGCGAGGAGATCTTCCATGCACTCAGTAGGAGCGTCGCGGCTTCCAGCATCTTGTTTTGGGTCGCAGTCCTGCTCCTCGTCATAATGTACCTCTTCGACGCTTCGTACTGGGCTGGGCGCAAGGGAGCACTGGCGCGCCGGAGCATGGTCAGCGTGATCAGCCTGGTGCTCTTCGCATGCTTCATCGTCTCCGCCGAGCAGGAGCCCACCTACCCCATGGCCGCTTATCTGCTCGGGCTGCCACTCGTTGCTGAGGGGCTGCGCCGTACGGTGCTCAGCCACGCGCCGCATAAGAAGGCGCTCCAACTGCTGAGCTTCACGTTCCTCGCGAGCTCCATCACCGCGATGGCGATCTTCTTCTGGTGGGCGGCCACGGAAGATGGGGCATGGTCAATCGAGCACCGAGATAAACTAAACGGAGTGCTGGATTGCAACGATATTGTCAACGGCGAGATCCTTTATGTCGACGGCTTCAACGGCAGCACCAACGAGTTGCAAATTACGGAGAATCAACGCATCGCGTGCCTCGCGGGCTTCATGCTCTGGGTATCGCCGCTCGCGATGAGCGTGATGTGCATGATGTACGCAGTCACCTTATTCCTCATGGCACGAGTCCTCTCGACTAAAGCAGACAAGCAGGAGTTTGCCAACTCGGCCGCACGCTTCGTCACCATGGTGATCTGCATTGCCGTTGTGGGCGCCTGGTCCGCGGCTGCAATCGCGGGCGTGGGGATGCGGCTCGCGCACACGATCGAGACGCTGTGCTTCGTGTTGATCGTCGCGGTCCTTCTCATCATCGGCAACACCATCGGCTTTGGCGCCCTTGCAAACTCGATGAATGATTCGCCCATGATGAGTCTGGTGCGCTCGGCGGCGAGTTCCAACCTGGCGCGCGCGCTCACTCTCTACTTCTTGCTCCCGTTTGCAATCTGCTACCTGGCGCTCTCGTCTCTCAACCAGTTGGTGCGCCAGGCGACCTACGTCGTCTGCCCGTGCGTCGCCACCAAGCGCCGCAAGCTCCTCGACGAGCAGGAGCGCACCCTTACCCATAAAGGGGTAATGCGCGTCAAGTGGCTCACGCCGATCGCCAACTCGCACGTGGCGATGGTGGTGGACTGGGAGTGGGCCCCTGTGCTTCTCCTCGTCGGGTACATTGGGCTCACCATCTGGGCCCTCCAGCTCGGCACGACCCTCACCTACATGGGCCTCGCGGTCCTCATTGAGTGGCTGATCACGCTGCACTGGGTGCTGGTTACCTTCCTCTTCTTTATTATTGGCATCATCATGTTCATCGTCCCTGTGATTCCCGGGCTCGCCGTCTATCTGAGCGCGGGGGTCATCCTGGGGCCAACGTGCGCCGACACCTTCGGCGGCTTCATCCCCGCCTCAATCTACGGTGCGTTCATGGCCTGGATCATGAAGTTCTTCGCGCACATCCTCCAGCAAAAGTGGCTGGGCGAGAGCCTCGGAAGTAGGCTGTGGGTGCGACAGGCAGTCGGCATCAACGCGCCGCTGATGAAGGCGGTGCGCTACCTGCTTGAGCAGCCTGGGCTCAGTTTGGGCAAGGTGATGATCCTGTGCGGTGGGCCAGACTGGCCCACGTCCGTCCTCTGCGGCATCCTCCGCGTTCCTCTCCTCCAGATGTTGCTCGGCCTCACCCCGATCTGCATTCTCACGTTCCCAACGACCCTCGCCGGCGCCTTCCAGCTCAAAATCGACGATGGCGCGGCGTGGGCCTCGGCGGCGACGGTGTTTCTCATCGTCGCCACGCTCCTTCAGCTCGTCTTCGGCTGCGTCGCTCTCTACCAGATCGAGAAGGTTCGCCGCGAGAAAGCGGACGAGCTTGCCAAGTACCCTGATGACGCGGAGGTGCTTAAGCTCGACAAGGCCGCCGCCGCGGCTTCGGTGCGCTACGCGGCAGTCACGCGGCTGGCGATCATGCCGCGGCTGGCCAAATTTTGGCTCTTCTCGAGCGTCGGCACCCTCGCCGTCTCAAGCTATTTCCTCTTCTTCGTGCCCTCGTATCTGTTTGAGCCGTTCGCAATGACCGACAGCATCTCCGCAGTGTTCTGCTGGACCTGCGAAGCCGCCATCATCAAGATGCCTTTGGGCTGGATCGGCCTCGTCGCGCTCATCTACGGCAGCTTCGCCCTCTGGTTGTTTGAGAAGTGGGCCAACAAGCAAGTCAAGAACCAACCGGCCGACGATGTGAAGGCACACGACGAGCTCACCGGTGCCGGCCACGTGGCCAGATCGATGGGGGATGAGAGCAATGGGTTCGACGTCACCGACGAGGAAAGCAAGGAGTGGGTCGAGCTCGCCCAGCCCTCCGACGTTGATGTGAGCGTCGAGGCCAGCGCAGCGGCTGCCAAGGCTGCGAAGGCGAAGGCGGCGGAGGCGAGGCAGGGGACGAGCTCGATGAGGGAGGCGGCGACTGAGGCAGAGGCGAGGGCGACGTTGAAGGCGGCGGCGAAGGCGGCAAGAGTACTCGGGACTCCAAGCGAGTGCCACTCGGGAGGGGGGCTTTACGAACTGTGCGCTACCGACTCTCCGGTCGTTGCAGAGGACATGTCGGATGCCGAGGCGGCCTGGGTGGGTAAACAGGCGCTCAAACGACTACAGTTCCGCAATGAATGATATCATTTAGAGAGGCCTCTTGCCATGCGACATGTGGGTCGTCGCAGGGGCAACGGGCAGTGCGTGAGGGAGTGCGTCACTGCGTCTCAAGTATTGAGTGGAGTGGTGTCGATCGATGCCAAATTCACGTGCCAATTCGAATATCGGTTTCAGCGCGGTTTTCGTTGCTGGCCCGCCTTACACCCACCCACCCCACAGACGCCAGAGCGGAGTGCGCACAGAGAGTGCGAACCTTATCTAATAACAAAATACTTCTGACGTGAAATTTGGGGGACGGCCACCCTGTGCACGCTCAAATGGCACTAATGGTCCGTAGATTGAAATCTCTAAGGAAACCTTATAAAAGTACAAGTTCAAAAACACCGGGGGAGCCGCGCTCCCTTAAGTTCCTCAGCGAGCATGCGGGGTACATGTACGTCAAGGGAAATCAAGATACATGCAAGATGCATATGAAATACATGCGGGATACGTATCTGTCGAGATGGCAATTTAACGTGAACGTGAACGGATACGTATCTCTGGATCCTAGGAGGGAGAATCCATCTAGAATCCATCGTGGGAGCTCTGGAAGCTGACGATTTCTTTGACGAGACTTGACTGAACAACTTTCTTTGCGAAGCCCGCACAACCTTCTCCGATGATCGATCAGCGTCGGTGTCGTCGGAGGAGTCATCTCATCGAACAGCCGACGCACATGCTCACCATCTCGACCGCCTCGCTTGCGCTCCGCTGCCAGGCGCCCATGATGCAGCTGACATCGACGCGCGGCGGCACCAAGACGTCCTACACCGGTGGCGTCGTCCCCACGCGCACTCCGGTGGCCACCGACTCCGCCATCCTCGTGCAGGGCGGTTCGCTGCGCACGTGGTCGTACCGCTCGCCGTCCGTGGAGCAGGTACAGGTGGTGCTGAGCACCGAGGGCCGCCCGCTCGACGCCGACATCGAGCTCTGGCACGGCCCCGACAACACGCCCTGCAAGATGCGCGTGTATGTCGAGAACGGCCAGCTCCGCCCCTTCTCGGCGGTGATCGAGACGCCGCGCGGCCCGAACACCGTGGCCATCCGCAACATCGGCCAGATCGAGTTCCCCATCGCCGCCAACGTCGTCGCTGACCAGGTCGACAGCCCGTCCGCCGACTGCATTGCCGCATCGACGACCATCCAGGGTGGCGCCCTGCGCACGTATCCCTTCGACCCGACCGTCGACAGCGTCCAGGTGCTGCTCAAGACCGACGGCCGCCCGCTCAACGCGCGCATCGAGCTCCTCCAGGGCCCGAACAACAACAAGCAGGTCATCGAGCTCTACACCGAAGACGGCCTCGATCGGCCTTTTTTCTGCGTCCTCGAGACGCCGGGCTCGGGCAACGTCGTGCGCATCGTCAACACCGCGCCGATCGAGTTCCCGATGACCGCTGCGGTGGTGCCGCACTCCATCAACGAGGCGATGAGCTCAGGGGCCGTGCTCGGCGGCGACGTCGTCATCGGGGGCGACGTGGGCTTCTAAGCAGAGTCAGAGCGGGGCATAGGCGGGATGCATACGTTTGGGGCAGTCAAGAGCATTGAGCATATGGCCGGTGACGATCTAGGTGAACTGTGACGAGAACATCTCGGGGCGTAACGCCGTGTGTGGAGAGAGGTGTACACACGTGATTGCCTGTACGCGGTACGAAGTTCTGTGCGGGTCTCAGAGGTCCGACTGAAAGAGTGTTGCGCACTCACGTCTCACCTCACACGTCTAATCATCAACTACAGCGACCCGAATAGCAAATTTGATACATGATAGTACACGTGATGATCTCAACCGATCTCATGTGTCATGATGGGGCGGCGGACCGATTGACGGTTACCGCCCGGACCCGCGCGTTCACGCGCGGGGCGTCGCGATCTCGTCTCGGCTGACGCCGGCGCGCGCCGCGCGCCGGAAAGCGGGGTTCCGAGGACGCAACAACGAACAAGGACTCCAAGCGACGACCGCACTAGGAGCGCAAAACATGTACCCACACTGCGGTGTACTAAGACGAGAGGAGAGTGTCGATGCGGCGGTCTGCATCCTTCACGTCACGCACGTAGCTCGTTGGAACGTTTTGGCACGTTGCCCCGTCGGCCCGGCCGCGCTCGTCGAGTGCTCGAGTCAAGCAAAGCCCCCCACCGCTACCCTGGTACGGCGCTACACGTGTGGATCGGACGTATTGAGGCCCTTGCTATGCACCCCGCATCTCGTCCCTCCATCTAGAGTGGGGGTGACATGCACCATGGGGCTCAGTGCAGGGGCTCGTCGCGGTTGCCGAGGCGCGGCAGATGGAGGAAGGCGTCAGTTCCATGCCCTTCCATGGACATGAGGTTGAGATCGCCGCCAAAGTAGCGGGCATACGAGCGCGAGATGGGCAGCCCATAGCCGAGGCCGGCGAGCGGCGTGTCCGTCGTGTGGTCGCCAAAGGACGAGAAACCACCGTCCTCCGCACCGCCAAAGGCGGGTTTGGCAGTCGTGAAGAGATACGACCAGATGCGCTGCATATGCGATCTCGGGATGCCTCCTCCCTCGTCGGAGATCTTGATGACGACGTCCTCGTTGTTCTCGCCGTCGGCGATGATCACCTTGACCACTGGCAGCGTCTGCCGCTTCGAGCCGTGGTGTTCACACGTCGCCCTCAGCGAATTCTTTAACAGCTCGAACATGATGTAGTACAAGTGGGACGGGATGTACGAGAACGTCAGGTCCGTTCGTCCCATCAGAACGACCTCGGGCGCGTCGCCGTGCTCGCGCTCGCACAAGTAGGTCGCGTCCTCGACGGCCTGTCGGAACACCTCCGCGGGCGAGGTGTGCCGATTGATCAGGCCGACGTACCCGTCGAGCTGATCTTCCCTATGCAGCTCCAAATACTGGCCGATCAGAATGCGAATGCCGATGCGCGACATGTAGAACTTGTCGAGGAAGGTGTGGATCTCACGCTTGTCGGCAAACTCGCCTTTTTCGTTTGTGGCCAGCATCTCCTTCCGTAGCTCGTGCACGCCGCGCGCCATCGTCACGAGTGTCGGCGCGTGTCGTTCGTAAATCGTATGCAGCAGATCGTGGAACGCCTGCTCCGTGGCGACGTCGACGGGCATCGCGGAGCGTCGGATGTCGACAAAGGAGTGCTCGTACCACTCGCGCACGCGCTTCACCGACCGCATATTGTGCAGCCCCTCGGGCAGCTGCTGCAGCTCGACTGCACGCCGCGCAAGCCGCACGGGCAGCTCGCGCTTCAGGAAGGTGGCGATCTGGATCAGCGTGCGCTGGCGTTTGGTGAGGCCGGTGGAGTTCGTGCAGGCAGGCGCGAGCAACAGCCCGAGGCCCGTGTCGAGCGTCGCTTTGAGCGAGACGGATGTCTGTCCATAGCTGGCGAGCCGGCGCAGCTCCTGGTCGAGGGTCTCGCCCTCCGGCCCCGGTGCGGTGGCGGGTGAGGAAGAGCGCGAGCGCGATGTGCCCACGAGCGGTCGGGCGGCAGCCAGAGACCGGCCCAATAGCGGCCGTGCCGACGACCGCAGCAGCTGGAGCTGTGAGGAGCAAACGCGCGCGAGCATGCCGGATTGACCTGAGCTAGTCCTGAGCTTCGTGAGGCTCCGTCGACAGAACGAAAAGGAGCGATAAAATTCTCTCACGAGGCACGATGGAGAGCAGGTTGCCTTGCGTGTGAGCGACACGCAAAGTGTTTGTTCTTAATAGCGCGCAAATTCCGCGGAGCGCGGTATCCGGCGCCGACGAGATCGCAATGTCCGGGATCTCCCCTCCTCGCCCTCCTCGGCCCACATCCCCCCTCAGACGGCATAGGCGGCGCCTGATGGCGCACAACGCTCACACCTCCACGTCCCTTGCCGTGCACAGACTCCAATCGCAGCCATGCGCGCCACCACTCTTGTCATCTGCGGCCTCGGCGGCGCTGCGGCCTTCAACGGCGCTGCCAGCAACCTCGCGCAGAGCCGTCTGTCTGCGCAGCGCGCCGCCGCGCCAGCCATGGCCGACAAAATTGCTCTCGATCTGAAGGGCAAGACGGCGTTCGTCGCGGGTGTGGGCGATTCGACTGGTTACGGCTGGGCGATCTGCAAGGCGCTCGCTGAGGTGTGCCGTCGCCGTGAGCGAGCTCCTTCTGCCTAGCTCTGGCGCGCCTGGCGCGCCGTGCTCCACGCCAGCGCACTCCGTCGCTGCTGGACGGCACGTCAAGCTGACGTTCTCTCTTCCCGCTCCCTCTGCTCGCGCAGGCTGGCGCGACCATCACGGTCGGCACCTGGCCGCCAGTGCTCGGCATCTTCCAGAAGTCGCTGTCGAGCGGCAAGGTGCGCGCCCGCCCGCGTCGAGGCCTTGGTGCTGGGTCCCTTTGGAACGGGCGGCTCTGTTGGCGCGCCCGCGGATGGGCGGCTCTGGGAAATGGGCTGGGACGCAGTGCTTCAGGGCGCGATGCAGATTCTGGGAATCTGCATCGGAATCTGCATCGCGCTCGGATGCATGCAAGAGCACCCTCGGGGCGATGCTGCTGTGCTGCCCGTACCCGCTGCGCGGCTCTCTGCGCGGCTCTCTGCACCCCTTCCCGCGCACCCCTGACCTCGCGTTACCGGTCTGCCTCTCTGCTGCTCGCAGTTCGACGAGGATATGATCTTGGCTGACGGCTCGAAGATGGAGATTGCCAAGGTCTACCCGCTCGACGCCGTCTTCGACACGCCCGCGGACGTGCCCGAGGACGTGAAGACCAACAAGCGGTACGCGGGCCTCGATAGCTTCACCATCAGCGAGTGCGCCGCCAAGGTCAAGGCTGACTACCCCAAGATCGATATCCTGGTGCACTCGCTGGCTAACGGCCCCGAGGTGACGAAGCCCCTCCTCGAAACGTCGTCGTGCATGCAAGTGCTCACCACGGCGCCCCCCTTCCCCACAGGTGACGAAGCCCCTCCTCGAGACGTCACGCCGTGGCTACCTCGCGGCTTCGTCCGCCTCCGCGTACTCGATGGTGTCGCTCGTGCAGCACTTTGCGCCCTTCATGAACGAGGGCGGCTCGGTGCTTTCGCTGACCTACTTCGCCTCCGAAAAGGTCATCCCCGGCTACGGCGGCGGCATGTCGTCGGCCAAGGCTCAGCTCGAGAGCGACACGCGCACCCTGGCGTGGGAGGCGGGCCAGAAGTACGGCATCCGCGTCAACACCATCTCCGCGGGCCCTCTCAAGAGTCGTGCCGCGAGTGCCATCAGCAAGGGCGGCCCCAAGCCCTTCATCGAGGTCGCCATCGACTACTGCTACGAGAACGCTCCGGTGAAGAGGGACTTGACGGCCGATGACGTCGGCCGGACCGGCGCGTTCTTGTGCTCGCCCCTCGCGGCCGCGGTGACCGGCCACACGATGTACGTGGACAACGGCATGCATGCCATGGGTATGGTGCAGGCGGTCGCAGTCGATCAGGTGAGTGGCGCGTAAAGCGGGATCTGCCGCCATGCCGCCGAAGACGACAGAGGCGAAAGTTGCACCGACCTGAGTGCGGTCGCTGCTGGCGGCCGAAGGTGCGCATGGGTAGCTGGGCGGACTCAGCGCTCTGACGCTCGTTTTCATGGGACGACCGCGCCGCGCGAAGGCCGAAGCGCGACAACAAGTCCAAACGCCGCCGGATTGTCTCGTCGTCTGCTGGGTGTATGTATCAAGATGATGAGATGCGTGTCGGCCCCACGCGGGATATTGAAATAAATGCATGTTCTCGCGCACTGTCCGCTCGGTCCGTGGTCGTCGCGTCGTGTACGCACGCCCTCGTACTACTACTCGCGTCGTTCGGCGCTATCGGGATGTCCGCCGTCCGCTCGGCTGACGGTTGGCCACGCATACAGAGAGGCATGGCGCACGCTGCCTATAAGCCAACCTACAACGCTACTACCCACACCTCTACCCCGGTCGCGGCGCCCGTGTTTGTGTGTGTTTTATCGCTGCTTAGTGCTTTGTTTCGTTTTCGGCGCATGGAGCGCGGGCCCGCGCCTGTGTTGAGCTTGACGATATATAGGGTTCATATAGCATGATTGGAACTGGATATAACACGGATCGGATGCCAGGCGCTGCCTGACGCGACGGATCTATGGAGCAGCTGATGCTGACCCACTTATTAAGTGACTTTAGTCCGACTTATCTCGAACGCTACATGTACGTAGCTACGTACCAGCGTACCCGTGATGAGTGAGACTGATCCACCTCCCCCTGTGGTGCAGGAGAGATAGAAGACATAGTGTTGTCCTTGAGCAAAGAGGGGTAAGACGACAAACCCGCGCAACACTACCGCGGCGCTTCGCACGCGTGACCACTCCGAGGAATCACGTTCCACGGAAGATCCCACAGGGAACGCACCGGTACAACGCGACACACACAGGTGAAACGACAAGCGGAATGGGGGGGGTTCGGGAAATAGTAAAACAACAGATCAGCTGTCAGGGGGAACTGTCGACAGTCACTGTCGACCTCGGCACCGTGAGTCAGTCCCACATATTACGATACCCCTTATATAATATATAAGGTGCCCGTCGGAAAGTACGGAAACAACGGTGGTTTCAGATTCGGTCTATGGACGATCCGGAATGCGTGTGTCATCCGAGCAAATTGTCCGGAAAATATCAAGGGACCGACGCATTGCGTCGGTCATCCAGCTACATGACGGTTACTGGTGAATGAAGAGGGTGGAGACGTATCAGCGCCGCGCGCGTCAGACACGCCAAACACGCCATTCATAGTTCATACAGTAGCAGATTTTTCAGCCGATACGCCGTGCGTGGCCTGCGCTGGTCTTGCACGAAAGCGACGAGCTGATGGTGACGAAGTTTCAGTGCGGTGTCTCGCAAGCCGGCAGGCGGCAGCGCGTAGCGGCCACACCCACACGGTTGAGGCGAGCCGTATAAACCAAAACTCAACACGCCTCATGTTGGAATCTAAATGGTTCTCTCCGTCTTTCTCAAACATGTGTGGCAGGTTCGTCATGCGGATGCCATCCGCTTTTCCCCTCGGTTGAGGCGAGCCGTATAAACCAAAACTCAACACGCCTCATGTTGGAATCTAAATGGTTCTCTCCGTCTTTCTCAAACATGTGTGGCAGGTTCGTCATGCGGATGCCATCCGCTTTTCCCCTCTTTTTATGGACACTTTTTATATCTGTGTGAAATGGCGGTGTGAGCGAGTTTGTTTTGCTGTGGGCGCAGGCGAAGGGGCGCACGCGCACGCGCACACGGGCGGTGGCGGCCGGGGAGCGACGTGCAGGGGGATGCGCCTCCGAGGCGGCATGGGTGCGGGTGCTTCTGCTTTGTCCGAGAG
>ERZ761574.2197-NODE-2197-length-10642-cov-137.764523_pt1 | contig 10642 bp, 7 predicted proteins | sample MGYA00374950_ERZ761574 | MGnify/ENA primary metagenome ERZ761574 (study PRJEB28895, sample SAMN07631631) | mixed culture metagenome | isolation source: Freshwater growth medium | place: USA: Seattle, Washington | collected 2016-10-03 ... | reverse complement strand
GCCGTCTTCTCCTCTCGGCAGGCGAGTCTCGTTAATTGCCTCTTGATTGCCTCTTAGAGTGCCTCCGAGTGCCCTCTGAGTGCCTCCGAGTGCCTCTGATTACATCTCCTCTCATGGTCATCTCCTCTCTCGGCAGGCGTTCGCCGAGATCACATCTCGCGCGCTCTCGCCCTCTCCCGCCTCAACCCGCCCCCCTCGAGATTCGTCAAGCGCCGTGCCGGGCGGCGGCGGCAGCTGGTTTGGATTCGGCAGCAGCGGCGCCGTTTCGGGCGCTATCTCGAGCGCCGTGTCGGGCGTCGGCGAGGGCGGTGGCGGCGGCAGCAGCAGCAGCAGCCCGGGCGCCGTGCCGGGCGGCAAGCAGAGGCCTGCGGACGAGGCGCAGCCGATGACGGATGAGCAGGAGGAGGTGGATTGATGACCTTTGATGACCTCTGATGACCTCTGATTAACTCTGATGACGGATGAGCAGGAGGAGGTGGATTGATGGCCTCTGATGACCTCTGATGACCTCTGATGACCTCTGATGACCTCTGATGACGGATGATGACGGATGATGACGGATGAGCAGGAGGTGGTGGAGGAGATGCGTCGCTTCGAATGACATCCCTCATTAGGTGGAGGAGATGCGTCGCTTCGAATGACATCCCTCATCAAGTGAGTCACTCATCAGGTGATTGCCTCCCTCATCAGGTGGAGGGGATGCGTCGTCGTCGGTACGGCCGCAGCGGTGGAGGCGCCGTCTCGAGCGGTGGAGGCCACTCCGGCGGCGGGTGCAGCGCCGTATCGGTCGATAGCGCCGTATCGGGCTGGTCGTCGGCCGGTAGGTCCTCGGTGGGGGGACCCGTAACCGACCCGGCGCGCGGTCGGGGCGCCGTCTCGAGCGCTCACGGCCCGTCGGCCGCTTTGGATAAGGACGGCTGGCCTCTCGATGCGCGCTCACGGTACGCGATGAGCCCTGATGGCCTCTTGATGACCTCCGATTACCACTGCTGACACTGATTGCCTCTCTCCTCAGGTACGCGATCGGCAGTTACGCGGACGAGCCCGACTATGCTCTGGGCGCCGTCCCGGGCGGCGCCGTCTCGGGCGGTGGCGAGATGTACGTGGGCTACGGCGGTTTCGTCTCGGGCCGATCGGTCCGGCCGGTAAGCGGCCGTTTCGTGTCTCCAGATGCACCGACGACCCGAGCGATCGGCACGACGCTCGTCGACCGCGCCCAAGCCTCTGGCCCTGGCTACTTGAGCGAGTCGGCACGTCGGCAGGTGCAGTCGGCGCGCCGGCGTACCTGGGCCACATCGGCGCGCCGCTGGGTGCAGGAGCGGCCACAGCGCGTCCTCTCACCAGAGGAGCGTCAGCTGGCTCGGGAGCGGCTCTACGTCGTGCCCAATTACGCCGGCCAGGCGTCAAGTACGTAGCTCGACGATGAGAGAGGTGCAGGTGGCAGCCTCGAGCGGGCCGCCGGACGATGATGGTTCGATCACAGGAGGTTAGTCAAAGGTGGCTCTTCTCGGTACGCTCGGGCGGGAGATCTCACGGGGAGATCTGAAGACTGCGGCGGTGGAGCGACTTTATAGGTTCTTGCGTTACTGAACGGTGGTGTAGTACAACTTCACTAGGACCGCGTACGAGTAAATGTGAAAATGTGTAGCGCGAGCTTAGAAATGCGGTATAGGTTACGCGCACGCCAGCGGTTCGGCTGTTTGGTTACCGTACCGGCGCACGCGGCACGGCGGTCCGCCTTAGCCCGCCGAGCGCCGGGGCCCATCGCATGGTACGGTGAAACTGTACCCTCCGCCAGTGACTGAGAGACCCTCATCATCCCGATCAGCCCGTGCTCAACGCCGCATGTCACGCCGGGTCCATCTCGTCAGGAAGTGCCTATACGCTGTGGGACCTGGCGGCCTCTTCCTCCTGCGAGAGCGCCTCTGCGCAGCGGTGCGTCTCAGGGTGCTCCGGCCCGAGGACGGTCCTCACATGCGTTCGAGGGCCGCTTTCAGCGGGCTGAGCCCTCCGCCTGCCGCGCACTCGAGCCGGGCGTGGACGGCCTCGAGCATCAGCGTCGTGTCCACCGTCGGGCCCAGCGCCGCACGCGCCGTGCTGAGCACGCGTGCATCCACGAGCGCGCGGGCGCTCTCGATGCGGCCTTGCGCGCGGCGCACGTCTGCGAGCCAGGCTTGCGAGCGCAGCCGGGTGCGCTGGCCCTCTGCGAGCGTCGCGGCGCAGCCGTCGTGTGCTTCGAGGAGCAAGGTCTCGGCCTCGCCCAGCCGGCCCTGGTCGTGCAGGAGCCGCCCGAGGTTGTTAATCGCGCGGAGGGTGTCTGGATGACGATCGCCGAGCGTCGCACGGCTCGCCTCGAGCGCCTCGCAAAACAGCACGCCCGCCTCGTCAAGCTTGCCCTGGGCCTGCAGCAGCGTCCCCAGATTATTGATCGAGACGAGGGAGTTCGGATGCCGATCGCCGAGCGTTGCACGCATCGCCTCAAGCGCCTCGCGGAGCAGCGCGCCCGCCTCGTCGAGCTTGCCCTGGTCCTGCAGCAGCGATCCCAGATTATTTATCGAGCGGAGGGTGCTCGGATGCCGATCGCCGTGCATTGCACGCCTCGCCTCGAGCGCCTCGCGGTACAGCACGCCCGCCTCGTCGAGCTTGCCCTGGTACTGAAGCAGCAAACCCAGATTAAACCCAGATTAGCAATCGAGGTCAGAGTGTCCGGATGCCGATCGCCGAGCGTCGCACGCTGCGCCTCGAGCGCCTCGCGTTACAGCACGCCCGCCTCGTCGAGCTTGCCCTGGTCCTGCAGCAGCATCCCCAGATTATTAATCGAGTCGAGGGTGTCCGGATGCCGATCGCCGAGCGTCGCACGCCTCGCCTCGAGCGCCTCGCGGAACAGCACGCCCGCCTCGTCGAGCTTGCCCTGGTCGTTCAGCAGCAGCCCCAGCTGGTTCTGCAGCACCGACGTCGCCCGCTCCTCGCGCGGCATGCGCGCCAGCGCCGTAGCCCGCCGAGCGCCGTGCCGTGGTACGGGTGAAACTGTACCGCCAGTGACCCTCATCATCCGATCAGCCCTGCTCAACGCCGCATCGGCATGTCACGCCGGGTCCATCTCGTCAGGAAGTGCCTACGCTGTGGGAACTGGCGGCCTCTTCCTCCTGCGAGAGCGCCACTGCGCAGCGACGCGTCTCAGGGTGCTCCGGCCCGAGGACGGTCCTCATGCGCTCGAGGGACGCTTTCAGCGGGCTGAGCCCTCCGCCTGCCGCGCACTCGAGCCGGGCGTGGACGGCCTCGAGCATCAGCGTCGTGTCCACCGTCGGGCCCAGCGCCGCACGCGCCGTGCTGAGCACGCGTGCATCCACGAGCGCGCGGGCGCTCTCGATGCGACCTTGCGCGCGGCGCACGTCTGCGAGCCAGGCTTGCGAGCGCAGCCAGGTGCGATGGCCCTCTGAGAGCGTGGCCGCGCAGCCGTCGTGTGCTTCGAGGAGCAAGGTCTCGGCCTCGCCCAGCCGACCCTGGTCGTGCAGGAGCCGCCCGAGGTTGTTAATCGAGCCGAGGGTGTCCGGATGCCGATCGCCGAGCGTCACACGCCTCGCCTCGAGCGCCTCGCGGTACAGCACGCCCGCCTCGTCGAGCTTGCCCTGGTCCTGCAGCAGCATCCCCAGATTATTAATCGAGTCGAGGGTGTCCGGATGCCGATCGCCGAGCGTCGCACGCCTCGCCTCGAGCGCCTCGCGGTACAGCACGCCCGCCTCGTCGAGCTTGCCCTGGTCCTGCAGCAGCGTCCCCAGATTATTTATCGAGCGGAGGGTGCCCGGATGCCGATCGCCGAGCGTCGCACGCCTCGCCTCGAGCGCCTCGCGGAGCAGCACGCCCGCCTCGTCGAGCTTGCCCTGGGCGTACAGCAGCGACCCCAGGTTATTCATCGAGGTGAGGGTGTCCGGATGCCGATCGCCGAGCGTCGCACGCTTCGCCTCGAGCGCCTCGCGGAGCAGCACGCCCGCCTCGTCGAGCTTGCCCTGGGCCTGCAGCAGCCTCCCCAGCCGATCCTGCAGCGCCGACGTCGCCCGCTCCTCGCGCGGCATGCGCGCCAGCGCCGCGCGGCCCTCCGCCGCGAGCCACTCGCGCAGCGACGCGCACACCGTCGCCGTCACCGCGCCGATGCCGCCCTCGAGCTGCGCCACCTCGGCCAGGATGTAGTCGCGGTCCTCGACCATGGTGATCTGCGCGTCGGCCGCGTCGATGCCCGCCACGATGCCCGCAATCTCGCCAAAGCGCCTCGTCAGCAGCTCCTCGAAGCCATCCACGTCCGCGGGCGCGAGCACCACGTGCAGCGTCGCGCCCTTGGCGAGCGCCTTGACGAGCTCGAACATGCACCACGCGCGCGTCATCGCGCCCGGCCCGCGGCGCAACCAACCGGCGGGCGGCGCGCCGCGCTCGGGCAGCAAAAAGGGCTGGTTGGGCGCGGGCCACTCGGCCGTGAGCGGCGAGCAGTACAGGAGGAGCTCGCCGATGGCCGCCATCGCATCGGCAAACACGTGGTCCGTATCCTCCTTGCGCGCCGTGTGCTCCTCGCTGCCCCGGGGGTAGCGGCCGGCATCAAACTCGCCCGAGAGCAGCGTCTGCGAGGCCGCAAAGATGTCGATCCACACGTAGCGCGTCACGCCGTCGGCGGCCTCGAGCTCGGCCAGCCTGCGCTCGATGGCGTCGAGCATGTCGCCCAGCTTCGTGCCCTCCCACGAGTACGAGAAGAAGGTGGTCGCGAGGCCGATGAGCGCGTCCGCCACCTCGCCGCGCGCCTCGGCCGTGAGCGCGAGCGACTCGATGAGCGAGAGCCCCGTCGAGCGCGTGAGCGCGCACACGCTCCACTCGAAGCCCTCCTGCTTGATCAGGTCGCCCATCAGCATGCCGAGCGCGCCGCGCGCGCGGTAGAAGCGCCGGATGGCGCGCAGCATCGTGCGGGTGGTGCCGCGCCGGCCGCTCGGCAGGCGGCGCGCGTGCGGGCGCACCGGTACGTCGAGCGCGCCCTTGGGCACGCGCGCCGCCACTATCGCGTCGAAGAGCGCGTCGGGATCGCTCCGGATCGATGCCGCCTGATCGCTCCGGATCGATGTCGAGGAAGCGCAGCCCGCGCCGCGCAAGCGTATCACCATGGGCGTGGGCATGGCCTCGGGCATGGGCGCGGGCGTGGGCGCGGGCGTGCGTGCGCCCGCGCGGCGGGCCAGAGCTGTATCGTGTGCTGTGCGGGCACTCAATTTGAAGGATCGGGCGGCGGCGAGGGACGCTGCGGAGATGGATCTGGCGATGAGCTTGGGGATCTGGGTGCACGAGATAATGAAGATATGCACCACGGAGGTAGCCACGAAGAGCCAGAGGCGAGAATTCGTGAAGATCCAATGCAGAACTATGAGGATAGAGAGCGCGCCGTCCTTGTCGCGGTTGAACGCATTGAAGGCCATCAGCTCCTCGATGAATCTAATGGCCGGATCGATGAAATACCAGCAGACGGTGGCACGCGGTTTCGCGCACGGGCTTTGCTTCAGGGCCCCCATCATGCCACCGAGGGAGCAGCTGTGAGAGACAAGCCCCCTTGCAGCCTCGCGCGTCCACTGGGTGCCATGGACGGTGAGCTCGGCGGGGAAAGCGCCGCCGCCGCCGCACCGTGGCTGCTGCCGCAGCAAGCGACGAGTTGTCGCGCTGCGGGGCTGGAAAACGAGCCCGAGTCGCATTATGGACGGCCGTGCCGATCAATGGGGTCGAGTCACTGCCAAGGTTCGAGTGGTGACAGTCGGTGGTGACCGTGAAGAGCGCGAGAGAGAGCGGAATGCCAATTTGAAGCGCAAGCGTATAACCGGATGGTGGGAGAGTTGGTGGGAGCGAGGATGTGCCCAAGCTCCGCCGATTAACGGCCTGTGTTAATACGGGTGTGTTAGCACGGGCTGTGTCGGCCACACCTCCGTCCATAGTGACAGTGGCCCTCGTGCTTGGGGGTCCGGAGTGTGTGCGCGCGCGGCGCGCGTTGTGTTGAACAGCATCAGCTGGATGTGCGTGGCGTCCGAGGAGGGCAGGGTCCTTTCCTCGGAACTTTTTGAAACACGCATTACGATCGAAGAACGGAATTCTCTTCCACTCGGCCTCTTGATTTTTATAAGATTCTCGCGCCGTTATGAGCGATTTCTTCTGACCCCCCGAAATAGGTCACTTAAGGTCACCGACCGACTGCACCGACGAACTCACCGACGTCGAGATGCCCGTCTTGTACCGCCCTCGCGGCGCTGCGGCTTCATTAGCGCCATTAGCTTCCGAGGCCCCAGCCAACGCCGAGGGCAACTTCGATCCTGCTCTTTACCCAAGCCTAGCTGCTGCATCGCCGCCGCCGACGGCGCTCTACCAGTCCAGAGCCCACGTCAAGCCGCCGTCGTCACCCAGCGGCGTGAACGAGGCGGTGTACGAGGCGGCCAACTACCCGACGCTGAGGTGGCACCCCGCGAACGAGGGCACCGACGGCTTGATGCCCGTCTTGTACCGCCCTCGCGGCGCTGCGGCTTCATTAGCGCCGCCAGCTTCCGAGGCCCCAGCCAACGCCAAGGGCAACTTCGATCCTGCTCTTTACCCAAGCCTAGTTGCTGCATCGCCGCCGCCGACGGCGCTCTCCCAGCCCAGAGCCCACGTCAAGCCGCCGTCGTCACCCAGCGGCGTGAACGAGGCGGTGTACGAGGCGGCCAACTACCTCGACGAGCTCGCCGCATTGTCGTCGTCGGCAGACGACACTGCACTGACAGCACCCGCACTGCCGCGGCGCCGTCCGAGCATCTTGTACGCCCCTCGAGGGCACGCAGCTCCGCCAAAGGATCCCGCCACCGCCGCAGCCGCCATTCAGAGCTCTCCTCGCATGGATGATCAGGGAGGCATCACTCCAGTCATGACTCCAGTAATGACTCCCGTCATCGTCCGCTCCGACGCACCCTCCTACCGGTACGACGCGCGCGCCGTCCTGAGCACACGGCTCACTCACCGCGTTGGGACCGTCTCGGGCGCCGTCATGAGCGCCATCTCTCACATTCGACGGGTGACGGGGGTGGCGACCCGACGCACACTGTGGTCGTCGGGGCCGCGATGGGGGGCCGTGACTGTGAACAATGGTCCTGAGGGCGCGTCTGCTGCGGGAGTAGCTGTGACTGTGAATGGTCCTGAGGGCGCGTCTGCTGCGGGAGGCCACGCAGACCACGCAGACACAGGTTTGTCCGGCGACCGGGTGGAGGTCCTGGTGGAGGTGCCAGCGGGGGGTGACGGACACGGAGAGACGAATCACGAGCTACCAACCGTCCTGACGGACCATCGGCAACGCTTACGCGGCAGAGCGGAGGACCGTGCTGAGGTTGCATGCAGGGTGGAATGCGAATGCCACGTGATGAGCCGGGAGACCGGCCCTGCCGTCCGCCTACTCGTTCGTGTGACTCCGCTCGTTTGTTTCGAGATGAGTTTGAGAGTTTGAGATTAGCGCTTGTCTCGAGACAGAAACAGAAACGCCAAAGGATCCTGCCACCGCCGTGGTGAGCACTTGCATGCGCCGTGGTGAGCACTTGCATGCGCCAAAGGATCTTAAAAGGATCCTGCCACCGCCGTGGTGAGCACTTGCATGCGCCGTGGTGAGCACTTGCATGCGCCAAAGGATCCTGCCACCGCCGCCAGCACAGCCATTCAGAGCTCTCCTCGCATGGATGATCAGAGAGGAAGCATTCCAGTAATGACTCCAGTAATGACTCGCGTCATCGTCCGCTCCGACGCACCCTCCTACCGGTACGACCATTGGGTACGACACGCGCGCCATCGCGGGCGCCATCTTCGCTCGTTGGGACCGTAACGGGCGCCGTCGTGAGCGCCCTCTTTCACACTCGACGGGTGACGGGGGTGGCGACCCGACGCACACTGTGGTCGTCGGGGCCGCGATGGGGGGCCGTGACTGTGAACAATGGTCCTGAGGGCGCGTCTGCTGCGGGAGTAGCTGTGACTGTGAATGGTCCTGAGGGCGCGTCTGCTGCGGGAGGCCACGCAGACCACGCAGACACAGGTTTGTCCGGCGACCCATCCGGTGCCCGAGACGGCGCCCCAACCAGTGCCCGAGACGGCGCCTCTTGCCAGACACAGGTTTGTCCGGCGCCCCGGTGGAGGTCCTGGTGAAGGTGGGGGGCGCCGTCTCGGGCACTGGGTGGTGCGGCGACCCGGTGGAGGTCCTGGTGGAGGTGCCAGCGGGGGGTCATGGACACGGAGAGACGAGTCACGAGCTACCAACCGTCCTGACGGACCATCGGCAACGCTTACGCGGCAGAGCGGAGGACCGTGCTGAGGTTGCATGCAGGGTGGAATGCGAATGCCACGTGATGAGCCGGGAGACCGGCCCTGCCGTGCGCCTTCTCGTACAGTACCTTGAACGGGCGACTCTAGTTTCGAGACTTTGATGATAAAATCTCCGATGATGCTCGTCATCTTTGTGGTGCTGTGCAGTCCGAGTGCGCTCGCGGTCTCGCTCGCTCGCTCCCCGCCGCACCTTCCCCCACGCACCTCGACCATAATCATGGGACGGAAGCCGGGCGTGATGGACCCATCGGACCTGCAAACATTCGTCACGAATGCGGGCGCTGGCCTCATCGTCGTCGACGTCCGCAATCCTGACTTTGCGGTCGAGCCAGGTGATGGCAAGAGCAATGAGAAGGCTCCGATTGCGGACTGCGGCGGTGCGCGCGCGCGCGCTGTCAACGTCATCTACGACCGCGGCAGCAGCTCCATGGATTTGTCCTCGATCCCACAGGCATGGATTGAGGCCGGCGGCGGAAAGGCCACTGTGCCTGTGATCACGCACTGCGGTGGCGGTGGACGTGGACAGAAGGCGAAGGAGTTTCTCGAGGCGAACGGCTTCGGCAATGTCGTCAATGGCGGCGGCCCGGAAGACGACGAGTGCTGGCAGGTCTTCGGCTCCAAGTGAACCATATTTTGCGCCTGGCGCGCATGGGCGCTTCTGTGACGGCACTCTCTGTCGTGCTAGAGGTCTGACAGCGAAGACTGTGTCACACCACGTACGCTCATACCTAGAGACACCCTAGCTGAGCGAGTAACACTGCCGCATCAATCATTTGTGTGATTTGGTGGGACCCGAAGAACGATACTGGACCATGTATACAGGACACGGTGACGGTGACGGTCTGTTCACGATTCACCGGCATCGCGCTCGATATCTGTGGCCGCCTCGAAGTCGAACAACTGGCAGGGTACCGTGGCAAGCGTATCGCCATCGCCCCCCGCCGCGCCCAGACAACCGCCACGATGTTGCCACGAAGTTACCACGAAGCAGCAAGCACGCCAAGTTTCCAACATTCCCAAAACTGTAAAGGGTGTCTCAACTTAGCTCATCGTCGTCGTCGTCGGCGGCGGCGGCGGCGGATGGGGCGGAGGTGGAGGAGGAGGGGGCGGCGGCGGTTGCGCTCGGCGGCCGTGGCGGCGGCGCCTCAACCCAAGCGCTGCCGTTCCAAATCGGGCGTACCGGTATTCGGGTCTCGATGCGGCGCCCCATCCGGTGCCCGATACGGCGCCCCATCCGGTGCTCGATACGGCGCCTCATCATGCGGCGCCCCATCCGGTGCCCGCGACGGCGCCTCGCCTCCAAGCGCCCGCGACGGCGCTCCATCGAGCGCCTCGACCCAATTCTCAGCGGCCCGCGACGGCGCCTCGCCAGACGGTGCCCGCGACGGCGCCTCGCCAGACGGTGCCCGCGACGGCGCCTCGCCAGACGGCGCCCGCGACGGCGCCTCGACCCGATTCTCCGCGAGCACGAGGTGACATGCGGCCGCCGCCTCGATCCCCACAGCGAGGCCGCGCTCGTGCACGTACTCCGCCTGTGCCGTCCCTCGCGTCGGGCGCGGCTCGCGCACCTGTGGGGAGATGAAATGGCGCCGTGGTGAGCACTTGCATGCGGCCGGCGGCGCCGTCCCACGCGTCGTCGGGCGCGGCTCGCGCGTGCCCAATCGCGGTGCATGCAAGTGCTCACTATGGCGCGGCTCGCGCGTGCCCAATCGCGGTGCATGCATGTGGTCATCAGAGGCCATCAGTGGGTCGTCAGTGGATGCGCGCACCCAATCGCGGTGCATGCATCGAAACACGCCGAGCCAGAGCTCTTGGGGCAGGTAGCCGCAATCGCCGACGGACTTGCGACGGCTCGAGAGCAAAAGCATGCGCACGACTTGACGAAGCACGGGTGGCGCGTACCTGTGGGGAGAGGAAGAGAAAGAGAGAGGGGCGGGGCGCCGTGATGAGCACTTGCATGCGCGGGGACGACCTGACGACGCACAGAGGGCGGCGCGCACCGGTGGGCCGATTCGGACCACGGCCGCTCCAAGTACCTGATGAGGGAGGCAATCAGCAGGCATCACCAGTGCCCATCCATCGCAATCAGCAGGCATCGTCAGTGCCCATTCATCGCAATCAGCAGGCATCATCAGTGCCTATCCATCGCAATCAGCAGGCATCATCAGTGCCCATCCATCGCAATCAGCAGGCCACAGCCCTCTCCCGACCATCGGCCGTTGGGGAGCCTGCGAGTGCATGCATCGGCCGTTGGGGAGCCTGCGAGTGCATGCATCGGCCGTTGGGGAGCCTGCGA
>ERZ761574.2189-NODE-2189-length-10650-cov-102.737329_pt1 | contig 10650 bp, 1 predicted proteins | sample MGYA00374950_ERZ761574 | MGnify/ENA primary metagenome ERZ761574 (study PRJEB28895, sample SAMN07631631) | mixed culture metagenome | isolation source: Freshwater growth medium | place: USA: Seattle, Washington | collected 2016-10-03 ... | reverse complement strand
CAACACTTGATACTTAACGCAAAAAAGTGTCTCAATGTTAAACCAACACCCCTGGGCGCCGCGGTCGCGGAGACGGGACAAGGACAAGTACTGCGGGCCATCCACGACGAGAGCGTCGTCATGCACCAAGAGCGGGGCGCCAGCGCGGCTGGCGCACTGCACATGCAGGATCGCATGGCGGCGACAGGGCTACCGGCCCCGTGGCCCCATACGATACACGAGCGTCGCACAGACGAGGAAATCGCCGCCGAGGCGGCGCGACTTGCGACAGCGGAAGCACAACGCCAGGAACAGTGGGCGCAGTGGCGGACGGCCACAACGACGGAGGGGAACGACGGGCACGACCCGTGGGAGGCGGTACGCAGCGCTCACTACACGCCACTCGTCGAGCACCTGCGGACGGAGATGCGAACGATCATGTCGGACGAAAGTATCGACCGCGGCCTGCAACGCTTCCGAGCGCGACAGGGCGTCGGGGTGGGTGGGTTCTCCGGCATATGGATCGCTCGTGCCAGCGCACCCACGCGGCAACGATACGCGCAGGCACTCAGGGACACGGCGGCGGACGTACTCATCGCCGCGGACGCACTGGATCGGGAGCGTTGCCCGCAGGACAGACGCGTCGCCGTCCAAATGATCCGCGACGCCGCGCCGAAGGGCTGGACGCAATGGATAATCATGCTCCTCACAAAACCGGGCAAAGCCCTCGACGTGCTGAGCAAGCGACGCGACATCTGCCTACAACCACACTCACTCAAACTCTGCGCCAATGCGGTCGCGCCCCATTACGCGGCGGTACAAGAACACGTTCAACCGGAATCCAACACGGGCTTCCGCGAGCGCGGAGCGGCCACGACCACAGCGTTATGGCTCGGACTGACCAAAGAGGAGGCGGCCTCGGAGCGCAAAGGGTGGTACTGCGGATACATCGACAAGGGGGGCTTTTTCCAGTCCTGCGTCCGGCGAGCACAGCGAGTCGTCGAGGCGAGATTCGGCGTACCCGTCACGGTCACCACCCTCATTATGGCCATCCACGACGCGCTCACGGTCCGTTACGACTCGGGGATGGGCATCACACACGGCACGGAATCCAATGTAGGGAATGGCCAGGGAGACACCATCGCGCCCATGCGGAGCATGATCCCCCTTGCCATCGAAACACGAGCGGTGGAATGGCTGGTTGCAGGATTCCAGTTCGTGGCTCCACAGTCGAAGTCAGGTCACGGGGTCCGCCGCACACGCACCCCACAGGGGTGGTTCGCCGACGACGGCGCCTTCGTGGTCGACTCCCTCCGCACCCTCCAACAGGCGTTTACCGTGGGATCCGCCATGGCGCGAGTGCTCGGTTTCACGGTCGGCATCGATGTGGACGCCAAAGGCACACCCATCGGCGACAAGACGGGGTGGATGGGGAGTGAATGGCGGAATGGGGCGTGGACGGAGGTGGGGGACGACGTCACCATACGGCTCATCGACGGCAGAGCCGTGCCTCGAGTCCAGGGATTCTACAAACACCTCGGGATACGTCAGACGCCCATAGCCGACTGGACGACGGCGCGGCAGGTGGTGACGAACCGCTGCAGCGGCATCGCGAGCGCGCTCTCCCGTCTCGGCATCCTCACAGCGGAAGAGTATGTGGACACAGTCGACGCTGCGACCACCACGGTCGTCGCTTACTATGGGGCGGCCTTTCCCGTCGGGGAAAAGGCCTGCGAACGGATTGACGTGGCGAAACGCCGAGGGCTCGCGCGCATGGGGCACGCGGGCGAGCGCACGTCCAGATGGCTGGCGCACGCGCCGCGCCCGCGCGGCCTCGGCATGGCAATGACCTGGCCACACGCGGCGGCGGCGCTCGTAGTCGAAATAGACCGCGCGCTCAACATGCCCGAAACCGCGCCGGCCCACGTCGCCACAGCGTGCCGGGTGGCCAAGGAGTTCTGGCGGTGGGGTTGGCGACCCAACAAGGACGCGCGCGTTCCGCTCGCATGGAACCCAACGTGGATGCGAGATTCGCTCACCGAGGAAGGCATCATCGAAGCGTGGCAGCTATACCTTCAGCTCGCTAATGTTCGCACGCGCGCGAGCGACACAGGCAGCGGAGCCGTGGACGCCCTCGCCGACCGATACCGCATGCCCGACGATCCGGAGGGCGCGGATGCTCCGGTATGGGAACGAGAGGGTCGTACCTACGGCAGGCGCCTCGCCAGGCTCGGGGGCACGCTACGCAGACACTTCCTGGCCGACGGCGGCGGTTGGCGCACCGCCGCGGACCTCGGAGAATACCTAGGCCGGGGAGGCAGCATCATCGGCGGACGCAGAGTCGGCGCGAAGCTCACCCCGGCGGAAACTCGGGAGTACCGGACGCTCCTGCAGCAATTCCACGGGGACGAGACAGCATGGGCGCAGTCACAACAACACGGCGGGCGCGAACGGCCGCTCGAGATACGCGCCGTCGACGTTCTTGGCGCCAAGGGCGTCTGTGACGGACCAGGCGCCACGGACGGCACCGACTACCTCCTCGAGTACAGCGACGGTACGACAAGATGGGGACGCCGCCCAAGAGCCATGGCACCAGGGCTTCCGGCCAAGCTACGCGCCGCGCGCGCGGCCTATCTGGCGGAGGGAGAACGCACTGTCGAGCAATACGCCGCGGACGCACTTGACGACGCACCTGGCGCCCTATGGCTCGCCACCAAGGCGCCCCTGGCGGTCGGGGCACGCCCCCCCCGGGACGTCATCACGGACGCCGGCCGGGAGATGGGCGATCGAACTCGGATCTTCGCTGAGTTCGCTGTGCGGGAAGCGCGAATCGCGCCGCGGACCCCGGTCGCGCAAGCCCTGGGCCAGGCAGCGACCAGGGCCTACGCCCTCGCCGAGGAGGCAGACCGCGCGGTGACGCCCGAAAAGACGTCGCCACAAGAGCAAGCCGCCCTCGCGGAGCGGGCGGAGACGGCGTGGGCCTGGGCAGCGGCGGTGGATACCGAGGCCAAGACGAGGGCGACACCAACCAAAGAACGCGCGGAGGCGCGGCGCACCGCAGACCGAGCTTACGCGGAGTGGATCACGGCCAAGGCGCGAGAAGCGACCGGCACAATGGCGGGGGCGCTCGCGGAGTGGGCACAGGCGCTACCGGAATACAGCCTTGCTGCAGCCGGCAATGCCGACGGCGCACATGCAGCGGCGGAGGCGGATGCTCGATCCCCAGCCAAGCGGTTCCGACCCAGCGCACGCCCGGGGTGCTTCTTCGGATCTCTCATGGCCGCGGGCGACGATGGCAAGAGGCGCACGCGGCCGTCCCTGGCGCTCACCGATGCGCAGCGCAGCGCCGCGGCTACGCTACCCCATACAGTACCAGTGCCCGACGCGCGAGACATGCACCGAGACCCGAGGGTAGCGTGGGACGGCGGGCCGTGGCGCATGTGGTCCGATGCGCCACGGCGGCTGGGGTGGAAACTCACGGCGGAGCAACACGCCCATATACAGCGACAGAGACTGGCCGCCACGGCCCGCCGGGCGGCAGCACGCTCGGCGCGCCCTCACCGAGAGACAGACACGCTATCGGGCGTGCGGGCGGACGATACGGCGGCGGAAACAGACGAGACCGGCACTCGGCCCTACGGCGCCAACCGCGCCCGCCAGCATCTGGCAGAAGCCCTGGCCGCTGAGGAGCGGGCCGACACGGCGGCGGCGAGGGCATCCGAGGGCGACGGGTGGCTGGGCGACTGGAGCGCGGAGGACCTCGCCGCAGCCGAGGACGAGGCCACGGGCGCACGAGAGGGCGAGGAGGCCGTGGAACCGTGGGACGCCATAGAGGCCATGGAAGCCTACGATGACGCGGGGATTCTGGCGGACGCCTACCTCCGACAAGACACGACCCACGCGGCCACTCAGGAGTGCGCGGGGGGCCTGACAGCCACACAAAGGAGGCTCATGGAGGGAAACCACGTACTTGCACTGGAGGGCAGGCAACGGCGCGAAGAGGAACAGTCCGCGCGCACCGCCGCCGAGCTTGCCGCTGCCGCGACGGCCGCGGACAAGGAATGGCGACTTCGGTGCGACGAGGCCACCGCGACACGGAGGTCGGCGGATGCACGGGTGATGGCCATGGAGAACAACGTACCGATAGCGTGGGAAACGGTGTATCGGGACGCCAACGCCAAGGCAGCCGAGCGCACCGCGGCGGAGCGACGCAAATCCGTGGCATTGGACGCCGAGCGCGCGGACCAAGAGGCAAGCGCCATCCGCGCGCGCGCCACGGCGATCAGCCTCACCAGGGCCCGGGCGGCACTCGCTCGGATCAAGCTGGAACTCGGTGACCAAGCGAGCGTCACCGACGCGGAACGCGACGCCCTCGCTCAGGAGGAGCGGGACGAGGCGCAGGCACACGCGGCCGCCCAGGCGGCACAAACGGCCCAGGCGGCCCACGACAACGCAGCGCGCGCAGCACTAGCCTCGGCGGCGGCGGCGGCGGAAAGGCTCCACACCGCACAGGAGGCAATCGCGGAGTCGCTGCACGCCCTTGCGGGAGGGGATGCGCGCACGAGACAATCCACACAACAGGCGGACGAGGCGAAGATAGAGGAAGACCGCTATGCCAACGTGGAATACTGGGACACGCTCACCGCGGAACAGAGAGTGGCGATCCTCGCCAGCCCGACGCTGCGGCTCTGCGTACGGCACCGCGACATGGAACAAGCCGAGCCGCGACGATCGACAGATAGCCGCATCGATATCAGCATGGAGCCCAAGGAACGCCGGAACATAAGCACTGAGGAAACCAAACACATCGCCGCCATCGGGCTTGCCATCGAGCACGCGTACGATATCCAATACGCGTACGCGGTCGACGGCAGCAAGGATGAAGCGGAAGCGTGGGGCGACGGCGCAACAGGGGAACGAGCGGCGGCATGGGGCGCGTGGGATGGCATCACGGCCTACGGGGGGGCGCTCCCGCCGGATACGGACAACCAAGAGGCCGAACTTTATGCAATCGAACGCATCCTCGCGCGACACGAGCGGGGCGACCGGATCCTACTCATGTGCGACTGCCAAGCGGCACTCACGACGGTGGACGGTACATGGCAGAGCGGACGGGTGGGCACGGGCAGCCCCGCGGCGGGACGGACGGGAGGACTACTGGTCGAGGCGATCACGCGGCACCGACTCAGGATCGAGAGCCGGACGGACGACAGCCAGCCGCGCGGGTGCGTCTGCTTCCTGTGGGTCAAGGCCCACGGCGGAGGCATCGTGCCAAACGCTTACGCCGACGCGATTGCTAAATCCTGCCTGACGGCGGACGTGGATTATGCCAACGTGGACGCGCCATACCTGGCTCTCCCCCGGGCGTGCCTATACGCAACCACGCCCACCCCACGTGATGATACGTGGGAACTCGATGGCGACCAATACTCCTGCATCGCGGCGGACAAGTCGCTGCGACACATTATCATCGACGGTATCACACGCCACGCCCTCGATCGCCTACCGAAACCGACCCAGGAGCGCTGCGACGCGCGCATCGTCGGTGAAGTGACTCACATGCGGGGACGTCCGGAGGGCGCGGCGCCAGGCGCCCCGCCGCGTCGTAGCGTGACGGCGCCGACCGCCACCGGCGGAGCTTTGCGATTGCGCTCTAACGACCTCCGCCAACACGTCGCGGCCTGCCCGCTGTGCCTCACACCGGGGCCGCTGGAAGGGGACCACACCATGCGATGCACTGCACTGCCACGAGCGCTTCGTGAAGCAGCAATGGCCAAGGTAACCGCAGCACTCGACGCAGCCGCGAGCGCACTGCCCTCGGGCGCTCTCTGCACGCCCACGGAGAACACTATGCAGGCGTGGAAACTCGCAGCTCGCCGAGCCGGACAACACGGCGCAATAGCAGCCCTGGGACCGACGCCGGACGCTCACCACCCGCTCAAGCCGACATCCGCGCGCGAATGGGCGCATAGGGGGTGGAAAACTAAAGCAGACGAGTACGCGCTCGACCTAGGTGAAGGCGCAGCAAGGCCCGACAAACAGCTCGCGATGTGGTGTGCCATAGCCGTATGCAGCGCGCACGCGGCTGCCATTCAAGCTGCCGACGCCGTGGGCGCCACGGCGGAGGTGGCGAGCGCTTGCACCGCGGCGATACAAAAAATAGAAGAGGGTCCGCTGGGGACGGCGAGTAGAGCAATAGGCCGCGTGGCGCTGAACGAGGAGTCCGGGGCGCCCGACGACAGTGGCATCATATATCAAACCCACGACGAGGGCGGCATCGACTCGATATGCATACGCTTTACCCAGCTCCAGCCACACGCCCAAGGGGCGCATCTGCGCGAATGGTCGGAACGCAGATCATGGCTACCGTCTGCACGCGCGCACACCGGCAAGCGCACGTGGTCGGCCCATACACACCGAGGGTTCTGCTCCGAGGGCGGTGCCGCAGGACGCAAGGTGGAACACTCGGTGGCCGTCGACCCCCTCGACGCCGTATACTCCATCACGGCGCCAGCGACATGGCCTTGGCGGGTGGAATACGAAATTCACGGACACGACACAGCGCGCCCGGACGGGACACCGGGGCAGCGGGTGCAAATCAGCGTCCGCCTCGGGTACGCGGACGGCGCGCCCAAGGCGCGCGTCAGCGCACGTCACGTGCGGACGGACGGCCGCCGGCACCGGGGCGGAGACACGGCGATTAACACGGAGGTGGAGCTCGCGGGGGATAAGCAGGGACTGGGACTGCGGGCCATGTTTTGGGAAATGGCGTACGGGGCCCACGCGGAAGAGCACGGAGCACAGGCCGCAGTACGACGCGCGACAGCGGCTGCCGCCTTGCGCTGCCAGGGGGGCCCAGAAGGCGCGGCCTGGCGCTCCCTGCGCAGCGTCATGGGGGGGGAATTACCCCCTCCCACCCCTCGCGAACGGCTGGAATCACACCTAGCGAAACGAGCGGTAGGAGACGCCGCCGCGACGGAGGCTGAGGCTCGCGTCACGGCCAAGCACGACGCGGCGCCACCCGGACCGGCCCCGACGCACGTGAGCACCGACGCGGAGCGCCTCGGCGAGGCGGCAGAGGTGCTCGGCGTGCAGATAGACGCGCCCCCCCAAGAAATGCGGCGCGCATACCTGCTAGCGGCCCTTCGCCTGCACCCGGATAAAGGGGGCTCCAACGCCGCCTTCCTCGGCATGCAGGCAGCCTATCAGCTCTTGGACGGCGCGACGAGCACCGCGCGCCAAGGGGCCACCAGGGAGCTGCGGGACGCAGCGATCGCGGCGGCGCGGGCCCGACGCGACACGACGGACTCGGCGACGCAAAGGGCGCTTCGGCTCTCGCGTGAAGTGACTCAGGCGCGGGAGGAGGCGCGCAAACGGGCCGAAGCGGAATGGGTCCCGCCATGGCGCACCGCCGCACAACACATCCGCACGGCGAGCGGAGCGTTCATGGACCTCTGGACGGAATACCAACGACAGGTGACGCGCAAACAAAATGAATTCGCACGAAGTACCGAAGGAGGGGGATACGAGACTCACGGCGAGAGACAAGCCGCCATGGCCGTCGCACGGCGGGCGACGCTACGTCACGAACGGGAGGTCGCTAGGCACAAAGCGGTCGCCGACATGCGCGACGCGGAAAGACGCGCCACGCACGCCCGCCGGGCCGCGGCGATCACAGCGGCCGACCAGATGCGACGACGCGGCGCGGCGGCGCTCCTGGAAGCCTCCCAGGTCGACCCCTCAGTGCTCATGCAAGAATATCGCGTCCGGGTCCCCTATGCCCTATGGGAGGGTGAACCGGACAGCCACCTGGACCACTACGTGGAGTACGAGATAGAGGAGATCGGCACGCACTGGGTCACACTCGTACGCACCGCCGCAACCGCCGCGGAGCGACGACTCCCAATCGCGCGGGCGAAATGGAATCGCTTCCAGGTCAACTGGGACTGCCTCACGGGAATCTCGCGGTACGGCCCGGACCTCCGGGGCCTCGAGATCGTACCACGGGGCACCGCGGACACGACGTCGGCAGAGGAGGCGGAGACGAGCGACGAAGAACGCCAGCTCGCTGCATCCGAAGAGACAAGGGCGATACGACGCGCGGCACGACTGATCGAAGATGCACGCACCGCCGATCGCGACGCTGCACGAGTCCTCCGCGAAGAAGCACGACAGGATGGGGCGCACACGGCGGCGGACGAGGCAATGCAGCACGAAGATGCCAGTGACGCGGACAAGGATGGATCGGATGTAGACGACCTCGACGGCCGGAGGTCGGGCCCGATAGCGCGACAGACCACGGGGCGCCGCAGACGACCTCCGCTCGGCGCAGGGGCGCGTGGAGAGGCAGAAACTGGGCCAGGGAGGCGTGGACCGGGCCGGTCGCGGCCGCGGAATACGCCGAAGCGTGGGTCGGGGGCGTCCCACCGCTCCCACCTGGGTCGGCGGCGACGGACGTCGCACGGAGAGCGGCGCAACAGGCGTCTCTTGAAGCGAACACCTCGGGCCACAAACGCGCGGTGGCAACGGCGGTACGGGAATCGTCACGACGAACGAAACGGCTCTGGGGCGCCGCGGAGGACGCGGCGAGGGTACACGAACAACAGTGTGCCACGGACCATCTTGCGGCATTCATACAACAATGGCGAGAACAGGAACCGACAATCCCGCGACCCCAATGCACAGCGGGCACAGCGCTGACCGCCGCCACCGCGGCGGCCGACACCCTGCAGCGGCACCAACCCGCGAAGGATACGGTCGCGGCGGCTTCGCGGAAACGAGTACTGGTCGACGCAGCTTGCCTCCTCGCCTCCACCGGCGCCCACCGGAACATCACGGGCGACACAGCGGCCGCACGCGCGCAACAGCTCCTACGACGCGACGCCGGACAACCACCCCTGACGCCCGGGGACGCGGGGCACAGGGAAGCCGTACGCATGCTGGCAGCAGTACTCGAACGCCTCCCGAGCGATCCGGACGGACCGAGGGCGCCGAGTCTCCCCGCGCCTCTCGCGCGCGGTGTACGGGCACAGCACACCGACGCCAGCGACACCGCGACGTCGAACACCCCAGCTATACCGCACAGGGACGATGCTGAACGAGCGGAACGGGAGCCCCCGCCACACCTTGCGGTGCACGTTGGCAACCTGCGAGCCGGGGCGAGGAAGGGATGGCGCCTGGAGGACGCAGAGGACCGCAGGGTGGACCGCGGGACGCCGCTAGGCAACCCATTCCCCATCGACCCGACGGATGACCGCTCGAGGGATGACGCATGCGCGGCATACGCAGCCCTGATCAAGGGCGACCAGGAGAGCGTCAACGCACAGGAGATCGCCACCCGATACGGACTGCGCGTCATCCCACGCCTCGCGTCGCGAAAAGCGATTCGAGAGCTGCACCGCTCGCTCCGACAGCTCGAACATGATACGGCAGAACTACGGCCGGGCAAGTCGATCCGCCTGATGTGCCATTGCGCTCCCGAGCGATGCCATGCCCACGTCATCGCGCACGAAATCCGGTACAGACTCCACAAGCGCGGCATACACATACTCGTGGACGACGGAGGGTGGAAGGGGGACGCGGCACACAGGGCCGACGCGCCGCCCACAGACGACGGGTGCGACGGCGCCGACGCCGACATGACAGCCACAGACGAGGGCGCTGAGGGGCACGCAGGAGAACCGGACAGGGGCAACGCGGACAGCATCAGCGACGGGGGGGCAGGCTCCGAAGGGCGGGCGGGCGCAACACACACCCCTGCGGCGCCGAGCGACGCCCATACGGACGCGGCGAATGGCCAGCCAGAGCTGTTCCCCGATCTACTTGCACGGCTCAAGGGGCACCGCGAAAATAGGCGCCGCAACGAGTGCGCGATCGCGGCTTTCTTCAGTGCATTCCCTAACCCCAGGGCACTCTCTCACGCGCACCCTCACTCCCTACCCGCCGCAACCCGCTCACGCGAGACGAACGGGCCAGGCGATGCCGGCGGCGGCGGCGGGGAGGACGGGGGCGGAACAGATGCCGCAAGGGCGGCGGGGGCGATGGTGATGAGGTCGGCGCGACAGCGGAAGAGTCCGGCAGCAATGGCAAGGGTAAAGGCGGCGATGGCGAAGGCGGCGGCGGAGCGGGAAGCGAGGGCGGCCAAGACGACTACGGCTGAGGCAGCGGGGATAGCGGCGAAGGCGGCGGCGACGGAGGATGCGGCGACGACGGCGACGGCGGTGACGGCGAAGGGGGCGACGGCGACGGAGGCGGGGTCGACGGCGGCAGAGGCGACGGTGACCAGGGTAGAGACGGCCGAGAAGGTGCTAGCGGAGGCGGGGAGGACAGCGGCGGCGGTCGGGGGGATACGTACGCGCGACACTTTAGGACCAGACGACAGTCACGAGGACGGAACGACCCGAATGAAACGACAGGAGACCTCGTTTGGAGACGAGGACGATGAAGAGCAGGCCCATGATACCGACGGTGACGCCGTAAGGGACGGAAGCGGAATAGATGGCACGAGGGCGAAGAGGCGCGCGACGGGGGACGGAGGCACGACAGACGGCACCAAGCAGCGCGGGGAACGCGGTGGGAGATCGGAAGCGGCCCACAGGGCTAAACGGCGCAAGCGGAACGACAAGTACGGAAACGAGGCGACGTGAATTACCGGAGGACTGGCAGCGCTTG
>ERZ761574.2134-NODE-2134-length-10891-cov-53.505906_pt1 | contig 10891 bp, 8 predicted proteins | sample MGYA00374950_ERZ761574 | MGnify/ENA primary metagenome ERZ761574 (study PRJEB28895, sample SAMN07631631) | mixed culture metagenome | isolation source: Freshwater growth medium | place: USA: Seattle, Washington | collected 2016-10-03 ... | reverse complement strand
GGCGATGGCGGCGGCGGCGACGGGGGTGGCGGTGAAGGTGGTGGTGGCGACGGCGGTGGCGGCAGCGGCGGTGGTGGCGAGGGCGGCGGAGGTGAAGGCAGAGGCGGCGCCGGCGGTGGGGGCGAAGGCGGAGGCGGCATCGGCGGTGGTGGCGATGGCGGTGGTGGCCGAGGCGGTGGCGGGGAGGGTGGTGGCGGCGATGGCGGCGGGGGCAGCGGCGGTGGCGGCGAGGGCGGTGGTGGCGAAGGTGGTGGTGGCGACGGCGGTGGCGGCGAAGGCGGCGGTGGAGTCGGTGGAGGCGGCGACGGCGGTGGTGGCAGCGGCGGAGGCGACGGTGGCTGTGATGGGGGTGGGGATGGTGGAGGAAAGGGCGGTAAAGAGGGTGGCGGCGACGGCGGCGGCGGTGACGGCGGCGACGGCGGCTGCGTCGGCGGTGGTGACGGCGGTGGTGGCGACGGCGGAGGGGGGGACGGCGGTGGTGGCGAAGGAGGTGGAGGTGGTGGTGGTGACGGCGGTAGAGATGGCGGTTGCGACGGGGGTGGCGGTGAAGGTGGTGGTGGCGACGGCGGTGGTGGCGGGGGCGGAGGTGGCGACGGCGGTGGTGGCGAGGGCGGTGGTGGCGACGGCGGAGGAGGTGACGGCGGTGGTGGCGAGGGCGGAGGCGGCGACGGCGGTGGTGGCAGCGGCGGTGGTGGCGAGGGCGGAGGCGGCGATGGCGGCGGTGGCAGCGGCGGTGGTGGCGATGGCGGTGGTGGCGACGGCGGTGGCGGTGACGGCGGAGGTGGTGAAGGCGGTGGCGGTAGCGGTGGTGGTGGCGAGGGCGGAGGCCGTGATGGCTGAGGCGGTGATGGCGGCGGGGGCGACGGCGGTGGAGGCGACGGCGGCGGGGGCGAGGGCGGAGGTGGCGACGGCGGTGGTTGCAGCGGCGGCAGTGGCGAGGGCGGAGGCGGCGATGGCGGCGGCGGCAGAGGCGGTGGTGGCGATGGCGGCTGCGGCGACGGCGGTGGCGGCGACGGCGGTGGGGGCGAAGGTGGCGGCGGCGACGGGGGTGGCGGTGAAGGTGGTGGTGGCGACGGCGGTGGTGGCAGCGGCGGTGGTGGCGATGGCGGAGGGGGCGAAGGCGGAGGCGGCGCCGGCGGTGGGGGCGAAGGTGGTGGGGGCGACGGGGCTGGCGGTGAAGGTGGTGGTGGTGACGGCGGTGGTGGCGACGGCGACGGCGGCGATGGCGGCGGGGGCAGCGGCGGAGGCGGCGCGGGCGGTGGCGGCGAAGGTGGTGGTGGCGATGGCGGTGGCGGCGAAGGCGGCGGTGGTGACGGCGGTGGTGGCGACGGCGGAGGCGGCGACGGCGGTGGGGGCGACGGCGGTGGAGATGGTGGTGGGGCCGGCGGTGGAGATGGCGGTGGTGACGGCGGCGGAGGCGCCGGCGGCGGTGGAGACGGCGGTGGTGGCGAGGGCGGTGGTGGCGACGGCGATGGTGAAGTCGGCGGTGGTGGCGAGGGTGGAGGCGGCGATGGCGGCGGTGGCAGCGGTGGAGGTGGCGATGGTGGCGGCGGCAGCGGCGGTGGCGGCGACGGCGGTGGGGGCGATGGCGGCGGCGGCGACGGGGGTGGCGGTGAAGGTGGTGGTGGCGACGGCGGTGGCGGCAGCGGCGGTGGTGGCGATGGCGGCGGAGGCGAAGGCGGCGGAGGCGCCGGCGGTGGAGGCGAAGGCGGAGGCGGCGTCGGCGGTGGGGGCGACGGCGGTGGCGGCCGAGGCGGTGGCGGGGAGGGTGGTGGCGGCGATGGCGGCGGGGGCAGCGGCGGTGGCGGCGAGGGCGGTGGTGGCGAAGGTGGTGGTGGCGACGGCGGTGGCGGCGAAGGCGGCGGTGGAGTCGGTGGAGGCGGCGACGGCGGTGGTGGCAGCGGCGGTGGTGGAGACGGCGGTGGTGGCGAGGGCGGCGGCGGAGTCGGTGGAGGCGGCGACGGCGGTGGCGGCAGCGGCGGAGGTGGAGACGGCGGTGGTGGCGACGGCGGTGGTGGCAGGGGCGGAGGCAGCGACGGCGGCGGTGGCAGCGGCGGTGGTGGCGAGGGCGGAGGTGGCGATGGCGGCGGTGGCAGCGGTGGTGGTGGCGTTGGCGGCGGCGGCAGCGGCGGTGGCGGCGACGGCAGTGGGGGCGAAGGCGGCGGCGGCGAAGGGGTTGGCGACGGTGGTGGTAAGGGTGGTGGCGAGGGTGGCGGTGAAGGTGGCGGCGGCAACGGTGATGGTGATGGTCGTGGCGGCCGAGGCGAAGGTGGCGGTGGTGGCGGTGGAGACGAAGGAGGTAGTGGTGATGTTGGTGGCGGCGGTGTGGGTGGCGGTGGACTTGGGGGAGGGGGCGAAGGCGGCGGTGGCCTGGGCAACGGAGGAGACGGAGGAAGCGGTATAGTCCGTGGCGGCGGAGGCAGTGGTGAAGGTGATGGCGGCGGTGATGGCGGTGGTGAGGGAGGCGGCGGCGAGGGAGACGGCGGCGACGGCGATGGCGGCGGCGAGGGAGGCGGCGAGGGAGAAGCCGGCGAGGGAGGCGGCGGCGATGGTGGCGGCGGCGGCGGCGATGGTGGCGGCGAGGGAGGCGGCGGCGACGGCGAGGGAGGCGGCGGCGACGGCGATGGCGGCGGCGATGGCGGCGGCGAAGGAGGCGGTGGCGAAGGTGGTGGCGAGGGTGGTGGCGAGGGAGGTTGCGAGGGTGGCGGAGGCGATGGCGGTGGCGGAGACGGTGACGGCGGAGAAGGAGGTGGCGGCGATGGCGGCGGTGGCAGCGGCGGTGGCGGAGATGTCGGTGGTTGCGATGGCGGTGGTGAAGGCGGTGGTGAAGGTGGTGGCGAGGGTGGTAGCGAGGGTGGTTGCAAGGGTGGGGATGGCGAGGGCGGTTGTGGTGGCGATGGGTGTGGGGCCGATGGCGAAGGCGGCAACGGCGGCGGTGAAGGTGGACGCGAGGGTGGCGGTGGTGATGGCGATGGCGGCGGTGGCGACGGCGATATAGGCCGTGGTGAGGGTGGAGGCGGCGAAGGCGAGGGTGGTGGTGGTGATGGCTGTGGAGGAGCGTGCGGAGAAGGTGGTGGCGAGGGTGATGGCGGCGGCGGCGATGGTGAGGGTGGCGGTGGCGAAGGCGAGGGTGGCGGTGGTGAGGGTCGTGGCGGCCGAGGCGAAGGTGACGGTGGCAGCGGTGAAATCGGAAGCATCGGCGGTGGGGGGGCCACGAGGAAATTGAGCTTGCGAGACCCGGGGTGCACCTGCACATCATGCGGAGATCCATACGGATGGTGGCGATAATATTCAACAATGGTTGCAAGGTCACCCAGTCCATGCAATGGCTGCGCAGAGCCTGGCGCTTTGCTATTCAAATCGCCACCGAGCATGCCTCCCGGCAGCATCTCTCAAACTCTACGAGCAGGGCGGCCGCGGCCTGCGCACGGAGTTTGGCACTAGAGTTGCACGACCTTTTTGGCTTCTTGCATGTTGCATGTTGCGAGCACAAGTTCGGGTGAAACCGAGCACAACCAACTTTGACTGTGTGTGCTCGTTCGACGGGTCGATGATGGGATAAATGAATTAATGATCTCGCTCTCCTGTCTCGCCGGCCTCAAAGACAAAGCGGCTGGAGGGTTGACAACACCGTACACGCTTAGTATGCTTGGGGGAGACCCCCTCGCCACGTGAAAGCTGCCTGTAGCGTGTAGGCGAAGACCGATGTTTACTTACTTCTTTACTAAACGAAACGTTTACTTACGGCTGGAGGGTTGACGTGGGCACGCGGAGGGGGGTAGCGGCGGGGTACGTCCGCGAGCCCTCTAGGTAAGGGCCGGTTTCGGGGAAAAGAATGAGGGACAAAACTCAAGACATGCTGGGCCGTAGCTGCAGTGCTCCAGCCGGTATCACCGCGCGCGCCTCTGGCGCTGCGCCCTGTCCCTGTGGTCACTCTTGTCTTACCTCCGGCGAGCCTTGGTCTTCCACCTGCGCCGGCGGCTCTTGCGCGGGCGGCATCCGCCGTGTGGTACGTTGTCTGACATGCGCAGCTTGACAATCCGCAGGCCAGTCTGCTCACGGATTTGCTTGAAGAGCGGCTTGCGCAACGTGATCGCCGGGCCGCTCATCGAGATCATCACGCGGCGGATGCCCACAGATCTGGCCTTGGCGAACGCCTCGCTAATGGCCTTCTCCGTCGCAAACTGCGACGAGCGCTTCGACTTCTTGAAGCCGACCGTGCCTCCGGACACGAAGCCGAGCTGCTTGTAGCTGCTGTCGGAGACCGAGATCAAGGTATTGTTCCACGTGTTTTTGATGGCGATCACGCCACCGAGGCTCTTGCGCCCCTTGCTGCCCTTTTGGACGCCCTGCATCTTGCCGCTCGGATCGCGCTCGAGCCGCGGCATCCCAACGCGCTCCACACCTGCGAGGCTGCTGAGCGAGCGTGCCGCATGAAGGCCAATCATGCTGCCGAGTCGAAATGGCGGAGGAGTGGCGCGCTGTGCGACGGAAATTACGGGAGCTCCGAGCAGCATCGGGCTCCGGACACCGAGCACAGGTCGCGCTCGCGGTAGCAACGCCGCGCGCAGCAGGCGGCGCGCGTGACCCAACATCCTGAATTTGCCCGCGTGGTGGTCCTCGGCCTCGGCGCACGTCAGTTCGCACGTCCGCGGTTACGCAAAAAGGTGAGATTCACACCTCACCATACAAAGTGAAGTGAAGTCGACACGGTTTGTTTACGTCTCCAAGTTTGGTTTCTGAACCTCGTCACAAGGGCCTCCTTGCCCGTCATCATGTCCCTGCGTGCGCCGAACGAGCAGCTCGTTTCGCGTTCGGGTCGTACTGCCGCCGCCTTGCACGATGCCGCCGCCGCTCAGGAGAATGGCGGGGGCGTGCTGCCACCGCCGCCCCGAGTACCATCGCGCCAAGGTACGTCCAATCTTCCACAGTGGGCACAGCGCGTGCAGAGCCGCGCAAGCGAGCACGTTGCGACGCGGAGCGAGGTAAACTCCGACTCCGACGATGACGGCACGGAAGAGGGCGAGGACAAGGCCACCTTCTCGCTCCTGCCCAAGTCGATCCTTGCCTCCGTGTGCATCTTCGGCGCCGATGGCAACCTCGCGAGCAAGAAGATCCTGCCTACGCTGTTCACGCTCTGGAAGCGCAAGCTGGTGCCAAAAGATATCATCATCTTCGGCTACGCGCGCGACCTGATGGATTCGGAGAAGTTTCGCAAGCACGTCTTCCGGTGCATCTACAACCCAACCGAGGCGCAGGCGGAGCGCAAGGAATTCCTCAAGTGTTGCCACTACGTGGGCGGTGAGTTCGACGACGAGGCGTCGTTCTCGGCGCTGCTCGTGGCGATGCAGGAGCAGGAGCTCAAGCGCTTCAACGCTCGCCCGAACATCCTCGAGTGCACCGAGCAGGTTCGCATGTACTACATGGCCGTGCCTCCCTTTCTATACGCAAAGGTGTGCTCGTGCCTGCGCAGCCGCAGGGCCGCGGCGGCGGTGCTCGAGGGCTTTGACGCGGCCGGCGGCGCGGCCAGCGGCGCGATCGGCGTGGGGCCCGCGCCCATGCTACGCGTGCGCACGGCGGAGCGCTTTGTGCTCGAGAAGCCGTTTGGACGAGATACAGACTCGTGCTCAAAGATGGTGCGCGAGCTCTCGATGATCTCCGAGGACGAGGTTTATAGGATCGACCACTACCTGGGCAAGGAGCTCGTGATGAACTTGCTCGTGCTGCGCTTCGCCAACGTCGCCTTCCAGTCCATCTGGAACCGTCAGTGCATCAAGGCCGTGCAGATCATCTTTAAGGAAGACTTTGGCACTGAGGGGCGCGGCGGCTACTTTGACCAGTACGGGATCATCCGCGACGTGATGCAGAACCACCTGCTGCAGGTGCTCGCGCTTGTGGCGATGGAGCAGCCCCTCAACTTCTCACCCGAGAACATGCTCGCCGAGAAGCTCAAAGTTCTCCAGGCGTGCGCACCCCTATTGATGGAGGATCTCGTGGTGGGTCAATACGTACGCTGCGGCAAGCACCCGGGGTACCTTGAAGACGAGACGATCTCGAACAAGGCGTCGACCACGGAGACGTTCGCGGTGGGCGTGGTGCACATCAACACGCCGCGCTGGGACGGCGTGCCCTTCGTGCTCAAGGCGGGTAAGGCGCTCACCGATCGCAAGGCGGAGGTGCGCATCGATTGCATCTGATTGCACATCTGATTGCACATCTGATTGCACATCTGATTGCACATCTGATTACACATCTGATTGCACCGACCGCAAGGCGAAGGTGCGCATCAGTTCCACATACCCGACTGATTGCATCTGATTGAAACTGATGAACCTTGATTGATCCTTCATCAGGTGCGTATCCAGTTCCACCGGGTGCCCGGAGCGATACCCAACTTTAAGGATTGCCCGGCCAACGAGCTCGTGGTGCAGCTGCAGCCGCAGGAAACCATCTACTGGAAGGTGATGAACATCGCCTCCTTCTCGATCCTTCTCGATCGAGCTCTGATTGCATCTGATTGCCACTGATGAACCTTGATTGTCTCCTTCATCAGGTGATGAACAAGGTGCCTGGGCTCAAGTTCCAGTTGCAGCAGATGCGTATGGACCTCGTGTATGCCTCCAAGTTCGATGAGAAGAGCAACTGGATGCCCGGAGCGTATGAGCGGCTGCTGCTCGAGGCCTTTGCCGCCGACCATTCACACTTCGTCTCGGCCAAGGAGCTCGACGCCTCGTGGCGGATCTTCACACCCGTTCTGCGTGAGCTCGCCGCCAAGGGCATCAAGCCGCAACCGTATCCTTATGGCTCGCGCGGCCCGCCCGCCACCGATGCGCTCGCTGCCAAATATGGGATGGCCAAGTTTGGCGGCGGCATGACTACTTACGTGCACGGCGGAGCTGTGAAGCCTTCGCCCAACGACGTCGAAGCCTTCGCACCAACGACGTCAAACTCGGCCTCGTCGGCGCTGCGCAACGCTGCGACCGCGTCGCTGGTCTCAGCAGCCTCCGGCGAGTCAGACAAGGTGTCGGACACGGCTAGCGTACTCTCAACAGGCCGCGGGGCAGACCTGGCTGCCTTCGGCGAAGGCAGCTTAATGCACGGCGACGGCGCCAGCCCGGTACGGCGCCCCAACATGCACGGGGACGGTGCATTTCCGGAACGGCCAGGCGGCAGTCCGGTCGTGCCGGAAAGCCACCCAGACGCGCGCTCCCCCGCTCCCGATCAGCTCGCGCGTCCCGTACCGATGGGGTTTGCGTCCGCAGCATTGATCGAGGAATTCGTCGCCAGTAATCTTCTGTCGCCTCCGACGTCGCCCGACGGACCGGGGCTGGCGACCTCGCCGTAGTACGTGTCTTCGCCCGGATGGCGGCCGAGGGACAGCCGTCGCGCCCACTGGGAAACTGATTGAGCCTGACAGGGACGAAGGCAGTCCCTCTCGAAAGGTTCATTATTTTCCGTGCAAAAAGAGTGTCTTGAATTCCTATTTGTCGACGTTTCAAGACACCTCGCATTCCGCAAATCCGCAACTTTGCGTCCCGCACACGTGCCCATGCAACCGAAGCACGTTGTACAGAACGGACGTGGCTTAGTCCTGGCCACAGCTTTCGTGGCTCAGTCACGAACGTTGTGACAGTCGTACAAGGAGCAGGTCACTTCGCAACCCGCCCACTCGTACATGGGCGTCATTTTATCCAGCTGCCGCTCGCCCGCCCGTGTCTTGCCCACGTCTCGAACTACGAGGACAGCCTCTCAGCTTCCCGCACCGGAGCTCGCCTACATTCTCGGAGGAGCGGGCGTTGGGAAGAGCACCTGGATTCTTGACAACAGTCTAGCACTAACGCATCAGATCATCGACCCAGATAGGCTCGCGGGGCTGTGCCCCATCGAAGACAATGATCCTGCCGGTGTTAGTTCTCCTACCCATCGATGGTGCAAGCAGCGGTCCTGCGAGTTGCTCGAGGAGGCGCTCACAAGTACGAAGCTACAATCCTTTGCCCTAGTGGGCACAGGCAAATCTTTCGCGACGCTCACCGGGACGCACCCCAAGGTGCATCTCATGGAGCGTGCGACGGCCTTGGGCTTGCGCACACGAGTCATTTTCCTGCATTGCCCGCTCGACGTGGCCCGAGCGCGCAACGCCTCGAGGCCGCGCAGCTTACCTGACGAGGTAATCGTCTCGTCGATGGAAAGTAGCCGACGCCTATTCGAGCTTCTTCGCGATGTTTGCGACGTGAGTGAGGAGCACGACACGAGGAAGCACCAGCCCTCCCGCAAAGGGCGGAGGGCGAGCTTGGCTGAGGTTGCTGTGACGTCACTCAAAATTCAAGACTCGGTTCATAGAATCATGTAGCTGTCCGTCAAGCTAGGGTCACTGTCTACATCTAAAGCTCTTCCTTGCGAGACTTCTTCGACTTCCAGTGCGAAGGTGTTTTCGCCTCGGCCTGATTGGGTGGCGTGGTGCTGCTGGGCCTGGGCGTCGGTTTCGCAGCATTAGCCATTTCAGCCATTTGTTTACGCATCCCTAGCTGCGCTTCCGTGGCGGACTTGCGCAAAATTGCGAGCACTTCCTGCTGCAAAACCCCTTTCTCCCCAGTCTTCAGTGACTTGACCGTGTCTGCCTCGGGCGTGGCTCCTTTGTCATCCAATGCAGCCGGATCCGCCCCCAGTGTTAAGAGCTTTTCAACCACGGCCGGGTGCCCTTCCCTGGCCGCTGCGTGAAGTGGAGTCCTCCCGTGCTTATCTCTCATGAAGATCGAGCGGGGGCCATCTCCAGGGCCCGCGTTCATGAAGACAGTTTCTACGACATGTGCATGGCCCATCAACGCAGAAATGTGCATTGCGGTGTTGCCCATGCCGTCCTGTAGCAGAGGGTTCGCACGTAGCTGGAGGAGTAGCTGAGCCAGGTCGTCGGAGCCGATCATCGCGCTCAACATCAAAGGTGTCATGTCGTGAGAGTCGCGTTTGTTTACGTCGGCACCGCCATACACAACAGCGTGCTCAATGGCATCGTAGTCCACGGCCCCATCTTCCAAGCAAGTTCCATGAGGCTCACAGACGATGAGGTCGTGCAAGTTGACAGATAGTACGGCCAGGAGAGGAAGAAGCGACAGCATCAGCAACCGTCGACCTGCGCAGCGGTTCCAGGGAAGACTGCATTATTTTTGGACGTCTTCCCCTCCCATAGGTGTGAATAGGCTGAAACACCGAGGAGTAGGTTCTGTAGAGGGGTGTGAGTTGAGGAGGGTCCTAGTCGTAGTCGAAGCACGAACGTCGTCGTGTGACGTGTGTCGATGGCGGGTGCTGCGGTCGTGTTTGTGTAGTCTCTAGTCTGAGACTCTGAGTAGCGTAGAGTGAACCACACTGATCCCAGCTAGAAAGTCTGTCTTTTTCTTCCCCTCGTCTCTGCGCTGACTGTGTGTAAAATTTTTTTATGGCATCCACATGTGTGCGCTCACCAGTGACCAGACACATCATACAGTGTATAAATACATTGAGATGGCTCTCCATGCCGCTCTTGTCGTTCAGAAACAGAATGTGCTCTCGATACTGTGCACTCAGTAAATGCCTCTCCGATAGAGGGTCGGTTGCGTGCTGGCGCTCACTGGTGTCACTGAAGCGTTGGCACGGTTGGCGCGCGAGGCGATCACATCGGGGTGTCCCTGGGACTTGAGGTTGAAAGAGCCGCCGTTCTTCTTGAGCGCATAGTCGATTCGATTGCCATGAGAGTCCAGGTCGGGCGGGTACCCCTTGTATTCCGGGAAGGCCACTGGCGTCGATTCGACGCGCTTGGGCTCGCCGGACTCCATCAGCTTGACCTTTCGGAAGCCAAGCTTCGTGTTCCAGTTCCAGTCGCCGTACTCGGCCCTGTTGAGCTCCTCTGGCTTCCAGGCAGAATACTGCACGGTATTGCGACCCTCGAACATCTTGCAACCCTCGGGCCTGAGGACCGTGTAAGCGACCACGGCGTTCGGATCGGAGACCCCAGGCGTGTCTCGCCGTGCGCGGCTCTCCACGCGCTTCAGGCCATGAGGCGGACGCTCGTCAGTGGACCGCGCACCTGTGATCTCCGGGTAGATGCGCTTGCCATAGCCGCCAGCCTCGCTATAGTGGGGTCCCACGACCTTCTTGCCGCTTTCGCCAAAGGGCTCAGCCCCTAGGCCAAAGGGCTCAGAACTCGACGGGCCGGTGACGTTGCGCCGCCCCGGACGCAGCTGATCCTGAATCATAGGATCATCACGTGGAAGCCGTGGCACGTCAGTCCAATTCTTGAAGCCGCCGGTGGTCAGGTTGGAGGGCGCGATGCACGGCGAATGGTGCAAGGACTGCAGCCGCCATGACGGGCCGTCGACGGTGAAGTTCGCTGGTGGCGGTGGGCCGTAGCTCGCCATCTCTCTCGAAAGGAACCGACCGAGGGGATCGCGACGGCGCGCCCAGTAAAGACGCAAGTTGCGTGAACGGAAGAAGCACAACCACGGGACCCGATGCGACACACAGTGGAGGGCGCAACTGAGGTGCCGATGTCTACACTCCGGCGTTCGGCGATGATCTGACGCTGGGCAATGACGCTGCGCAGCATGCCGCAACGACCACCGCGAGTCGGAGACGCTCGTCGAGAGCGCCGCCACGTTCCCCGATTGCGCATGCCAACTCATCGATCGCCATCCTCATCGATCGGCATAATTATTCCGTGAACACAACCACCAACGGGTGGCTCGTGGCTTCTCGTGGCACGGTCCACGGATACCGCCATCGTTGTTCATCCTCTTCTCAGCTGCTTCATGCAGGAGGATAGCTTGATGCTGCTTTGAAGCACCCAAGACAGTCTGCATCGTGTCATGTCACACCGCGCTACGCGCGCCCCCGTGGGCGTTCACACAACACATCGTCAGCA
>ERZ761574.2128-NODE-2128-length-10913-cov-64.812212_pt1 | contig 10913 bp, 6 predicted proteins | sample MGYA00374950_ERZ761574 | MGnify/ENA primary metagenome ERZ761574 (study PRJEB28895, sample SAMN07631631) | mixed culture metagenome | isolation source: Freshwater growth medium | place: USA: Seattle, Washington | collected 2016-10-03 ... | reverse complement strand
TTAGTGTTAAACACTTCAACAGTGTTTGGTCCTTAACGTTAGGCTACTCTACCTGACGGCATCTCACCATTCCCGACGTCATTGCCGGGGCATAGCAGCCTCTACCAGGAGCGATGCCCCTCTCCTGTCTGCGCGCACACTAAACTACCCCACAAGAGCTGATTGCTTCTGCTTGCCTCTGAGTGCATCAGACGCGCACGATAAAACCACACACAAGCTGATCCTGATCCTCTCAGCTGTTCCTAGCCCCCCGAGTTGCACAGTGCATCGCGCGCTGTGGCTGGAGCGCTCAGAGGCCCTTCCGCATGGCATTCATTTGGATGGACTGGCGCGCGCACCTAGCGCGCACCCGCCCCTCCCCCCCCCCCCCCCCCCCCCCCCCCCCCCTTTGGATTGACTGGCGCGCGCCCACGCCTGGTCTACGCCCGGTCGACACGCCCGGCACGGCGCGCGGCACTGAGCCAGTACGGAGAGGTCCGCCGAGGAGAGCGGCCGGGGTGACTGTAGCGTAGGCGGCTGCAGGCAGTCGCGCGAGATTCGTCCTCACTCATGGCCATCGAACTGAGTGCCGCTGAACGCTGCTGAACGCTGACGAACGCTGAGTGCACCCCTCAGCATACCCTCAGCAGAGGCCCTCATGCATGACATTGGCGGCTTACTCACTGAAATGGTCCGCATCGTCGTCGGCGGCACAGAATACACCCCCCGCTGCGCAGGCAGCCTCGGCTGCCTCCTTGACCTTCACCTTACGCGTGTGCACGGCGTGCCGACGCATCATGGCAGGGGTGGCGACTACGTCCCAGAGCAGCGACGACTCGATCGTGGCGGGCTGACTTGCCGCGTCCCATACCGTGCGCAGGTCGGGCCCGATCTCGTCCAGTATCTCGTCCTCGAAGCTGATGATGATGTCCAGCATCACCGCCTCCTCCGCGGTCTCATACACACCTTCGAAAGCCCGTTCAAGGAACGGGCACGAGGACGGCGTGCGCAGAATACGGCCCTCGACCGCGTTGGCACTAGAGCGTTTCGCCTCCATCACCAGCGGCGCTGCATCGAGCTCGAAAAAGTCGAAGAGCTCGACTTCGTCAGTTTTGTCCTCCGCCGCGTCGCTCGAGAAGCTGCTCGTGATTGTCGGTGTCGAGGGCGCTGTGACCGGTGAGGTCCGTCTTGATGACAACTTGGTAGCGTCCCCGAGGGAAATAATCGTTGCTTCATCGGAAGTGTCCTCGCCGTCGTACATAAGCTCTGGCTGCTTCATTTGGGGAGCGCAGAGCATGATAGCCTTCATCTCCTTCTGCGACTGCTCTCGTCCACACCGATTGGGACGGAGCGAGTCCAGCGCCTCGAGTGCATGTGGCCACGCGTGCCCCGAGGGTAACTCACATCCGAACACACCGCCGTCGCGCTCATGCATCTGGCAGCACTTGTGCCCGTGAGCCGTGACTCGCTTGCTCTGCCTCTGAACTGGGAAGGTAATGAACTCGGGCACGGTAATGGACGCAGGCTCAGCAAAGAGGTGCGTACTTTGGCCGATGGCGGAGGTATGAGGCATCGAGGGCTGCAGCGATGGATCAGCGCTGCGCTTGCGTGACGGCATGAGCTGTAGGGACTCGGTGAGAAGGCGTAAACGAGCACAGCTGACCCTGCTACGCTTTTCAGTGGCCGCGCCGCGAGGACCACTCATCTGCGTGGACGAAGCGCGCGTTCCAAATTAGGGAGAATGAGCGCAAATCGCATCATCTCCCCACGACAGCTCCTGTTACGTGTTAGCCTCAGCGCGGGTCCCTTGGCGGGTCCTCCGGGCTCCGGCAGATGTCCGGCAAGGGCAGTCCTAACAGTCCGGCCGGCTGCGCTGCAAGCTGCGCTGCGGTCCCAGGAGTGTCCCAGGGGCTGCGGTTTCGTACCTCCCAAGACAAGTCTATACAGATACTACAGACACCCATACGGAAGCCTATCGAGAGAGCACCGGAAGGGTGGAAGGGAGGGGGCGGAGAAGACGGACTTGACTTGCCATGACTTGACTGCAAACACATTTGATGACCGACCCTGACCAGACCTGATCGTGGCACGCACCTCTTTCATCACGCCGAATGACAGTACTGAAAAGAGGCGTCATCGCCAAGGCGCTCCTTGAGGGCACTTCAGCGCCGGTATTCACCGCGCGCATGGCTGATCGAAAGTTGCGTTGGGAGTTCCTTGGTCGGCCGACGCCATTTCCGTTCAAGATTCTAGACAAACTCGGTCAGAAGGCGTTTGCAAAAGAGCACGGAGCTGATGTGCCCGCCACCCTGGCCGTCTTTGACGCTGCCGAGATCGCCGCCGACAAATCGGCGCTGCGCTCACATCTCGCGCGATGCTCTTCGGATTTTGTGCTGAAACCTGTGCACGGCTACCAGAACAAACAAGCGTTTGCCGTGCGTGGAGGGGCACACGACCTGCTTCGCAACAAATCATTTGACGTGAATGCTGCCGCGGATGTGATCGCCGCCGACGATGAGTTCAGCTCTTACATGGTGGAGGAGCTCCTGGCGGATGAACGGGGCGACGCTGCGCCCTCGCGCTTGCCGGTGGATTTCAAGTTCTGGTGCTTCGGCCCGACCATTGCGCACGTGACGATCATGGTGTCCCGAGAACGGCGCGGCGAAGGGTACACGGTTGCAGTCGCCGACTGCGACGAGTCGTTTACACCCCAACCCACATGGTGCGCGCTCCCAACGAGTGCGGAGAGCGGCCTTGTGGAGCTCGTGCCACTTCCACTGAAGCCCCTGTGCTGGGACCACATGGTAGCGACAGCGCGCCGGTTGGGCGCCGCCGTCGGCGCGTTCGCGCGCATCGACATTTACGCGACTCCAAGAGGCGCCGTCTTCGGCGAGTTCCAGCTCTTGTTCGACCTGGTCGACTGGAACGATCGCGCGGACGCTGCCATTCGTACGATGTGGAGAGGACGCGACGGTGCCGGGTGAGACCGGAAGCACGTGGACGACGCTTATTAGTGAGTCTAGTGTAGTGTTGGTAGGCACGCAAAACGCAAATTTTCTGACTCTCTGACGAAATCCGGCGATACTTCCCGACTGGCCACTTCCGTCTTCGAGCACCGCTCCGCTTTATCGACCATGGGTTGCGGAGCGAGCGCGATGGAATCGCCCGCGGCCGGTAGCGCGGCTCCAAATGGATCCAAGTCGTGCACCAAGCAGGAGCCGCACGTGCCTGCCGAGCACACTCAGCAGAGAGGCTCCCTCGCACAAGGTGTTCACCACCTCAGCGTAGTGGCCATGCACAGTCTATCCGTCATCAGCGACATTCCCACCCTCCGTCCGACCACGATGGCTCCCAAGGTGCTGCCCGCGCACCGGCCCGACGTGGGCGCTCTCCTCAAGCCGGGCGGTGACGCCCAGGGCCAGCTCACGACGAGCAAGTTGCCTCCGTTGCTGCAGGCTCCCGCTCGACGAAAATCACTCTCTATCCCGGAAAACCTATACTCGGAGCAAATCAAAGCCGTGCTCGCGTCACCTGGTGCGAGCGAGCGGCGGAGCAAGATCATCTTGCGCGCTGCAACTGAGAGCCCGCCCTTGCTCGGCGGCGCTTGCGATCAGCCCACGCCACAAAGTACGACCTGCACGCCCCTGCCGCACTACGGACGACCGCCACCGCGGTCGCCGCCGATCAGCCGCATCAGCGGACGCTCCGTTGGGCGGCGCCACTCGCGCGCGCGGACTTCCTCCTCGTTGAGGTCGCTCTCAGAGGATGCTGAGGAGCTGATGACCTCCTTGACCTCCTTGCCCTCCTTGCCGACGGGTTGATGAGCTAAGTCCCATGCGCCAAGCGCCATGGAGCATAACTGCATTATAAGAGCATATCTACTATTGGAATACTGGTGCACCCTTATTTGCTTTCTTCACGACGTTTTATTGCACATTTCCAGAACAGCGCCTGTTTGCAAGCAAGCGGCACAAATTGAAACGAATTTTAGCGGCCACACGACGGTCGGTCCCAGGGCAGCGTTTTGCCGAGGGCGACTTGCTGGTGACCTCGCGATGCTTCCCGACGTTGTCGTCGTGGCGGACGCGGGTGCGTGCGAGTGGCGGTTTGGGTACGTCGAAGATGGTGGGCCGAGCGTGATTCTACCTGCACATGTGACTGCCGATGGGCGCATGGACGAGGCGAAGCTACCGGACGCGCTCCAAGCGCTCGAGAGCTTCGAGGAGCTGGAAGAGTGTGCGCTCGTGCTCGCCGAGCCTCCTGACGAGTCCGAGGCGCATCGTGAGCGCGCTGCAGCCGCCGCGTTTACCGTGCAGGCCGTGCAGGCCGTGTGCTGCTACCCTGGACCTCTGCTTGCCGTGTACAACGCCCAGTTCGACACGGGCGTGTTAGTGGACGTGGGGTTCCCCGCGACGTTCATCTACATCATGTACGATGGCAAGAGCGTGCTCGACGGCGCAGTGCTCCATGGGCTCGGCGGTAAGCACTGCGGCCGCACGGCCGACGCGAGCTGCGACGGACTCTTTGATCCCTCACTGTTGGACGACGAGCACGCAGCGGCCAAGGAGCTGTGCGGGCTGCCCGAGGCGATCGTGCGCACCGTGATGCTCGCGGACGTGAGTCTCCGGCAGCAGCTGCTCGGGCATGTCGTCCTCGTCGGCGGTACGAGCAAGCTCGCAAAGTGTCCAGAGCGCCTTGAGGAAGGTCTCAAAACCACTCTCGTGGACAAGGGTGCCACGGCACTGATGCCTCGCGTGTTTGCCAACCCGGACCGGCGCCTGGCGCAGTGGCTGGGCGGCGCGCTGCTCAGCCAGATGACCTCAGCCCACGGCCTCTTTGTGAGCCGCGAAGCCTTCAAAGCCGATCCACGAGCGGTCCACGCACCTCCACGAACGGTCGTCTGTCGCTCGTTACAGGCGATGGAAGAGCACACAGCGCAGACCAGAGCCACCGAGGCGGCGGCGCACGCAGCGGAGGCGAAGGCGACGCGCGAGCACGTGCACAAGCAGCTCGAGGCAGCGCGCAAGTTCTGGCTCGAACAATCTCCCGTTGGGAGCTCTGAGGAGCGCAGGCGCATGCGTCACACCCAAATTTGGCAGGTGAGACCCATCTATGAGCGCTCGCTGACGCAGCAGGTGCTCGCGGCGGGCTGTTCACAGACCAAGATCGCCAAGAAGAGGCGGCGCCCGAAGAGCGGCGCGCTGGTCGAGGGCGATCCGGACGAGCGCGACGCTGACGACGACGACGGCGCTGGCGCAGCCGGCACGGGCCTCAAGGCAGCGCACGGCACGACGCCCAAGGAGCTCATGCAAGCAGCGGCCGCCGCTTCGGCAGCCAGTGGGGGCGCGGCGGCGGCGGCGGCTCTCGCAATTGCGGCTCGCGCGCTGCGTCTGCTCTGCGAGAGTGATGATGACGAGCTCATCAAGCGGCAGCTCCATCAGCGGCTAGCCGCCACATGGGCAGTGTGCGATCTGAACACCCCGAGCGTGCCAGCCGAAACGGTGCTGCGCCATCACCTGCGCCGCCAGACACGCTCGGGGTGGCTGCACTGGTGCGCCTTTGGCGCGGCGCGCGAGGCCGAGCGGCAGGCGGCGCGCGCGCGCCAACCAGCCGTGCTCACAGCCTGGGTTCGTATCGGCTCCAAGTGGGGCTCTCGTCGATGGCTCGGCCATCGAGCCCGCACCATCCTCCAACAGAGGAGGATGGACAAGGCCTCTGACTGGCACAGCACAGGGCAGCTCGGCGACGCCTGCGCAGTGTGGTACCGGTACGCCGACGCGCGACGCGCCGCGGTGGGCACCATGCACAAGGTGTGCGCCCGCTTCGGCTGCCGGCGAGCCCTCGGCGCCTTCTTCCGCCAGGCGCGTCGTCGCAAGCTCGCCCGGCTCTTCAAAGCCAGGTCGGAGTGGGCGGCGCTCAAGACGACGCTCGAGCGGGCGCTCCGCCAGTGGTCCTATATGGCGTCCATGATCCATCAAGCCGCACACGTGCGCGCGAAGCAGAAGAAGAGCGAGCGCGAGGATGGCTTGTTGCGCTGGGCTCGTGCCACCCAGGCGAAGGCGAAGGCGGAGGCCGACCTCGCCGAGGCGGCCGGCTTCGCCCGTACGGGCATAGCGATCCAGTTCTGGGTCGCCGCAACTCGCGCGGCGGTGGATGGGCGCAAGCGTCGGCGGCTCGAGGCCATCACGAGTCGCTCACGGATGCTCAAGATCCGAAGGCGTTTCGAGTTTCGTCATTTCGTCCGAGCGCACCTCGCGCGCAAGGCGCTCAAGACGCACCTGGCGGAGGTGCGCCGCCAGTTGGTGCCTAGGCAACTCAGCATGCATGTGCTCACCATGGCGCCCTGTTCCCTTCCCCACAGGTGCGCCGCCAAATGGCGATGCTCAAGCTGCGCTTCGATTCGATCAAGGCCGAGGTGCATCCGCCGTCCGCTGCCATCACGTTGATAGCCACCTGATGACCTGCCTTGCATGCGGGTGCTCACCACGGCGCCTCGCCCCCACAGGTGCACCGCCACATGTTCTTCACCGCGGTGCAGCGCTGGGTTGCATATCAGTGGCGAATGAAACGGCGCGATGTCGAGGCTCGATGGCTTCAGCCGCGAGGCGATGGCGCCGCGTGCCGGCGCGGCATGCGCCGGTTTCGTCAATGGTGCGTGAAGGAGGCGAACTTTCACGAGGCCATGAGCACCCTCAAGCTGCGCGTCATCCCGCGCCGATCGTGGCGGCTCAAGGTCGACACCTTGTGGCACTGGTACACGCTGGCGAGCTGGCGACGTCGCTCGAAGCTGCTCCCGCGCCGCCGCCATCGCGTGCTCAAGGTGGCGCTCTCATACTGGTGTGCCGAGGCGCGCTGGCGCATCCAGCGGCACAAATGGCTCCGGCGGCAGGTGCGCTACATGGCCACCTGATGACCTGATTGCCACTGATGACCTGCCTTGCATGCGGGTGCTCACCACGGCGCCTCGTCCCCACAGGTACGCTACATGGACGAGTTGCAGCACGTGCTCGACAACTTGGGCGATGGCCAAAAATGGGCGAAGCGGCTCCTCAGCCTTGGGCTCGAGCCGCAGGACGTGGCGCACCTGGGCCCTTTCCATCCCCGTTGCCAGAAGACGCTCGAGAAGGCGCTCCAGCGGAGCTCGCCTCCTGCCAAGTCACCGGTCTCACGCATGCGTGTCCTCTCGCCTGGGTTCGACAGCTATCTTGAGGATGCGCTCTCAAGGTGAGGCGCGCTCTCGGCTCTCGCAGCTACTGCGACTCGTTCTTTCTCGCCCTCTCTCGCTCTCGCTTTCGTTCTCTTGCTCTTTTTCGCTCTTTTTCGCTTTTCTCGCTCTCTCTCGCTCTCTCTCGCTCTCTCGATACAATAACTAAGGTGACGTGCCCCCGGGCCTCTACATGAGGAGCACATCCCGCGCATTCCGGCATCCAGCGAGACCTGGAACTAGATGTGTGGCATACCCTGAGGGCACCAATGAGATTGGGCCACGATGTTTGGCTGTGGGGTCCTGTGTGTTGCAGGGTGGAGAGTTACTGTGTTGCATAGTGTGTGGAGTGCGTCGTGGACGGACCCTTCTGTGAACGTTGTGGAGTCATGAAGTGGCTTAGATTGGTGTGAATTCATCATGAATGAACGAAGCTCTTCACATGGGCCCCTTCTCCGTCGGCTCGATCGACGGCGCGGAGTTCGCGAGAGCAGCAACGCAACGCAAGAAAGAAGCTGCCGAGGAGCTGCGCGCTTCCGAGCTCGAGTATTCACTGGTCCGATGGCAGTGTCGGCTGCGCGACATGGAGGAGCGCCTCCGCACCTGGGAGGCTACAGCCAAGTTCGACATTGCGCTCAACCACGATGACGAGGCGCTGCAAGCCGCCATTGGCGTGCTCGGCGTGGCTGCCGCCACCGCTGCCCACACCCGAATCAGCAGCACACCGCCGTCGCGACACGGCAACGGTCTTGACAGCACGGCGGCGACGCCATTGCAGCCTCCATCCCGACCAGCGGCAGCGCTGCAGCTGCCGCTAGCCCCACCGCCGCCACCGCCCGTACAACCGGTGCCTACGATGGTGAGCGCGATGCCCATCGCGAGTGCTCCGCCACATCGTCCACCGCTGCAGGAGCCGTGCGGCCACCCGATGGCCAGCAAGACCGGCGACAGCGCGTCAACGGTGCATGCCATGGCGCAGCCTGGTTTTGTATGGGAGCTACCCGTAGGTGGGAGTGTCGCAGCGCACCCGCCGCCGACCATGGCGGAGGTTAGTCAGCCGTCGCCATTGGTGCGCAAGGAGCGAGGGGCGCGCCCGATGGCTGCGCTACCCACCCCTCAGACCGCTCAAGTCGGCGCTTCGCGTCCAAGCACGCCGTGGCCGTCCGATGCCGCCGCCGTCTCGCAGGTACCATGCATGGAAGTACCAACGCCGGTGCCTGCTCTGACCGCCGGCGACGGGACGGCGCCTCCGTGGCCGCCGCTGTGTACACATTCACACCCTCCGCTGTGTACACCGCTTCGGAGCTCGCCCGCGACAGCGCGCGGCGCCGCCGTGACCGCCGCTGCCGTCGCCGCCTCCGCCGCCAGCGCCGCCGCCGCGAACGCCGCCGTGGCCGCGGGGGACTACATGGCACGGCGGGTTATGGAGCTCGAGGAGGAGAATAGCAAGCTCCGGCAGGTGATCCACTCTCGTCCGGGTTCGATCGCTGGCCTAATGAGCGGCCCAATCAGCCCGTCCACCTATCCAACACCACGGCTAGATCCACCGGCGCAGCGACCGCCACCACAGCCTGCACCGCTGCCTGCACCGCCGCCTGCACCGCCGCCTGCACCGCCGCCTGCACCGCCGCCGCCTGCACCGCCGCCTGCTGCACCGCCGCCTGTACCGCCGCCGCCGCCTGCTGCACCGCCGCCGCCGCCTGCTGCACCGCCGCCTGCTGCACCGCCGGAGCGGCCGGCAGCGCGCATGCCTCCTCGTGTGTTCCAAGCCTTCGACAAGTTCGATGTCGGGCAGCGTGGCTTCATCGACCGGCGGGAGCTCGGCGCGGCGCTTCATCAATGCGGCATCGACCTGTCGGCTTCTGGGTTGCTCGGGGTGCTGGCGCGGTACGTCATGCCGGACGAAGGCACTTCGAGCGCCCAGAGAAGCCGCGACGAAACCCGGATGGGCCGTGACGAAACCCTGATGGGCCGTGACGAAACCCTGATGAGCCGTGACGAAACTCTGATGGGCCGTGACGAAACCCTGTTGAGCCGTGACGAGTTCGATCAGCTCGTGAGCGAGCTGGAGGCGGCGATGCTGCGCAGCGCGCCGGTGCCCACGTCGAGATACGATCTCGAGGCGCAGAGATATGATCTCGAGGCGCAGAGATACGATCTCGAGGCGGAAAGACGTGAGCTCGAGGCGCAGAGATACGATCTCGAGGCGGAGATGCTGCGCAGTGTAAAGATGCCGCCGTCGCCGACTGAGATGCTGGTGCGCAGTGCCCCGCTGGCGCCGCTTGAACCGCTGCCGGCGCCGCCTCTCCCGCCAAGGCACCACCCTCGCTTGTCGCCGCCGCCGCTCGATTCGACATCGTCCACGTATCCGCCGTTACAGGAGCCGTTACAGGAGCCGTTACAGGAGCCGTTACAGGAGCCGTCACAGGAGCCGTTACAGGAGCCGTTACAATCGTCCACGTCGCCGCCGTGGCGTCCGTCTCTCGCACGGCCGTCACAGGAGCCGTTCGGCGAACCGCTAAAGGAGCATTTAAATGAGCCGTTAGGCCAGCCTTGGGACGGTGCTCTCACGACGCCGTTGAGCAACGTCTGCCCGGGCATGCTGAGCATGGAGCAGCTGACGGCCGCGCAAGAGGCAGCTGCCGAGCGCGCGCTGCGAGGCTACGACGCTGCCGGCCGCCCAGGCGGCCGTTACAGTGCACAGCAGCCACCGCCCGGCATGGAGTTTGGCGGCTACCTCAAGGGCTGCGTTGGCGTGGTGTGGATGCCGGCGGGCGCCAACGCGAGGCCCTCCGACGTGCACTCATCGTCGTGTGCCGCTGCTGCTGCCGCGTTCACAGATGCTGCCGCTTTCGCAGATGCTGCCGCTTCTACTGAGGCATCGGCGCCGTCTCTGGCGCTACCGCTGACGCTGCCGCCGCCGCCGCCGCCGGCGGCCAGTGCCCACGACGGCGCTCGGCAGCCGGCCAGTGCCCCACCCCCGGGTGCCCGCGACGGCGCTTGTGCCCCGCCCCCACCGGCGATGAGCGTGGTCGCATTCACCCTCAAGCTCGCCGGCGATATCTCCTCGTTCACCCCGAGCGTGCAAGCCGAGATCACTTCTGCAATCGCCGCCGAGGCGGGCGTCCAGCCGTCGGCGGTGGAGGTGGCTGTGACTTCGGGCAGCGTCATCGTCGACGTGAGCATCCAGACGCCGACGGCGACGGCGACCTCGGTGCAGTCGAAGATGGCCAGCGCGACGAACAGCCCGAGCAGCGCGACCGCCATGCTCGCGAGCGTCACCGGCGTCCAATGCGCCGTGATCGCGATCTCGAAACCTGCAACCCTCTCAGCCATGACGACGGCGCCCACGACGGCGCCCATCCCGACAACCACGCCGATGCTCAGCACGGCGCTAAGAACGGCGGAGCTGACGGAGGAGCAGCTGGCCGAGATCACGCGCCAGATTGCGAGCGCGACCTCGCTCGGGGAGGTGCAGAGGCTCGAGGCAGCGCTCAAAGCGGGCGAGTATGGCAAATATGGGAGGCAGCTCGCGGCGAATATCATGGCCAACTCGGCACTTGCACCGCCGCCGTTCAGCTCGACCTCTAGCGCTGAGCCCGACTCCAGTTTCGCCCAACACGGCGCTGAGCCCTGGCAGGCTGGTGTGGCCCGGCTCGCACGGGGATGGGATGTTGCCAGCCCTGCACGAGGGGGGGCTGCTGCCAGCCCTGCACGAGGGGGGGCTGCT
>ERZ761574.2124-NODE-2124-length-10924-cov-69.614500_pt1 | contig 10924 bp, 8 predicted proteins | sample MGYA00374950_ERZ761574 | MGnify/ENA primary metagenome ERZ761574 (study PRJEB28895, sample SAMN07631631) | mixed culture metagenome | isolation source: Freshwater growth medium | place: USA: Seattle, Washington | collected 2016-10-03 ... | reverse complement strand
CGCCGTCGCCTCCGCCGTCGCCTCCGCCGCCCTCGCCCTCGCCCCCGCCGCCCTCCCCCTCTCCGCCGCCGCCCTCGCCGCCGCCCCCGCCCTCGCCGCCGCCGCCCTCGCCCTCGCCTCCGCCGCCCTCGCCCCCGCCGCCCGCACGCCCACCGCCCCCCCCCCCGCCCCCCTCGCCCTCCCCGCGCCCGCCCTCGTCGCCGCCCACGTCGCCCCCCTCCCCTCCCCCCCCCCCGCCGCCCCCCCTGCCACCGCGCCTCCCCCCCGACCAAACTTCCCCACTGCTCACCACGACGCTCGAGATCCCAATCTTCGCACTGGTCTCCGTCGGGCTCGTGTTGCTGCTCACCCTCGCCATGCTGCTCCAACGGCTGCACCAGCTCACCAAAGCGCTCACGACGACGCACGCGGCGCGGCGCGGCGGCACCCCCGATCACCGCCCACGACGACGCGACGACGCTGCCGACGACGGCGCCGAGCCGTTGCTGCATCGGGACGATGTCAGCGCCCGTCACGGCGCCTATGACGAACTCGGCGCCCGTCACGGCGCCTATGGCACCACGAGCGAGGCGTTGCTTTACCTCGACAGCGACGCGATCGGCCCGCCGCGCACGCCAGCGCGCCCCTTGGCGCCCACTACGGCGCCCGCAACGGCCGTCTCGCCTTCCTTGTTAGGAAGCGCCGATGCGCCGCCAGACTCGCTTGCGGCGGGAGAGGTGAACGTCGAGTTTCGGGGCGGTCCTCAGAGTTCATCAGAGGTCATCAGAGGTCATCAGAGGTCATCAGGAGAGGTGAACGTCGAGTTTCGGGGCGACCTCCAAACGTGGCGCGCTGGCGCGGGCGCGAGCTTGCTCCACAAGCTCGCGCAGCTCGAGGATGAGCTCGATCTCGAGCTCGATCTCGATGATGAGCCGCGCGTCGCTGGGGCGCTCTCTCGTTTGAAGCGCGTCGCCGAGCGCGCGGGCGGTACGGATGGCGGAGGGGGAGCACGCAAGCAAGGCGGCGGCGCTGGCAGCGGCGCTGGCGGCAGCGGCGGCGGCGGCAGCCGCGCCGTAGCGAGCGCCGAGCAGATCGAGGCGGCGCAGGCGCTCCTGGGTCGGTTGGTCGAGGAGAGGCTGTGGTTACGCGAGGCGCGGCGCGAGCTGCTTGAGGCGTCCGCAATGGATGAGACCGAGCTGCTCGAGGCCATTGACGAAATCTCGGAGCAGCAGCAGCAGCAAGCGCAGCAGTACACGCCCTTTGGCACGATCGAAGAGGAGGACGAGGACGCGGCGGCGCCCGGCACGGCGCCCGGCATGGCGCCCGGCACGGGCGAGCCGGGCGCCGGGCCGGGCGCCGTCGGCGCGAGCAGCGACGCGCCCACGACGACGCCGACGAGGCCGCGGCGGCCGCCGCGCACGGGCGTGAACGCAGCCGCCTTGGGCGCCGAAGAGGAGTTGCCTAATATGGACGATGACGACGGTTACGAGAGCTTCAAGACGGCGCTTCCTAATATGGATGAGATCGACTCGATGCCTTCGAGCCCGGGGGCGTTCACACCGGCTGGGCAGCCGTTCACACCCGTGCGGCTGAGCTACGCGGAGCGCGCCGTGCTCGCCTCGCGGCTGGACGGTCCGCAGGCGAACGCGCTGCTGCAGGAGGTGATTGCCACTGATGACCTCTTGATTGCCACTGATGACCTCTTGATTGCCTCGCGGCTGGACGGTCCGCAGGCGAACGCGCTGCTGCAGGAGGTGCGTGAGTGCCACGGAGTGCCACTGAGTGCCACTGAGTGCCACGAATTGCCACGAATTGCCACTGATTACCTCTTGATTGCCTCCCTCATCAGGTGCAGCAGCGCATGGCGACCGTCGCGCTGCTCCAAGAGGCGCTGGTCAACTCGCTCATGCTCAACGGACCGCTCGGCACGACGCTCGGCCTCGATGCGGACGATGGCGACGAGGAGAGCGGCGGCGGCGACGACGACGACGACGGGAGCGACGGCGAGGCGCTCGATACGACGCTCGTTCGGCGGGGCGCCGAGTTGAGCGGGATCGCGCGCTCGGCTTACTCGCCACTGAAGGAATTGGAGGAGGAGCTGCCTAATTTGGAAGGAGAGGAGTTTCCTAATTCGGTCGCACCGCCGGTCGGCGAGACGAAGACGATGACTCAGCGTCTTCATGAGCGGATCTTGAGCGGCGGACCTCCTTTGCCTAATATGGATGAGCGAATCTTGAGCGGCGGGCCTCCTAATACGGTACCGCATGTCCAATACGGCGCTGCCCAATACGGCGCTGCGCAGCAGGCTGCTGAATCCCGCGCAGCGGCAGCCGAACGGCGTCCCCACGCGAATGAGGTGGCGGAGGGCGCCGTGATGGGCGGCGGCGCGGAGGCTGAGGGCGCCCTGATGGGCGCCGGCACGGAGGCGGCGGCGAAGGCGAAGGCGGAGGCGGCGGAGGCGGAGGCGGCACGCGTGGAGGCGCTCGAGACGGCGCGAGCCGCCCTCGCGCGCAGCGAGCAGCTTGAGGCGGAGGTACCCATGCCCGCCTCCAATGGCCTCTGATTGCCTCTGATTGCCTCTGATTGCCATCTGATTGCGTCCCTCATCAGGTGGCCTCTATCTGATTGCGTCCCTCATCAGGTGGCCATGCTTCGCTCCGCATACTCGATGGCGGCCTCGACGGCTTCCTCCGCCGCCGACGTGCTGCAACTCGAGGCAGAGGTGGCTCTGCTACGCGCGGCAGGCTACGCGTACTCGCAGGCCCCCTCGCAGGCCGCCTCGCAGGCCGCCTCGCAGGCCGCCTCCCGCAGGCCATCATCTGATTCGGAGACGGCGGAGGCCGTGGCGCCCACGTCGGCGCCCTTGGACGCCGTACACGCCTACGCGCCCACCTCGGCGCCCGCCTTTGCGCCCGCCTATGCGCCCACCTCGGCGCCCGACTATGCCGAGACGGCGCCCCCCGACCCCCCTCCCGAAGTCCGCAAGTTCAAATCGGGCGCCGAAGCCGCGGCGGCGGCCCTCGCGGCAGCGAGATCGGGCGCCGCGCCGCTCGTCTCCGCCCCGGGCTCCGAAGTTTCGTTACTGCCGATCAAGTACAAGTCCGGGCGCGAGGCGGCGCTCGCAGCGCTCGCGGAGGCGCAGCGCAGGCGCGCGCCAGGCGAGACGCCCACTACGGCGCCGGGGGAGGCGCCCGTGACGGCGCCTGGTGAGGCGCCCGTGACGGCGCCAGCTGGGGAGCCGCCAAGCTTGATTTAGCTGCCGCGAAGAGCGAGAGCAGGGGAGCCAAAGGTCGTGTCAAAAAGTCGCCGTCAGGCCCGTGTGGGGAAATCGAGTAGTCTGTCCAGAGCACGACCACCAACGGTGAGAAGCCCCGTTCAGCATGCCCGTCAGTCAGCAATCCGTCAGTCAATCCGGGGAGGGAACGTGGGGCATGCCTGGCCATTAAATTGTTGAGCATGCTGTTCATGTCTCAGTCGATTGAATTTTGGACAGCATAAACAATTCGAAGTGGTCGGAATCCGACCCTATTAAATTACGCTTTACACGGAGGATCGAACATTATTTACAGTGCGCGTATAAAGTAACTGAAAACTCGTTAGATACTGCCGCCCTCAAAGAGTCCACTTTAGATTGCACCGGAGATTGTCTCAGGGCATTGCACGCCTCCGACGCTGCAGCGGCCTCGTCGCCGTCACCTCAAGCGCGACCTCCACCTTGCGCTTGCCACCCTTATTGCCACTTAGCATGGCGCCGCCCTCGCGCCTCGGAGGGGTGAGGGACACCTCGTCGCCGCGCAGCCAGATCACGTCGACGGTGCTCGGCACGGTGCTCAGCAGCGCGCGCAGCCAGTCGTCGCGTCGCACGCTCCCGCGCCGCAAGCACGAGATATTGCACCCGTGCACAGGGCACACACTGCTCCGCGCCTGGCACGACTGGTGGCGCCGAATCTCCTCGAGAGCCTCGAGGTTGCACCGGCTCAGATGCATGCAGCCCTCGAGCGTGGCGGGGTCGGTCAGCCGCTGGTGCGAGAGTACGCACTGCAGCCTCAGCTGCTCCCACTCGACCTGCACCTCGAGCAGCGCCTCGTCCTCGTCCTCGTCCGACTCCATTGCCTGCGCCACGGCTGGTATCGCGCGCACCTCACGGCACTCCTCGTCCTCCTCCTCCTCCTCCTCGTCCTCGGTGGGCGTGAGCTCGAGCTTGACCTCGCCGTCCTCATCGTCGACCTCGCCATCGGGCTCGCCAACCTCGTCGTCCTCGTCGTCCTCGTCGTCTTCCTCGTCCTGCTCGTCGCTGCTCTCGTCGTTCTCGTCGCACTCATCGACATGCCCGGCGCCCTCAGCCTCTGCAGCCGCTTCGCCGCCGCGGGCCATGTGCTTTGCATATGCGACGGCGGCCTCGACGGCGGTGGCGAAGTATCCAAGAGAGACAAGTCGCTCATCACGCTTGTATCTGGCCTGGAAGGGCTTAGCTGGAGGCTGCCCTGATGAATAATTTGGAATGCGGTACACGCTACGGTAGCCCGTGTTCGAGCGAGGTGAGAGATGCAGCCGGAGCCCCTCAGCCTCGGTGACCATGCCTGCTGCATCTGCCTCCCCGGCAGATTCGCCGTCGCGGGCCATGTGCCTGGCATACGCGACGGCGGCCTCGACGGCGGTGGCGAAGTATCCAAGAGAGACAAGTCGCTCATCACGCTCGTATTGGACCTGGAAGGGCTTAGCCCGAGGCTGCCCTGATGGATAATTTGGCATGCGGCGCACGCGAAGGTAGCCCGAGTTCGAGAGAGGTGAAAGATGCAGCCGGAGCCCCTCAGCCTCGGTGACCATCCCTGCTGCATCTGGCGTCAGTTCGACTCCATCCTCCTCCTCCTCCTCGCGTTCCTCGAGAGGCCCTTCTTCTTCTGCACCGCCCTCTTCGTCCCAAGCGCCGTCCCAAGCGCCGTCCCCAACGGCAGCCCGGCTGCGGCTTCGCTGCTTTGCAATCGCCACCTGCGACACCGGCTTGAGGCCTTCCAAGACGCGAGACGAAGGCCGCCGCTCGCGTGCACCTCTTACCAGCGTAGGAATTTGATGCAGGCCAGCATGCTTGTCCGGTAGGGTGCAGCCAAACGTACCACACTCGTCCCTGTCCTCGTCACTGTCCTCGTCCTCGCACTCATCACACTCATGCGCGACGTTGCTGGCGTGGACCGGAATGCCACGCGGCACTTGGTCCGCAGCGTCCTTGGCTGCGCCTTGTTCGCTCTGTGCCTCCTGCTCGTCGTCGTGCTCGACGCCCTCCGCCTCTGCAGCTGCTTCGCCGTCGTGGGCCACGTGCATGGCATATGCGACGGCGGCCTCGACGGCGGTGGCGAAGTGTCCGAGAGAGACATTTCGCCCATCACGCCTGTATTGGACCTGGAAGGGCTTAGCCCGAGGCTGCCCTGATGGATTATTTGGCCTGCGGTGCACGCGTCGGTAGCCCGTGCTCGAGTTACGTGAGAGATGCAGCCGAAGCCCCTCAGCCTCAGTGACCATGCCTGCTGCATCTGCTTCCCGAGCTGCTTCGCCGTCGCGGGCTATGTGCCTTGCATACGCGACGGCGGCCTCGACGGCGGTGGTGAAGCATCCGAGAGAGACATGTCGCCCATCACGCTTGTATTTGGCCTGGAAGGGCTTAGCTGGAGGCTGCCCTGATGGATTATTTGGCAAGCGGATCACGTGAAGGTAGCCCGTGTTCGACTGAGGTGAGAGATGCAGCCGGAGCCCCTCAGCCTCGGTGACCATGTCTGCCCCAACCTCCGCCAGGTCACAAGCCTCCACGCCAGCGTCGCCCTCAGGTTCGAGAGACTCATCACGCTCAAGCGCGACGTTGCTGGCGTTGAACGGAATGCCGCGCGGCACTCGTTCCGCAGCGTCCTTGGCTGTGCCTTGTTCGCTCTGTGCCTCCTGCTCGTCGTCATGCCCGGCGCCCTCCGCCTCTGCTGCCGCTTCGCCGTCGCGGGCCATGTGCTTGGCATATGCGACGGCGGCCTCGATGGCGGTGGCGAAGCATCCGAGAGAGACACTTCGCCCATCACGCCTGTATTCGGCCCGGAAGGGCTTAGCCCGAGGCTGCCCTGATGGATCATTTGGCTCGCGGCGCACGCGAAGGTAGCCTGTGCTCGAGCGAGGAGAGAGATGCAGCCGAAGCCCCTCAGCCTCGGTGACCATCACTGCTCTTGCATCTGCCTCCCCAGCCTCAGCCTCTGCAGCCGCTTCGCCGTCGCGGGCCATGTGCTTTGCATACGCGACGGCGGCCTCGACGGCCGTGGCGAAGTATCCGAGAGACACACTTCGCCCATCATGCCTGTATTCGGCCCGGAAGGGCTTAGCCCGAGGCTGCCCTGATGGATAATTTGGCTCGCGGCGCACGCTACGGTAGCCCGTGTTCGAGCGAGGTGAGAGATGCAGCCGGAGCCCCTCAGCCTCGGTGACCATGTCTCCCCCAACCTCCTCCTGGTCATCAGCCTCCACGCCGGCGTCACCCTCGGGTTCAAGAGACTCATCACGCTCAAGCGCGACGTTGCTGGCGTTGAACGGAATGCCGCGCGGCACTCGTTCCGCAGCGTCCTTGGCTGTGCCTTGTTCGCTCTGTGCCTCCTGCTCGTCGTCATGCCCGGCGCCCTCCGCCTTCCCAGCTAGGGTTAGCCCCAGCTGCCCTTCGCTTTCGCGGGCTATGTGCCTGGCATACGCGACGGCGGCCTCGACGGCGGTCGCAAAGCATCCGAGAGAGACATCCCGCCCAGGCTCCAGCACACGCGTGTATCCGGCCTGGAAGGGCTTATCCCAGGGCTGCCCTGATGGATCATTATGACAATTTGGCCTGCGGAACACGCCAAGGTAGCCCGTGTTCGAGTGAGGTGAGAGATGCAGCCGGAGCCCCTCAGCCTCGGTGAGCACCATGTCTGCCCCAACCTCCTCCTGGTCATCAGCCTCCACGCCGGCGTCGCCCTCAGGTTCGAGATACTCATCACGCTCAAGCGCGACGTTGCTGGCGTGGACCGGAATGCCGCGCGGCACTCGTTCCGCAGCTTGCATGGCTGTTCCACGCGCTTTTCCCAAGTTTCACTCCACCATTCCTAATGCGACTGCATGCAACTAGTCGAGAATGAAGGAAAAACGAGTATATTCCAGCGCCGTACCGGTTTTTCGTCTTCCCGGTCCGGAGTTTGTGCGAATTTTGTGTTTCACAGCTGCCCAGGCTTCGGCGAAGCTGCTGTGCCGATGATGCTCGCTGTAGCTCCAACCATCGCCATGGCCTGGGTGATCCGCGTCGCAGCGCCGCACGAGCTCGCACGCGTTGCCGAACTTCAGTTTGACACGTTTGCGCCGCCGCCCGAGCCGCCCGCTCTTTTGCCGCTTTTAGCCTCCTTTTACGAGCGTGGTCAAGCGTCCGTACGAGGCAACATGCTACGCAAGCTGATGGATGAGCTGAACTCGCGCATAGACACGGGCTCGGACGTGTTTGTGGCGGCGGAGGCGGACGACGATGCTCTTCCGAGCGGCGGCGTGGACGAGAGTGGACGATACGTAGAAAAGGGGGCTCCACTCCTCGGCACGGTGGACCTGTCGCAGCAGGAGATGCAGCTGCCCACCCATGGCATCGCCGAGGGGCTGTACATGAGCTGCATGGCCGTCGCGCCGGCCGCACGCCGCCGTGGCATCGCTCGTGCTCTGCTGGCGGCGAGCGAGGCGCGCGCGCTCGAGCGCGGCGAGTCGATGCTTTGGCTCCACGTCGAAGCTGGCAACCACGCCGCGATCTCGCTGTACGAGCGCGAGGGCTTCTTGCGCCAGCCCGACACGCCGCTGTTCCAGGGCTTCGCACGTGCGCTCAACCTGCAGGAGCAGCCGTTGTTGTTCAAGAAGGAGATTGGGTGACATAGCCGTCGTGACGAGCCTTGTGGGCCAAGCTGCGGACGAGAGAGGGACAATACACTGCTTAAAAACACACGTTACCCTCACCCAAACCGTACATGTGACTAGCTCAGAGTATAGTACAGCCGGTATAGTCGTTATACTTGTGGGGGCCGCACTTAGGAGGGTCGCAAACGAACCACCCGCCCTGCCAAGGGGGAGTTGGCAGTTGCGCGAGTTGCTTCTCTAGCCGCCAGATGAAGGTCGCCCGCCTCGTAAGGTACGGTCCGGTGAGACAAAAGAAAACTTTTCTACAGCCGGTACAGTGATACCCTACCTTTTATCACAGACACTCTCAAGACTCCCCCCAAATCGTCATTCACACCGCACTTCACGGTATCCATGTTGTGTGGCGTAGCGCTGCTTGCGCTCCTGCCCATCGCCGCTGGGCTATGTGAGGACGCCCATACGGACACCGATAGGGCGAGCTGTGCATCATGGGCGAAAGGCGGCGAGTGCGACCGTAATCCTGACTACATGCGGCTGAACTGCGCTGCGTCATGTGGTTTCTGTTCCACACCTCCGTCAACTTCTGCTGGACACTCTTCGACTACGAGTATACCCATCGAACCGCTGCTTGCGAAGCTGAAGACGGCGCGTGCTTGGCCGCCGGCACAGCTAGCAAGTCTGCGCGCAGCCTTGGACCCAGATGGCGATGGGCTTGTCGACGCTGAGGATTGGATGACGCTGACTGGAAGCGCGCATGCTTCTGGGAGCATGCAACCAGAACGCTCACTGGGAGCATGCGCCGAGGCCGCATCGCCCGTGACGAGGACGCCAAGCTCTTCGGCGCATCCCTCCTCCTCCTCCTCGCCGCTGCCAGGCGACGGTGCGCTCTCGACTCGTGTGGCCGAGCGAATGCCTACGTTCGTTCTGAGTAAGACGCCGCCGAAGGTCGGGGCCGAAGACCTGTACTACGTCCTCCGAGCGGAGGTGGGCTCCGCCCTCGATGCGCACGCGGAGGACGTGTTCGAAAAGTGCGCCTCGCGCTGCCTGCAGAGCGATGAGTGCTGGATGATCTCGATCTCCCCACAGGCGGGCGGGCGCCCAAATAGGAACTGTTGCATGCATACCAAGTTGTGGGGTTTCACGAGCGTGACCGTGTAGAGATTCCGGATTATTCGGGTTGTAAACGACTTGTCCGGCGGCTGCCAAGTCGCGCGGCGGCGCGGCAAGGTCAACACACGAGCCGAACATTGGAGCCGAACTAGTGCGCGTTTGCACATCGGCGCGCCCGCGCGCGCCGCAGCCCGCACTGAGCTCTCGCGTGTGTCGACGCGTCGTGGTGGTTGCTGGTTCCGAGACTGCTTACCACGTACAATTGGTCTAGATGCAATCGGCTCCTTACTTGCCCAAAAAGGATCGCTTCACACAATGGGCGCATGCGCGAGTAAGGAGCCGACTGATGCTAGTCCTGTGGATGTCCGACTGGACCCGGAACCACCAGCTCGAGCAGAGAGTCCGCCGCATCTGAACGTCGAGTGGCCTCCAGGGACTGCGAGCACTTGCAAGCAACATCAGCACACCTCTGAGATGCTTGCGAGCGCTGCTCCGGTGGCCGCCAAAGGCGACGCTAGATGTACGAGCGCTACTCTGCCGTCGCTGAATTCAGCGGCTGATGAAGTCGAAACGCGAGCACCTGCAACTGCGCAGTCGCCTATTTCAGTGGCCGGCGCAGATGACGATGCAGGTGCAAGCCCTCCTCTGCCTCTGCTCGATCCGGCTGCCGAAGTCGATACGCTAGCAATTGCATCTCCATCGGCCACCGCAGACGACGATCCATGTACAACCAACGCTGCTATGCCATCGCTCGATCCAGCAGCTGCCGAAGGCGAGACGCTAGCATCTCGAGACACTATGACTACGCCCACGAAAAGGAGCTCCAGTGGCAATCAGTCGCAATCAGAGGCCATCAGAGGCAATCAGTGGCAATCAGTGGCAATCAGCACGAAAAGGAGCTCCAGTGGCAATCAGTCGCAATCAGAGGCCATCAGTGGCCATCAGTGGCAATCAGTGGCAATCAGCACGAAAAGGAGCTCCAGTCAGTTCGCCAGTCCTAGGGTTTCCTTGGCTACTGCGCAAGTACCTATTCTAGCCACGGGCACCCGTGACTCCCAGCCCACGCCTCCCATGCGCACAAAGTGCTACTCGAAATCAGCCGCGGATTGGGCCGCGGCACGGGCGCAAACGCCCACACCGGAGATGAAGCTCGTCATCGAGACCGTGCCTGCAGCGTCGCCGCACACGCCGCCAGCTGCGGCTGCCAAGCCGCTGCCACATCATCCATCCATCGTAGCGACGCGTGCCCCACCCGTGAGCAGCCCAGCTGCTGGGAGCGTGTGGAATGCCCCACCCGTGAGCAGCCCAGCTGCTGGGAGCGTGAGCAGCCCAGCTGCTGGGAGCGTGAGCAGCCCAGCTGCTGGGAGCGTGTGGAATGAGTTCCTGGAGGCGTCCGAGATGCAGCCGGCCATGGCTGCGATTGCGGCGCTGCGAGCTCACTTTGAGATTTCGGATCGAATCCGTGGCCTAGAGGTGATTGAGGCACTCATCACGCGGGCTGAAACGACCATGCCCGCTCGGGTGAAGGAGATGATGCGTGCCCTGGTGCGCCAGCTGATGGCCTCTGATGGCCTCTGATTGCAACTGATTGCCACTGAGTGCGTCCCTCATCAGGTGCGCCAGCTGATGGCCTCTGATGGCCTCTGATTGCGACTGATTGCCACTGAGTGCGTCCCTCATCAGGTGCGCCAGCGAGAGCGACGCAAGGCGGCGCCGCCCGCCGCGGGCAAGCCACCGCTCGTCGTCGTCATCAGTGGCGCGGGGCCTGTCGGCCTACGCTGCGCAGTCGAGTGCGCTCTCTATGGGATTGCCACTGATTGCCACTGATTGCCACTGATTGCCACTGATTGCCACTGATTGCATCCCTCATCAGGTGCGCTCTCTATGGGATTGCCTCTGATTGCCACTGATTGCCACTGATTGCCACTGATTGCATCCCTCATCAGGTGCG
>ERZ761574.2101-NODE-2101-length-11041-cov-65.386492_pt1 | contig 11041 bp, 9 predicted proteins | sample MGYA00374950_ERZ761574 | MGnify/ENA primary metagenome ERZ761574 (study PRJEB28895, sample SAMN07631631) | mixed culture metagenome | isolation source: Freshwater growth medium | place: USA: Seattle, Washington | collected 2016-10-03 ... | reverse complement strand
GAAAGGGCTATCGTGTCGGGGCGCGCGAGCGCCGCCGACGTCGTCTCTCGCATCACTACTGTGTGTGTGCTCTTTCCGCCGTTGAGTTGTGGAGATATGACGAATTGCATGCAGAAGCGTAGAGGGTGCGCGCCGACCCGGTCCCCGATCGGTCCCCGCTTATTGCCCGCTTAGGGGCCCCGAGTCCGCCCGAAGGGCCGGCTTCCGCCCCCCCTTCGGGCGCCCTCCTCCCCACGCTATCGAACGCGATCGATTTGCCGGCGCGCCGACAACGAATGAGTTGGGAGTGCCGCCGAGCACGCCGAAACCCTGTGTGCCTTCCGATTCCCTGCGAATCTCGCGCAGGCGGCCCACACGAATCCGGCCGTGCTCTCCCCCCTCCCCCCCCTCGTCCCCCTGGACCTTATCGACCCCCCTCGACTCGCGCCGTCCTGGCTGCTCCGCTGAGCGTGACCCGCGACACGCGTAGGGAAAGGGACGCGCGCGCCGCTCCCCATGAATTGCATGCAGAAGGCTGGAAAAAGTCAGTGCTGCATTAGTTTATTCATCCATGTTCATCTGCATGATCCACACCTATATGTAAAGTACACAACATGAATGCTGCTTTACGAGGCCTGATCTCACACCACATCATGTTGCAACACCATGTGATCAAGGTCATCGCTACGTGGGGGTCATGCCCCATGAAGCACAACATGCGTCAATGCGCATGTGGCCCAAGCTACTAGTACATGTTCAGCGCAGCGCAGTCTCTCTAGGTTCTACACTGACCTCTCGTCCCCCGTCTGCACACAGAGGCAACTCGTGCCGAGCTCGTGCCGCTGACAGTGCAACTGTCGCACCACCATAATGGTTCCAAACCTCTCCCTGTGTGCACGCATCTTGCTTCCGTAAACGGCAGGCGTCTTACGAGTAGCGAGAGTGTGTCAGACGCGTACCGGTACCAAAGTCCCGTCAAACGTTGGCTTCAGGTCCTGTGCAACTTGCAGCCGTTGAGGACTGCGATTCGCCGGTATCGAGATGCGAGTCGGCAGCTCCTGCTCGACCTCGGCAGGCGAAAAGTAGGAGCCCATGCGCGTCGAGAGTTGTCCGAGGCCGCTCATGAGTTTTTGCATGGGGGACAACTCGTCGCTCTCCGCACTGGCAATAGTGGCTCGGAAATCAGGCGAGGGGGGCGGCAGATCGCCGAATGTATCGCCCTCGTCATCCCCCTCCCCCTCCTCCACGTCGTCTGCGACGGCGACGCTTCCTTGTGAGGATGATCCTGAGGAAACAGCTGCTTGGTGCTGCTGCAGAAGGTGACTCTCATCGTTCTTCGACGATGTTGACGCCACCGCGCCCGCCGGGGATGCAACCGACCCCGCGACCGATCGATTCGAAGCACCAAGGCCCTCGCCTTGCTCCCCCGCCTGCTGCTCCATCGTTGCTAGCTCCAAGTTGGCCAGCTCCCTAAGGGGAAGCGCGGAGTTTATGCTCCCTCGCACGTTCCGTGCCCCACGACGTCCACTTGCCTTTTGCTTTTGTTGACTGAGCTGGTTTGCAGATGCCGAGAGCTTGGCGATGTCGTTGGCGTCAAGCTCGCCGCTGCTGTCCATGTCGAGCGCCTTGAACTGCTCCTTGAGAAGATGGATGATATCTTCGTCCACCTTGCCCATCTTCTTGAGGTTGAAAAAGATGAACTCACCTCGGGTGACCGTGTGGTTATCATCCTGTTCGATGACCTCACGCAGATCTACGAGACGCTGGCGCAGAGTCTTATCGGCGCCGAACCGCACCATGACGTTGATCTCGGTCAGCAAGGTTGAGAAGGAAAGGACGCCAAAAACCACGAGAAACGCCGCCAGCAACTTGCCCCCTTTGGTGTGCGGATGGACGTCGCCATACCCAATGGTCAAGTAGGTGATGATCCCAAAATAGAACTCATCGACCCACGACCAGCAGTAGCCGCCGTTCTCATGGCTCAGCTTCCACGCGTCGCACCCCACGTTGCCGCCGCACGACCACCCGGCGCCAAACCCGCCGCACCCTTCGATTTGATAGTTCTCAACCTCTCCAAGGATGATGCATAAGCAGAAGAAGACGAAGGCCAGGCGCAGCGCCTGGAGGCGTCCGAGGAACTTCATGTCCGGGAGGCGTCTGAGGATGGGCTCGAAGCATGATGAGGCCCATGAAGATGCGGCATCGCAGGCAACGGCGATGGACGAGCGCTCCCGTTGGCGAGCTACTGGTGTCTGCCGCGTCCCCTCCTCCTCAACCGTGCCCACAACCGTGCCCGTCCCCTTGAGCACTGCCGCGACGCGGTGCGAATTCTCGAGCACCACGCGCTGCTGTGCAATGAAGCGCTTTTGCCCTTGCTCGGAGAACCAGTCGGCGATGACGTTGATCGAGCCGGCTACAAAAACAACGCCAAGCAGGCAAAGAAGATCGTGAAGATGCGCAGCCCCTGCGACAGCGCGGCCGCTTCCAAAAGTCGTGGAAATCCAAAAATAAACGCGATACACACACAGAGGTGTGCACCCAGAAAGCATGCACACGCGAACGGCAAATTGTGGCCCTCCAGCTGCGGCCTCGAAGGCTGCTCCAATCATTTCGCAATCATCTTTTATGCATGCATATGAGCGGTTCTCCGTATGTCTGTTTGTCGTCGCTTTTGTCGCGTTGTGTGCAAAAAATATGGGCAGATAGAAAATACAGGTGCTACGGGCCCAGCACAGGCTTCAGCAAATGGCGAGTGACGATGACTCCGAATCCGACCTTGCGACGAAGACGCACCTGGAACCATTGAGGAAGCCAGGGCGTTCAAAGGCTGCTGTCGGCAGACACGTCAAGTCCTCTGCAAGAAGCACGTGCTCGAAGCCCTCAAGGAAGCCAAGGCGCGAGAAAGATATCTCGCGTATCACGCACGCAGTTGATGAATGCAATGATGAGTGTGATGCGGGCGCTGCTGGCCAGTCCTGGCGCTGTTGGGTAGTCCGATCGACAGGCAGTCCGATCGGCATTGACGACAGCCCGTGGGTTAACGACAATGAGTCCAAGACCGAAGCTACTCCTCCTCCTCCTACGTGTAGGACGAGCGTGCTGGCGCTTGCAGTGCTACTCAATCTGGTGCTGATCGCGGCCACATATCCCGCGATGGCTGAGGAGAAGGGTACTGGTAGCACGATGCGGCAATCGATGCTGCTCGCTTCGACTCCGTCGCTGCAGCTGCCGCCAGGTGTCCAAGCAGCATCACCTCCATCGTATCGATGGCCATCACTGTTCCCTCGGCCGCCTCCGCTGCCACCGCCCGCTCCGCCCGCTCCGCCTGGCGAGCCAACGGGCCCGCCACCATCACCTAGCCCGCCTCTGCCTCTGCCTCTGCCTCCTCCTCCTCCTCCTCCGCCGCCGCCGCCGCCTCTGCCGCCTCCGTCTCTGCCGCCTCTCCAGCCGCCGCCGCCACCACCGTATGAGCGTGCGACGGCCAACTCCATCAACGCCCGCTTTCAGCGCGGCAGGCCGTCCAATGACCTGAACGAGGCTGGGGTTCTCGTGCATCAATTTGACGGGCTTGAGGATTGGGATGCGGGGGACCGGGGCTATGCACCGTGTCGCACGGGCTGGTGCAACGGGCGTTACGACCATGCCTCGTTTTCGATCCTCAACAAGGACGGCTCGCCCACGCCATTTAATCGCGAGGGTGGCATCATTCTACGGAGCTCCGTCCCCATTGAGTGCTCGTTCGCCTCTGACGGGGGCACGCAAGAGATTAGCATCGCCGCCGCGTGCCGACTCATAACGGCCTACTCGCCTTCGGCACTTGACAAGATGCTCCGCATGCATATGGCGCAACCAGGGGTATGCAATGAGGTCGTTGTCGCCACTCGCGTTTGGGAGCAGTTGCTGCCTTCGGTCATAGAAGCCTTCTTCTACATCGACGACGCAACCAAGGCACGCCGTGCTTACCGCGCCTTCCTCCTCGAGTACGGGTGGACAGCGGACCGGGTGCCCCTTCTGAAGTATGAGCCCCGAAGCGGCTTCCTGGTGGGCTAAGGAATTTCCAAGTGGCACCGGACCCGCTGCGAGCCCACTTGGCGGCCTCGATGGCGGCCACAAGCTCAGAGGCAAGAATAAGGCAAGAAGCCAGAACTCCAGCGGGAGCCGCGCGGTGAATTGCGGACATGATTGCGGACGACGCGGGAGGGCAAGCGGTAGGGGCTTGGGGAGGGGCTTGATCGTCTCGTCCTCGGCTGGGGTGGAGGTCGGGTGTCGGTTGGTCTCGTCGGCGGGCCTGCACGGCATGCTGCTCGCTGCAGCCCACTTGGGCTGACTGCCTGTTGTCGCCACACAACAGGCACTACGCTACACGTCTCGACGAAATTTCTCTGTCGTACACGCGATTTCGTCCCGACGGGCGACGGGATGTCGGATCGGAAAGCATTAGGATTCGATTAGCATAGCGGCGTCGGCTCATAGTCGGTACGCATACAGCAATACCGAACACCCGTTACGCGACACCACCCTCAACGCAAGGGCGCGGCACTGGTCCACTGTGGCGGCCACCGGCACCGCGACAGCGCGTCGACAGAAGCGGAGCGAACAAGCAGTAAAAGCGCAAACCGTCACCCAAACCGATCGGGCGACACCGACAGCGACGGCGTGGAGGCGGCTGAGGCGGGCCGTGATCCGTAGCGTGAAGCAGGCGGCGGAGCACTGGCGTCGGCCAGATGCGAAGACATGCGTTCGGTAATGTTAGTTACCATGGTCCGGCGGCTGTGGGGGCTGGGGGGGCTGCGGAGGTCGGGGGGGCTTGGGGGGCGTGCGGGGGTGTTGGGGCTCGGGCAGCGGACGGAGCCGTTGCTGCCCGAGTGAGTGATGCTCACGACTGGCGGGTCTGTCGCTGTCGATGCCGCCGCCGCCGTCGCCGCCGCCTCCGCCGCCATTGCTCGCTTGGCTTTCTCCGCCTGACCCACAAGCCACCGCCTCTTCTCATTGGCGACTTGAGACAGGTCGGGCAGCCTACAAGTACTCATGCCGGCGCGGTGAGGCGGGGCCGCCTCAAGCACTTTATTCACGGCCTCGGAGGCATACCGGTCAATCTCCTGCAGCCACCCCACTCCCTCCGCCGCCATCGCGGACGCCGACGAAGACGCCGCCGCCGATGGAAGCTCATACTCCTGATGTGAAGGCTTGTGATCTTCATCGTCCGTCGACTCGGCAGAAATGCCCGCGGCGCCGAAGTCCTCATCGTCGCCTGCCACATACCCTGCCGCATCAGCCGAACCTGTGCTAAACCCTCGCGCCAAGGCATGCCCTCCGTCCGTCCATCCGTCCAAACTTGCCGCGCCCGAGCCATGCCCGCCGCCGCCGCCTGCGCCCGCCTCCACGATGGCCAAGAGTTCGTCATCGGCCTGCACCCTCCTATGCGATGCTTCGTCATCGGCCTGCACCCTGTGCGATGCTCGGTGTGCCCCCTGCTGCAGCGCCGACAAGCCTCCAAGCACGATGTCCCCTGCCAACTGGCCGGTACACTGCAGCACTGACGTGTGAGGCGGCAGCAGCGGCGCGGGCGACGGCGCAGGCGGAGGCACTGGTGGCAGCATTGGCACCGACGCCGGTAACTGCGCCGGCAACTGCGCCGCCGCTGCTGGTGCGAAGGCCGCCGTTGCTCGCGCCGTCGTTGCTCGCTTTGCCACCGTCGCCGCCTCGCCATCCATCCGTCCATCCATTCTCGTCATGAGTAGATCGACGAGGCTAACCGCCGCGTCTGCACTTGCGAGCGCCGCTGCAATCGTCGGCTCCAATCGTCGGCTGCAATCGTCGGCGGGTTGCGCCGTCATTCGTCGGCAAACCTGCGGCACCTGCGGAGCGCTCGGGTGCGCCGGCGCCGCGCCCGTCGGCCACGTAGTTGTCGAGAGGGCGGGTCCGCGGCACGCGGATGAGGGTGAGCACCACAGCCGGCGCGCCGCCGTGTGCGGCTGGAACGCGGACGAGGAGCGCCGCGGAAGCGGAAGCTGCCTCGACGCGCGGCTGCTCGCGTTGGTCCCGCGTACGGCCGCGTACGGATCGCGATCATGCCCGGGTGGACGCCACGGGTCGGCCGATGCGATGCCGTTCGAGCGAGCCCAGGCCATGCGGTGCTGGTCCATGTGCTCTGTGCGTGAGAGGTGCGCTTGCACCGCCTCATCGCGGAGTGTGAGAGCGGCGTGCTGCTCAAACAACTGGCGCACCTTGAAACCCACGTGCTCAGTGTTGCGCAGCGCGAGTTGAGCGGCCTCCGCGAGCTTTGTCTCGCGTTCTTCCATTGCGCTGCGCCGTTTTCTCTCAAGACTCACCCGGCGGAGCGCAGCCTGCCGAGCCATGCGCGCTTCCGGAGAACTTATCACTACTTGTGAGAAGGCGGCGACCTTGATCTTGGGCGACGGTGGCGCTCGACGCGTCGCCGATTGCCAAGACATCTCGTGGCGCCACGTCGAGGGAGGCACAGAGCCGCTCGGCGTCCCAGCCGCGGCCATCGTTCTGGAACGCCGTGAAGATCCGCGTGAAAACCCCCGGGAGAATCTCGTACCGTGAGCCGAAGCTTTCAGTGCTGGTGTGGCAGCAAGTGCTCGACTTCAGAAAGTTTCTGACGAAATGACGTCACGGTCGCCACCTTCGGAACAGCATGGTGCAGGTCGTCTTTTACACAGTTCCACCGCATGTGCGTGCAATGAGGGCCGTGTTCATCATCGTGCTTGGATACATTGTCTACAAATACATCGTGCAACACCAGGGGCAGCCTCCTGGTGTATCCTACTCAGCGCGGTGAGATGCCGACGATGGGGCCAGAGGGCACCATCATTTCACTCGACGAGTTCTTCTCCACAGCACGATGGTGGCAGCATGGATCGTGCGGCGGTATATCGCGAGCGTTACTTGCGTTGCCATCCTCATTGTAGCCATCTTCATTGCTGCAACGTGGGCACAGTTTCAGGCGCTGCGGCGTCAGCATCAGTGGCCCATACGAGAGCGCCTTATGACCATGCACGATCAGCGGGCCATCGCCTTTTCGACCATGCACGATGCTCGAACATTTCAGCGCTCTAATCGTGCATCCGGCATGCTCGAATCTACAATACGGGTACGGTGTGTATATCTTTGTGGAGATATCTTTTTGGAGATATCTTTGTTGTTCCACAGCCTGTCGCACAGGCGAGAGAACGATACTGCGTACAGTACTGGATGCCATGGTCGATGACGGTTACGTCATTATCTCCGTGGCAAACATTCCTTTCTCTAGACTCAACCGGACAGAACCGGATCTTTTTCTCTGGAGCCATGCCGTCACCAAACTGGCCACGCCGGCGACCGGGCGTCACACGGGCGGGGGCGCCGCAGCCGCGGGACATGGCGACATGCAGGCCCGGGGGGGGCGTGGCCGATACACGGTCACGGAGGACCTTTGTGAAAACGAAAGAGGATGGCGGACGGACAGTTTATGCACAACGGCCACGCCTCGTCCCTGCACCGCACCATCGTTGACTGACCGGATTTCGTCAGTTCCAACTCTCGAGAACTCGACTGCTGAAGCACCGTACACGCGGTAAGCACGGCGTGTACACGCGCTTTGTACATGCCTGGGTACCCCCCTCGCCACGTGTACGCGCTCGGCCTGTTGGCATGTTTTGCTTACTTACTACTTACGCACCATGACCATCGCATCATGATCCTGCTCAATCGGCTCGCCATCCTCTCGTGGTAGCGAGTGCATCTACGCCAATGTCGATCCGATCCCCTCTCTCCCTCTCTCGCCTCGCCGGGACGTCTCAGATTAGGCAGGCCGATTCGTCAAGAGCAAGATGGAGACGAGAGCTGCTGCGTGCTCTAAGCGCCCTCACCCCAACCGCCCCCTTAAGGCTCACCCCAAGCATCCTCGAGCTCGCTCTTGGAGTGCATGTGATTGTGCACCAAGCTGTCCCAGAACGACGCTTCGTCCGCGGGGCTCATCACATCCATCTCCTGATGGCCATGCAGCGGGTCGTCGCAGCAAGTGGACGTGTGCGCGTGCGCGTGATCGTAGTGCATCAGAGTGTTCTCGTGCGTGAGCGCGCGCTCTGCGCTTGGGGTATTGATGCGTTCCCTCTCACTCAGCTGTCCGTGATCGTCTGCCAACTTAGGGATCCAGGCCATGGGCACGCCATCAACGACGTTGGCGGAGGTGGTGCCGTCGAAGCCCTCGGCGCCACTAGGATGCCTCAAGGGGGTCTTGGGGCCAGCCGCGCCGCTCTTGCCGCTGGGGCTGCCTACGTCGGAGCAGCCGTTGGAGAGCCGTTTGCCCGAGCTCACGAGCTCATCATGCATGAAGGCGACGATCTCGTCGGGAGACTTCGTGCGGCAGTGCATCGAGAGGGCCTCGACGAGGATGCGCAGCGACATCTGCCATTCGCGCTCCGGGCACGAGTGCTCGCCCTCGGCGCCATCGGCGGCCGACGCATCGCTTGCAGCGATGTTGGCGCCCATCTGGCGCGCGGTGGCGAGCATGTCTTTCGCATACCGCTGGGCGGCTTGCAAATCCTGATCCTCGCTTGATGGAGGTTCACCGAGATGCGGTGAGTGGCACGTGTGGCAGATCGGCGGGACGGGCAGCTTTCCCGGCGAGGGCACGCAGGTGCCCACCCCGGCGAGCGAGGGCACGGGCACACGTGTGTGGTACGGCGATGGGACGTGCTTGCAGTACAGGCGGCAGTAGGTCTTGCGCAGCGCCGACACCTGCTGGTCACAGAGCATCAAGTAGCTGGCCGGCAGGCCGGAGTGGTGGGGCAGCGTGATACCCGCAGACAGCCGGATGGGGCAGTCGGTGCGCTTGCACGCGACGCCATCCCCGTGATGATGATCCTTGACCGCGAGCACGAAGGGCGCGAATCCCGTCTGGCTGTGGCCGCAGCTCGTCGCCCCCCTACCGCCGTCGCCCCCAATGGCGCCCATCATCATGTAGAATGCGTCGTCATCCCCGGCGGGGTTGCGCACGCTCGTCGAGTCGTATAGCAGCCCGATGCACGAGTCGAAGCGCAGCGCGAGGAAAAGCGGGTGCTTGCACTTGTTCCGGATGTTGAGTGCACTCAGATAATTGCGTAGCCCATCGAGCGAATTCTCGATTGGAACGGCAGAGTCCTTTCCCACCTTGTGTAGGGTCGCCTCGAGCAGATGCGGCGCGAACGGGAGGACCGCCGTCGTCATCGGCGACGCTGACGATGCCTGCACTTCGGCCGTCACGACGCTCCCCTCTGACAAAGCTGCAACGCCGCTCGAGCCAGCGCCCGCATCGATCGTAGGTTGGGTCGCCTTGGAGCTGTGCCGCTTGCGTGCGTCGACGGTGAGGGCGGGCGAGAGGGTGGAGCACGCGATTTCAAAGGTCTCCCGCGCGCTCTCGGCCGCGGGCACCACCGACGAGAGCCCGCTGTTCGGCCTCTCAGCCTCGTGGCTCCGCAGCAGGAGTGACGCCATGATGTGCAACCGAGGCCGGCCTGGCAGGTTCCAAGATGTCGTGCGGAACGAGAGCGAGGCGAAGGTGCATTCGCGGTTGACGAGTGGACGGAGGTACGTGCCGGTGAGGCCCACGCTGCGCGCCGAGTTGCTCAAAGCGTCCACCACCACTGCGCTGATCATCACCGCCGCGCCCTCCAAAGACGTGCCCGCGTAGCTCTCGACGGAGATGCGCATGCCCGGCAGCACGCAATTCTTATGCCATCGGAAGGTGGATCCGGCCGCATCGGAGGTCGAAGGGGGGATGCGTTGCATGCGCACGTTTAGCTGGATCGCCAGCTTATCTTCCCGCATCATCCACCGCTGGCCCTCCTCGGACATTAGCACGTAGCCACACGGCGTCCAGATGAATCCTCCGCTGGCCTGGGATCCCGAGTCATCACCGAGGAAGTCGAGGAGGTCCCCCGGTTCGATCAGGCCATCGTCGATGTCCATTTCCTGGAGATGGGACCGTACAGGATTCCTTCACTTCGTCGGAGTCAGGAATCGGCACAGCGTCTGCAGCCGCGTCGAGACGCTCGCCGACGTCGCTCGCTCGTGTGTGTGCTACCGCGGGTACCGGGTACACACACAGTACCGGCTCCCCCCGGTGTCTTTTTACCGGTCTTGCTCCCCCCGGTGTCTTTTTACCGGTAAAAAGACACCGGGGGGAGCCGGGACACACACGGTACCGGTACCGGTACCGGTAAAAAGACACGGGGGGAGAGCCGGGACACACACGGGACACACGGGACACGCGGGCGCACAAGGGCACACGGATCACACAGACGAACCTCACAACCATCCAAACCCAGGCCAACACACCACAAGACACACAACCCCGAACCCAAGCCCGAACCTGTACGTCAGCAGCGCCAGCGCGACGACCGAAGCCGCGGCCGACTCAACAGCCGCAGGCCCGGAGCCGACCGCTCCCCGCGGCCGACTCCGCGGTACCGTGGTCCGTGCTGCGCTCCCGCGGTACCTTGCGAACAGTGTTCCCGACCCGCGCTCGGGCATCTCTCCTACCGCCCCCCGCGCGCCCATTAGCGGCGACCACCACGGTCCACGCGGCACGGCGGCACCGGCGCGCCACAGTGAGAGTGACACCAAGAGGCTGTAACAACGGCAACGATGTACCCCAAAGCCAAACACGAACATACTACCCTCGGGGCGTATGTCGGGCAGAAAACAATCAGATGACACACACCGTCTCCGACCACTCGCCGCTCGAGCGGCGCATAAGGCCCTGGTGCCGCACCGCGTCCACGTTTGCTGCTTCTGCTGTTTCCCCCAGCTGCTCCCTCGGCTCGCGCCCCTCACCCTTCGTATCTTGCGGCCCGCCGCCATGCCCGCCGCCGCGGCTTGTCGGGTCAAGCGCGAGCCAAGAAATGCTCGAGAATGAGACGCGCTTCGGCGGCTTCTTGGCGGGGGTGTTGGCGTTGACTCCCTTCTCAACGACGGACGAGCGATTGGCGCAGTGGTGGGCGTTGGCTGCCTCCTCGACGATGGACGAGCGGTTGGCGCTGTGGTGGGCGTTGGCTCCCTCTTCGACGGTGGACGA
>ERZ761574.2086-NODE-2086-length-11096-cov-65.329137_pt1 | contig 11096 bp, 10 predicted proteins | sample MGYA00374950_ERZ761574 | MGnify/ENA primary metagenome ERZ761574 (study PRJEB28895, sample SAMN07631631) | mixed culture metagenome | isolation source: Freshwater growth medium | place: USA: Seattle, Washington | collected 2016-10-03 ... | reverse complement strand
CTCTGATGACCTCTGATTGCCTCCCTCATCAGGTGGGTCCACATTCGGGCTGCCACTCCCTTGATTGCCTCTGATTGCCTCTGATGACCTCTGATTGCCTCCCTCATCAGGTGGGTCCACATTCGGGCTGCCAGCGCCGCTGCTGGCGCTCGGGGCGGCGCTCGGTTTGCTCGCTGCATACGAGCATGCAAAGTGGCGGATACGCGCGCGACGCGAGCGCCACGCCTCGGATGCCGCCTTCGGTCAATGCGAGCGATCTCGCCAGTCGGAGCTCGCCTCGCCTTCAGCATTACATGCAATCGGGTGGCGACGGCACGGCGGCATGGGCGCCGTCTTGGGCGGCGAGGACGGCCTCGCTGATGAGATGTGCAATCGAGAGGACTCGGGCACGGGCACCGACTCGAAGCGCAAGGGTCGTACCAAGGCACGGCCGTTGCTGCCGTCGGCCTGGACCCAGCCTCACGTGCCGCCGCTCCCCGCACACGATTCCCCACACGATGCCTTCGACGACGTCCCCAGAAGGGAATATCTGCCCGCGCCCATCCCCTGTGCGTTGCATGCGCTGCATGCGCATGCCACGGCGCCCTCGGCCGTCGAACCAAGCATCATCTCCCGCCGCGGCTTTGCCTACAATGCCTCGTGGGCTGACCTCGCCGAGTCTTCCCCCAAAGATCTGCCTCGCGACGGTTTCACGCGCGAGCCGTTCACCGCGGAGCAGTTCACAGTGTTGCTTGGGCGCGAGGCTGTGAACACAAGCTCCAGCCTGACGCGGGCGGGCAGCAGGGAACCCCTGCTAGCTGAGGATGAGTACGGCTCACGCGGCACCTCGCCCCAAGGCACGCCCAGCCGCAGCAGCTTCACACCCAGCAGCTTCACACCTAGCAGCTTCACACCCAGCAGCTTCACACCCAGCAGCTTCACACCCAGCAGCAGCAGCTTCACACACCCCGAGCTCGGCCCCGCACTCGACCTACCCTACAGCGCCAGCCCCCGGCACCGCTGTCGACCCTATGCCTCTGCTGGCGTGGATGAGCCGCCATGGTGTGATCTGGCGAGCTGCGATCTCCCGACGCCCACCACGGCGCCCAATCTGGCGAGCTGCGATCTCCCGACGCCCATCACGGCGCCCAGCACGGGCCAGCTGTTGTCCAAGCGCTCCAGCGCCGCCGACGGCGCCGTCGCGAGCGCGCCCAGCACAGCGCGTGTGTCCTCGTGGACATGGGCGCCCAGCACGGCGCTGACCGCCGCGCCCCTAGGTCCTCGGCGCTCGCTGCCGCCTCCTCCCCCGGGGCTGCCGCCCGGCATCCTCTAGTGGAGGAGGGCGGCCTGGTGCCACGGAACGGGTTCGCTTCCAACTGCAGCCCGACGGGACCACAACACCTCGAGCCCGTCGCCTTCGTCCATCCCGCTCTGCCCACGACATCGTCTTCAAGCCGCCAGGCGCTGCCGGGCGTACCCACCCGCCTGTGAACAGACCGGAGCAGCTGTGAAGTCATACGGACGCAGGAGCGGGACACAACCACATTGCTTGAAGGCAGACCGCCGACCCGACCGCGCCGTGGAGCGTGGTCCGTGACTGCGTTGTCGTCTCTCCATCGCGCGGACACACTCTTGTTGCAAGGAGTAATACCCACTTGAGACTGTGCCCCATGTACTAGGCAGACTCGAGATCTTCCTGATCTGCGCGCGGACGCGCGCACTCGACCGGGCGCCCCGCCCCCGGCCGTAAACCGTAGTACGTCAGAAGGTTAACAGAATCGCACGCGCGTGCAAAGACACATACGCATACTGACCAACATACATAAAGAGACGGCCGGAGCGTCACTCTGTTATTCACTCCGACACGACGACCGCATTGTCCGTCCTTCGACGACCGGGGGCGCCATGTTGGGCACCGCCTTCCACCGCGGGGAGGCTAGCCCGCGTCGCCAGGGCTCATGCCACTCGCCTCGACGGCGCCGTCCCGGCTCATGCCGACGCTCCCAAAGAGGTCCGCGAGCTCATCGTCGTCAAACGCGTCGTCGCCGGCCGCCGGCCGACCACTACCCCTGGCAGCGCCATCGGCCTTGGCCACGGCCTCGACGTCCTCGTCCTCGAGGAGCACGTCGTCCTCAAAGTCGTCTTCGCCGAGCAGCGAGGCGAGGACGTAGTCGTCATCCTCGTCGACGACCACGTCGTCCTCGTCCTCGTCCTCGTCGCCCTCCCCGCCCTCCTCCTCATCATCATCGTCCAGTGCACCCTGCTGCGACAGCGCCTTGAGCTTCGCGGCCGCCGAAGCAGCCGCGGCGGCGCGGTCGCTCTTCTTCTGCGCGGCGAGGCTCTTCTTGGCCACCGCGGCCGCCATGAGGGCGGCCTCCTCGGCGGCCTCCTCCTCGGCCCACTGGTCCAGCACGTCCTGCGGGATCCCGGGCGTCACCAGCTCCGGCAGCTTTCCTGTGGCCTCGTACTCGTCAACCAGCTCCTCGATCGCCGAGACCACCTCCGACTTGGCCGGCTTCTTCTTGCGCACGCCCTGGCCCATGTTGCCGCCAAAGGAGCTGCCAATGTAGCCCGTGCCCGCCTCCTGCACGAGACACGCGAGGCACACGCCGTCGGTCTCCAAGCGTGGACTGGTGCGCGTGCGCGCATCGACAATCACAAAAATCACAGTGAGCGCGAAGCGGAGCGGCGGCGCGGCGCTCACCTCGGCGTGCTCGTACGCATTCTGCTTGGCGCGTGCGGCGACCATGAGCACGGCGTCGTAATGGCTCACCTCGAGGGCACCCGACGCCTTCTGGAACGCAGCCGTCTTGTTGAGCACGCGCATGCCCTCGGCACCCCAGGCATCGTAGAGAATGCCGTTGGTCGCCATCCGGTCGGTGACGCCCATGCGTAACGCACCAGCGCGGCCGGGGACTGCTGCTGTGGGGCGTCCGAGCTGGGACGTGGCGAGCAGGCTCGCTGCGGCCGTCGCCGCGAGCCACACGGCCACGTTCAGCATTGGCTTGATGGCGTCGAGGTCGAGTAGAAAGAGCGCTGTAATGGGCGCTAATGTGTTTTGTACCGCGTGGCGCGCGCGCCGCCCCACCCCAGCCGATTCATGTACGCGAGATATACCAACTAACTACGCGCGCATGGACATGGACGTGTGCCGATTCATCAAGCCCGTGGACCGCGCCGCGCTCGCATCGGCACACCCTCGAGCGCGAGTGCATCGAGCGCCATCGTGAGCGCTAGCCCTATCGAAGACGGGCGCACCAGCGGGCCGAGGGGCGCCGCCTCGCCGCTTGCCGCCGCGACAACGTCATGCCCATCCCCGAATCCAATGCCAGTTGGGGCTGCGGCCCAATCGAGAGGTTTCGAAGCCAGGGCGACGGCGGAGGCGGCATCCGCATCGGCGGCGGGGGGCTGCGAGGAGCGCTCGAGACAGCGCGGCGTACGTGAGAGACGCACTCAACGGCACTCAACGGCAATCAACGGCACTCGACGGCACTCGACGGCACTCAACGGCCCTCGACGGCACTCAACGGCACTCGACGGCACTCACCTGCAATGCGAGCTCGAGCCAGAGTGGCGGATGCGCTGGCAAGTACTGCGGCAGGAACTCGAGCTCCGGCTTCCACGCGTGCAGGAAGGCGAGGACGTGGGGCGGCGGGGGCAGGGGCGTATCGGCGGCGTCGCGCGCGAACCGCGAAAACTCGGCGAAGATCGACGGCGGCGCCCAGTGGAGCACCTTGCGAAGGCACATGATCAAGAGTCCGGTCACGCCGACGCCGTCCAGACAGTGCACGTACACCGGCTGCCTCTCTGGGAGCACGAGCAGCTGCAAAAGGCTGGCGGCGCGCTCGTGAGTCAGCGTGACTTCATCCTTGCTAAAGGGTTTGACGCACTCGAAATGGTTGCGAATGCCATGCTCTTCGCACCAGGCAGTCAGGTGCGGCGCGGGCGGCTCCGGAAGCAAGGAGACCATCGATCGCAAGCCGAGACGCGTCAGGAAGCGCAGGTTGATCAAAGACGGGTAGGCGCCTCGGTACAGGCCCTCTTCAACCAAGCAGTACCGCAGCGGTGGCACGAGCGGCGGCAATGGCGACGCCACCATGTGTCGTCGAAATTTTTTTTAGATCGCGATCGTGTGAACACAGTTGCGTGACAGTTTGTGAGCCTCTAGAGGGTCCCTGGGCTCGACTCTCTTGCTGTCGAAGCGCTGCACCCTTGCCTGTGGGGAAAAGTTCAAGTCTCGTGTGCCACAGGGGGGCCCAGCAGTCGGATGTGCTCCGGACAACTCCGTGCGCCCTCTGCCCCAGCGGCTCACACTCCAGCGTCGTCCACCAGCCTCACAGTCTTCGCACAGTCCACCGAATGAGGGGGCTCAATGGCGGAGCCTTCCTCGTCGCCGCCGCTCTGGGCGCGCGCGCCGAGAGCGCAACCGCCGCCCCCTTTGACGCGGCGCCTTGGGCGAGTCAGCTCTTCCTCGGCGCCACTTCGCCTTCCCCGCCGTCGCTGCAGACCTTCTCGGTTACTGGCAGGCCCGGCGCCGAGCACCCAAGTGGCCGGTATGGCACCGACTGCGCCGACTGCGGACCAGGCCAGCCGCTGCCACCACCGGCGGCCAGCGCACCCCCCTTGCGGGCCGGCACTGGCATCTGCACGACGACGTGCTTCTTCGCATCCGACACCGAGTGTTTGGACGGCGGCCCCGGCTCCAAGCTCCCGATGTGCGCGTACGGCACCGACTGCGGCGCGCGCAACGTCTTGCCGCCCCAGCCGCCACATTCCTTTGCCATGGTGTACACGAACGACTGCCTCAACGTCGGCGACAGCGGCGGCCCTGGCTCCAAGTTCGCGACGTGCGCCTTCGGCACCGACTGCGTCGACTATTGCCCGCGCGTCTCCATGCCATCGCCGCCTCCACGGCCACCAGCAGCGCATCCGGCACCCAACCCACCGCCGAGCAGCATCTGCTCGACCCCATGCTTCTACACCTCCAACGCTGATTGCGATGACGGCGGCTTCGGCTGCCTGATCTGCGCCTACGGCACCGACTGTACAAGCTGTCGCGAGCACCCCCCGCGCCGTCACAAGCATAGATCGCGCCGTCACGAGCGCGCCCCCGGTCGAGCTGTCGCCCTCACCACCCGCGCCGTCGCGAGCACCTCCTGCGCTGTCGCGAGCACCGACCGCGCCGTCGCGAGCACCATCCGCGCCGTTGCGAGCACAGCCCGCGCCGCCGCGACCACCACCCGCGCCACCGCGATCACCACCCGCGCCGCCACGATCACCAACCGCGCCGCCGTGAGCACCAACCGCGCCGTATCGAGCGCCATACGCGCCGTATCGAGCAGTGTACGCGCCGTATCGAGCAGTGTACGCGCCGGCATGGGCACCAAACGTGCCTTCATGTGCAACGTACGTGCCGCCATGGGCAACATACGTGCCGTCGTGAGCCTTGCACGCGCCGTCGTGAGCATCACACGCGCCGTTGTGAGCATGTGTTGCGCCATCATGGGCACTCACCACGCTGTCGCGAGCACCTCCCACGCCGTCGGGAGCATCAACCGCGCCATAATGACCACCGACCGCGCCGAGCACTTCCCGCGCTGTCACGAGTGTACGCGCCGTCGTGGGCATTTCACGTCACCGTCCCCGTCGATGCCCCCACTCAAGACGCCACCGTGCCGTTCGGACTCTGGCCTGACACCACCGCCTGCGACCTTGCCAATACATCCGACATCGGCATCACATCCGACCTCGCCAACACATCTGATCACATGCTCACATACCCAAAGGCCCGATGGACACGGAGAGACAGACCAATTTCCGTCTGGTGGCACTCTATTTGATGCATCCGACTTCCTGCGGAGCCAAGTGGTCCCTATGCTGGCTGGTCACGCCCAGACCCTGTCCTCGACCAGCAGCTCACTAGGCAATTGGCCAATGGATGTCCTTCACACCCAGGCAATGAAGTGGCACAGCCTGCGCTGGCAATGTCGTGGCAGAAGTCGTCTGCGTGCTGCCCTTTCACGCCGCGCTTGTCCCCGCATCGTTGGACCACCTGCTTGCGCCAGATGGAGCGGTCGCTGCACTGGGCGATCACGTGATCCTCGACGCCAAAGAGCAGATGCACGACCAGAGACCCACAGATGCCATCATCCCAGGACTGTGGATGATCGGGCAGCGCCTGGCTCCAGATCTTGCACACGTGCTTGATGTCGTGCGTGTGGTCCATGTGCAGCCCTCGCAGCTCGTTGCCACACTCGACGACCGAGAAGGACTTGAGATCGATGCAGAACCCCTTGGGGCATGGCGTCCTCTCAATGCTGCCTTCACAGCGCAGGACACCCGATGCGGGGGTCAGCGCTCGACAGAAGGCCTCCTTGTGCGTCGCTTCGGCGAACTTGACGAAGGCTGCCCAGTGGATCTCACCAAGCCGCTTGCGCTTGCCGCAGTTGTATCCGATCCGGGACTTGTTTTGGGTGAGCAGAGTGCTCCAACGCTTCGTAGCACGGTTTCGGCAAAGAGCCTTCACCTTCTGGGGCATAGGGCTGAGAGCGACGCTCTTCTTGTGTCCGAAGCCGAGCAAGAGCAGGTCCTCCAGGCGCTCCATCGAGATGCGATCGCGTCGTCTTTGGAGGGCTTTGCCAGCCGTTTAGTGGCGCCTGATTGCAAACTGGTGGCGCTTGACGACATGCTGGTGGTGCTTGATTGCTTTTTGGCGACTTCTCAATTCCTTCTGTTGGCCCCTGCTCGCTTTTCGGTGGCGCCTGTGCTCGCTTTTCCGTGGCGCCTGTGCTCGCTTCTCCGTGGCACCTGTGCTCGCTTTTCCGTGGCACCTGTGGCGCCTGCTCGCTTTGCGGAGGCGCCGGTGGCGCCTGCTCGCTTTCTGGTGGCGCCTGTGGCACCTGCTCGCTTTTCGGAGGCGCCTGCTCGCTTTTCCGTGGCGCCTGCACATGTTTTGGACCAATGCAGCATACTCAATCCATGGCAGCTTGTGCTGTGTGGATGCATGCTGATGGGATCGCTCATGGCATGGCACCATCGAGTCGCCAAGCCTCTTTGCACTCGGCATAGGCGGGAGCATGGGCTGCATGTTGACCTCACTCTCCTTGCATTGTGCAGCATGCTCCCCTCCACCAAGGCCAGGGACGTTCCTAGGCTGTTCTCTGTGCAGCATGTGCCCAGCCACCGACGTGAGCTGCAGACGACAGTGAGCAACAGCGCCGGCCTGACCAGTGCACTCGCCAACACTACCATCGGCCACGTTGTCCTTGCCCCCGGCACCTATTCCCTCAGCGCCGAGCTCAGCGTCACCAGGAGCGTCATCCTCGAGGCGGCCGTTTCAGGCACAGTCGTGCTGAATGCTCAGGCGAGCTCTTCGAGTCAGCGCCGTGTGCTGTTGATCAACCCGGGCTCATCGGGCGTCGTGCAACTGATCAGGCTCAACATCACGGGAGGCTACATCTACTCTGTATGCGCGCTCAGATCTTCAAAACTTCCCATCAGGGCCCCAATGGGAAAACTGCTGACGCACTTTTTGCTTGACTCACGCTTGCACAACTGCAAATGCTTTGGTCAACTACAGGGGGTGCGTGCCACAGAGACATAGAAAACTTCCCATCGCCCCGATGCTGACGTGCTTGCCCTGACTCACGCTTGCACAACTGCGGCCCGACGCTCCGGTCAACTATAGAATGTACGTGCAGCAGAGACCTTCAATGTTTCCCATCGCCCCCATGGGAGACTCACGTTTTGCTCGTTGTTTGCTCGTTGTTTGCAGGGCGGTGGTGTCTATGTCTCTTCCGGCACAGTGACCATCTCATCGTGCACCATCAGCGGGAACACAGCTGACAATGTACGTGCCGCAGAGAACTTGAAAAGTTCCCAACGCCCCGATGTGAAACTCACGTTTGGCTCGTTGTTTGCAGGCTGGTGGTATTCGTGTCGATGGAGGCACAGTGTCAATCGTGAACTCCCAGATCTACTCAAACACAGCTGACAATGTACGTGCCAGCCACGCCTGCAAACTTCCCATCGCCCCGATGGGGAAATGCCTTGTTGACATGTGCATTTCGATTCTCATCTTTTATGATGGGTGCTGCCTCGAACAACAGTATTTAGTACGTGCCATCTGCGCCTGAAACTTCAAAAGTTCGCCCCCATGGGAGACTCACGTTTTGCTCGTTGCTTGCAGGGCGGTGGTGTCTTTGTCTATGGTGGCACAGTGGCCATCTCATCGTCTACCATCAGTGGGAACACAGCTTACTCTGTACGCGCTGATGTTCGGAATTTCCCATCGCCCCGATGGGAAAATTGCTGACGCGCTTTTCTCGACTCTCGCTTGCGCAACTGCGAACGCTTCGGTCAACTACACAGGGGGTGCGCGCAACAGAGACCTTAAATAATTTCCCATCGCCCCGATGGGAAAATTGCTGACGTGCTTGCACCGACTCACGCTTGGACAACTGCGAACGCTTCGGTCAACTACAGGATGTACGTGCCGCACAGACCTTGAAGATTTCCCATCGCCCCGATGGGAAAGTTGCTGATGAGCTTTCCTCGACTCTCGCTTGCACAACTGCGGCCGACGCTTCGGTCAACAACAGTATGTACGTGCCGCAGATACTTGAAAACTTCCCATCGGCCCGATGGGAAAATTGCTGACGCACTTTTGCTCTACTCTCGCTTGCACAACTGCGAACGACGCTTCGGTCAACTACAGTCGGTACGTGCCGCAGAGACATTTTTCCCATCGCCCCGATGGGAATTCCTGCTGACCTGCCCAAATCGACTCTCATCTTTCAATTGGGATCGATCTTTGGTTCTACCAGGGACGCGTACGTGCCAGTCACGCCTGCAAAACCCCATCGCCCCATGGGAGACTCACGTTTTGCTCGTTGCTTGCAGGGCGGTGGTGTTGCTGTCGTGGGAGGCTCAGTGTCAATCGTGAACTCCCAGATTTACTCCAACACAGCCAGCTATGTGCGCGCTCATCTTCAAAAGTTCCCATCGCCCCGATGGGAAAATGGCTGACGTGCTTGCCTTGGACTCTCGCTTGCACAACTGCGGCCGACGTTCCGGCCTACTACTACAGAATGTACGTGCCGCAGAGACCTAGAAAACTTCCCATCGCCCCCATGGGAGACTCACGTTTTGCTCGTTGTTTGCAGGGCGGTGGTGTAAGGGTCTCTGGAGGCACAGTGTCAATCGTGAACTCCCAGATCTACTCCAACACAGCCACCAATGTGCGCGCTCATCTTCAAAAGTTCCCATCGCCCCGATGGGAAAATTGCTGATGTGTGCTTGCCCCGACTCACGCTTGCACTATTGCGAACGCTTTGGTAAACTACAGGGGGTGCGCGCTGCAAAGACCTTACACATTTCCCATCACCCCCATGGGGTGAAGAAATCATATGTGCCAACCTTACGCTGTAGTGACCACTGTGACCTCGCGTGCCCTATTCCCTGCCCAGGGGCCCAATGTCTATGTCAGCGGAGGCACGGTCTGCTCCTGGGCAACGACCCTCACCGGCGTCTCTGGCACAGTCTCAGCTTGCCCAGCACCCCCCCCTCCGCAGCTGCCATCGCCACCGCCATCGCCACCCCCTTTGCCACCGCCCCCCTCGCCGCCGCCCTCACCTCCACCACCCTCGCCACCGCCGCCTTCGCCACCGCCTCCCTCACCGCCACCACCTTCGCCACCACCCTCGCCACCACCCTCGCCACCACCGCCTTCGCCACCACCTTTGCCTCCCGATCTCACCCTCATCCCGGCAACTGCCACCCCCAACGTCCCCACGGCCATCACCTTTGTCGGCAACGCGCTGACTGATGGCGCAACGTGCGCCTTTCTCCCCTCTGGTGATGACGCGTGCGCGGGCGCCGCGGCCCGCCGGCTCTTCCCGACCGGCGGCGTGCTCTCGAGCCGCTCGCTCACCGTAAGCCTCGGTGGCCCGATGTTCTACAAGCTCTGCGTCGCGCCAGCCGGCTCGCCCGCCACCCTCGACGCTCACTTTACGTACGTGAGCTCCGCACAGCTCACCATTACATCCTCGTTGGCCTCGCCATCGCCCAGCCCTCTGACAAGCTCCTCGCCGCCATCAACCTCACCTCCATGCAACTCGCCCGAGCCATCCCCACCCCCACCACCGCCGCCCTCGCCCTCACCTCCAGAGCCCTCTCCTCCACCATCACCAAAACCACCATCTCCGCCGCCGCCGCCCTCGCCGCCGCCCTCGCCCTTGTCCCCGCCGCCCTCGCCGCCGCCGCCATCGCCATCACCACCACCGCCATCGCCCTCGCCTCCGCCGCCATGGCCGCCGCTGCCCTCGACCCCACCGCCTCCGCTCCTGCCCTCCCCGCCGCCGCCGCCCCACCCCTCGCCCCCGTCGAGCCCATTGCGTTACCCCCCGCCGCCGCCGCCGAGCGCGCCGCCACCCTCGCCCTCGCCGTCGCCACCGAGCCCCTCGCCGCCACCGGTGGATCCGATTTGCTTGAACACGTGCATGCGCAACGGCGTCTCGCTCGCCGTTTTTGCCCGCAACGGCGCTTGCCAGGACGGCGCGTTGGCATCGACCTGTGCAGGAACGGGCTGCGTGGACTCGACCTTCACCGCAATCTGTGACTACGGCACGGACTGCCAAGATTGCGGACCCCGCCCGGGGACAGGCGGCGCATCGCCACCGCCGCCCTTGCCGCCACCGTTGGATCCGATTTGCTTGAACACGTGCATGTGGAACGGCGCCTCGCGCGCCGCTTTTGCCCGCAACGGCGCTTGCCAGGACGGCGCGTTGGCATCGACCTGTGCGGGAACGGGCTGCCGGGATTCGACCTATACCGCACTCTGCGACTACGGCACGGACTGCCAAGATTGCGGACCCCGCCCGGGGACAGGCGGCGCATCGCCCTCGCCCCCGCCGAGCCCACCGCGTCTCCCCCCCCCGCCGCCGCCGAGCCCTCCCTCGCCGCCGCCACCGAGCCCCTCGCCGCCGCCGCCAAAATACCCACCCATCCCTCCTGGCGGGCAGGCATCGTCGCCGCAACCGACCCCTCCGCCGTCCCCGAAGCCGCCCCCCCTCCCCCCCCCCCCCCCCCCCCCCCCCCCCCCCCCCCCCCCCCCCCCC
>ERZ761574.2082-NODE-2082-length-11112-cov-96.286606_pt1 | contig 11112 bp, 6 predicted proteins | sample MGYA00374950_ERZ761574 | MGnify/ENA primary metagenome ERZ761574 (study PRJEB28895, sample SAMN07631631) | mixed culture metagenome | isolation source: Freshwater growth medium | place: USA: Seattle, Washington | collected 2016-10-03 ... | reverse complement strand
TGCCGTTTGTGTAGTTTGATGAACCGCCAATCAACCAACGCGACCAAGTTTACGAAAGTGTTTCGTCATCGCTTGTCGATGCGGACCCCGACGCCCATCACGAGCGCCGTCCGGCGCCAGCTCGCCTCGCTCGTAATCGCTGCGGCCGCGAGCCCGCGAGGGTCACTTGCAGCACCTCCACCAGCGCCGTTTTCGATCGATCTGCCTCCATCGTTTGTGAAATTGAGCAGCGTTGCGAGCCCAGACGTTCTGCTCGTCGCTGGCGATTTTCGCAACTTGATCGGCGCCACGGGCGCCGCGACGACTATTGCGGTACAGCGAGTCACTCTGCGGCCGGGATTGCTCCCTGTGCAGCCAGACGAGGCGCCAGCTGCCGCTGCAGCGCTGGCAAGCTTTCGAGACTCGCAAGCTGGCAACGGCTACGTCTCGTGGCCGCTGGCGTCAACCATCCAATGGGACGCACATGCAGGCCTAACCTTTGAGTTTCTCACTCCGCTCATCGGCAACGCCGCCCATCCCGAGACGCTGTCGTCCGACTTTGTGCGGCACACTATCGTCCGCGCGACTCCCTTGCCGGCGGCTGACGGCACCGCGCCGAGCACCATGGTCGTCTTGTGGGCAGGCGCGAGAGCGACAGACTGGAATGATGGCGTCGGAGCGGAGCTGATAGCCGCCGCGCGTAGCTTTGACGTCAGGCGGTAGCCTTACATGGTTGTTGTGAAGTTGTTGTGTTGACACATTCCGGGGATAGTCGAAAGACCTTAACTTATGAACCTCTTCGCTCTTGGCCGCCTGAGCGGTAAAGTGGGGGAATCTGGCTAGATTCCTGACATGGCTTATCTTCCCCCCTCTTTGCGTTTTCTCTTTCCGGTTCACGGTCACTCACGTCCATCCACGGAGATGTGGCCCTCGTGCTTGGGGACCCGGACTTTTCGCGTTGTATGATACAATAGTAGCAACAGCTCGTGTGCGGTGGGTGCGGTCGATTCACGGCTCGTGCGTTGTGCGAATGTACTAGGATTCAGCTCTGTGTGAAACGGCTGTGAGCCGGAGCGTGCTCCCGCACGGTTCCGAGAAGGCATCACCTCACAGTTGAAAAGGTCGTGCCTGTGACTAGGATTAATGCCCCAGCGCTCTTTCGCGCTCACGCCCGATGTGTGCGTCTGCGTGCTGTCGTACCAGCGGCTTGACTTACTCCGCACGACGCTGCGCTCCATTATCGATCACATCGAAGCGGACGAACGCGGCGTCTCCTACGAGCTCGTGTGGGTTGACAACGGGTCAGACAATGCCGAGCGCCGAGCCGTGCACGCTGAGTTTGCATTTGAGAAGGCGCTCTTCCTTGGGACCAACTATGGCATGGCGTACGGCTTCAACACACTCTTCTTCCGGCTCTGTTCGGCACCATACTTCTTGACACTTGAAGAGGATTGGGAGTGGATTGGCGCCCGAAAGAGCGTGCTGCTCGATGCTATGAGTGTGCTGCGGCACGACACGTCCATCTCGGGCGTGTTTCTGCGGCCCGATACGCTCGACCAGTTCTTGGCACGCTCGGCATGGCGTCGCACCGCGCCTGCAGCCGCCGTGGCTGTCGACGCCAGCGGCCGCACCGCACCGGGTGCCTCTGGGAAGGGTGGAGGCGTTCAGTACGCCACCTACTGCATGGACAGACAGGCGGCGTACTTGTGGGGAGCCTACTCGAACGGCCCTGGGCTCTACGACCGCGTGCGGCTGCAGCAGCGTGTTGGACGGCAGTTTGGGGAGCCCGGCGACCGCTTCCCGGACGTAAACTCCGAGAGCAACTACGCGTACCGGGTCGGAACTGCTGGGCTGTGCTCCGCACTCCTTCGAGTGTCGCCTGGGTGCGAGGGCGTGCATACATGTAATGGGCAGCTCTTCCGACACCTTGGGGACGAGCGCTCACATGGCTACGGCACGGGGCGGAAGCCCGAGGCCCGCTGGGTGCTGTACGGCTCGAATCATTCATACGACCCCCACGTCGTCCAGCTGCGCGCCCTTGACATCGAGCCAAGCTCGCATTGGCTGTCGATGTACCTGACGCATGGCGAGCAAGCTGCGCCAGTGGTCGACGGGGGGCGGCTCGCTGTGCTCATTGCGGCACGCGCGCACTCCCTGGCGCCCATCGTGCGCATGGCGCGTGCCGCCTTGTTCTCGGCACATGCGCCTGAGATGCTCGAAGTACTCTGGCTGCTACCTACCCACGAGGGCGTGAGCGACGGGGCCGCCGCCGCCGAGGGAGGGTCTGCCGCAGTGCCCTCGGAGCGCCTTGCGAATGAGTGCGCAGTCGCCTCGGCCCAGCTGCGGGACGAGCTTGCGACGCTCGCGCAACGCCCTGTGCACACGCGAGTGCCCGGCGGGCAAGTGCTACGCTGCATTGCCCCCCTACGCGAAGCGAGCACACTGGCTGAGCGCTTCAGCGTGCTCGCGAGCGCCACCAACGCTCAGCTGCTCTGGCTGTGCCCACGGCTGGTCACACGCGTCTCTTACGAATCAGCAGGAACAGCGCCGTCGCAGGCGGGCGCCGTTGCGGGCGCGCATGCCAAGCCCGCGCCCAGCCGCATGCAATCGGGCCCGTTGTGGGACCAGCAGGCCCGATTGCACTTTGTGGGCGATGGCGACGTGCGGGCCTTCGCGAAGGATCGTCTGTTACTGCTGCAGGCCGCGCCAGCGAGCGACGGCGGCACGCCCGCCATCGTGCCCAACGGCCACGTGCTCGTGCATCGCGATGCGCTCGATCATTTGGGATACGTGGGCCCACCCGCGGCAGGCGCCTGCTGGCTCCACTTCTCGTTGCACATGCAGCTCGTCTTTGGGTCCGTCGGCCGCTACCGACTGCTCGAGGGCGTCCTCGTGGAGGAGACTGACGAAGCCAATGGGGCGCCACGTCACGAAGCCGATGGGGCGCCACGTCAGGAAGCCGATGGGGCGCCACGTCACGAAGCCGATGCGAGCTCCAACGGCAACGTTTATGGCCGCGGCGCTGGGCAAGCGGAGGCACCAGTTGCCGGCACAGCGCTCCGAGAGTCGTTCCAGCGGGCCACGGTGCAGAGAGCCATTGACACGCATCGGATCGAGCATCTCATGCTGGCTCTCAAGCTCAAGACACGCTCGGCGCTTGAGGGCGCCACCGCCGCGTACGTGCGCTTCGCCGAGCTGTACAATGCTGGCGAGCTCGCACGGGCATGGCCCGTCCTGGCTGAGGTGCTCTGGGGGTTGCTCATCGTCGATCGCTCGGACGACTGGGTGCTCCGTGACATGGTCAGCCCCAGCATGCTGAGTGCGGCACAAGATTTGCAGGGGACACTCTTGGATAGGTTTGCGGCGGCGGCGTACCGTACCGCGTAGACACGCGGCGCAAAGCCTTATGCTTATCGAGGACATCACGGGCGACGCCTCGGCCCTCGCCAGCCGTCCCAGTACGATTACAAGACTCTTAGGAGTTACACGGAGACAGGACTCGACAGCTCGGTGGTGCGGTGGAGTCGCCAGTCAAGTCGACCGCGGGGTCCGCTTCCGGGCCGACCGCTCCACACACCACAGCGCATGACCACAGCGGTCCAGCACTGGGTCAGCGCACCCCGGGCCACCGCGCGCCTATTGATGCGCCTTTGACCGGCTCGGGGCCAACCCGCACCCGCACGTGCGACAGGTCGTCGCCCGGGCGTGGTCGAAGTCCGGTCCGAACGACGAGTGGCGCGGAAGCTCAACGTGACGCTCGAACTTCAGAGTCCGGTGAGACTGGAACACCAGAATGCTCCCTACCTAGAATTCATACATGGGTCTGAGACGTAGTATGGCTAGATATCTAACAAATTCGAGGGGATAGCGATAGGCGGCGAAGGCAGTCGGACGGATCGAACAAGCTGCTTTCAACAGCTCAAGCTCCAGCTTCAAGCTCTTCGTGCCGATTTTTCGAGGAGAGAGCGTCGTCACACGTGTCCGACGGACGGCGAGCGAACGAGGCTCCGCTGCCACTTGCCACCACCAGGCACCAGCACACAGTCACTCAGCTTCGCTCTTGCCACAGCACCAAATCCTGGGCACCGATGCCCAATTCTTCAATCGTCTGCGGCACGTCCATCGCCTTGCCGTCATAACCAATCACTTTTTTGGTCAGTTGCACGGGTTTGTTATTAAAGTAGCAAATAATATTGCGTGGGTTCTTGATCCACCCAGAAGGTTTGCTGGTCATTTTGTTGGTCTTACGGTCCATCGTCGTAACCATCGGTGTCAAGACCTTGTTGTATGCCTCCTTGGCCACGTCCAACTTATTGTAGCCAGCTACGATCGCGTCGATCATCTCCTGGACAGTAGCGGACTCATTGACGACGAGCTGGTGACCGTCCGGAGACGTACTATTTTCGGCCAGTCGGAGGATCCATGGCGTGTAGCAATTGACTGGGGCCACAAATTTTACCTTGATTCTGATCTTTTCACTGCCGAGGTCCATCGCAGCGTGCAATCTCACCCGCAGGTTTCTTGTGCACCAGCGTGCCACAGGCCAGACAGACCACTCGAGATTGACGTGAGTGAGAGTGGGTATCCGAGCAAGAGAGAGACAGTCCAGAGCGCGGTGGCCGGCCGAGTGTCTTCTCGTTAGAGCGCTCCAAACGAATTTGCACGAATTAGGAACTCCGGTTCAAAAACACCGCGGGGGGGGAGCCGGGACACACATACCGGTACGCACCGGCGCGTGAGCATACCGGTACCGGTACGCTGTATCAGGCATGTCGCTCGCCTTAAGGGGTCTGCGCCACTCGACCCAGCGCTAACGTTCACACCGATTTCACACGAGTGGGCGTGAGGCTTTCCAACGCCATGGACATGATAGAGCCCTTGCCGGAAGCGCCATTGGTCCTCGGCAGCAATCCGCAGCACTCCGACTTTTCGGTCATCGAGGAGTTGCACCGCTCTTCGGGCGGCACCGTCTACCTCGCGCGGCATCGGCCGAGCGGCCGCAAGGTCGTGCTAAAGGAGCGGCGCGTCTCTGAACTCGGACGTGACCATGAGCTGGACAATGAGGTCGAGCTCTACGAGCGCGTTCCGAGGCATCCGAACCTGATCGCCTACCTCGGTTCGTACCGCCGCGGCGCGGCCGCCGGCCGCCGCGAAGGGCAGAGATCCGACGGCCAGATACTCGTGATGGTCTTCGAGTATGCGCCGCAGGGGGACCTGCACCGCGCGCTGCTCAAGCAGCGCTCCTCGGGGCGCTACCTGGGTGAGACGATGCTGCTGCAGTGGTTCTTGCCCATCGCGGCGGGCGTGCGCCACCTGCACAAGCACGGCGTGGTGCATCGCGACCTCAAGAGCCTGAACATCGTGCTCTGCGACGGAGTGCCCAAGATCTGCGACCTTGGCATCTCGCGCTTCCGCTCGGATGAGACGGTGTTCATGAGGTCCTTCTGCGGCACGCCTGCATACCTGAGCCCTGAGATGGTCGCCACGCAGCCCTACACCGAGAAGACCGACGTGTGGGCGCTCGGTGTGCTGCTGGTCGAGCGTCAGCTGATTGCCTTTGATTGCATCTCTGACGGCCTCTCTGATGGCCGCACGAATGGCCTCCCTCATCAGGTGTGCTGCTGTACGAGCTCGCGGCGCTCCGATTGCCCTTCGTCGGCCAGTCGATCATCGACATCTCCAAGCTGATCTCGAGGGGTGAGTACCCGCCGCTGCCCTCGCATTACTCGCCGCAGCATGCATGTGCTCACCACGGCGCTGCGTCTTCCCCACAGGTGAGTACCCGCCGCTGCCCTCGCATTACTCGCCGCAGCTGTCCCACCTCGTCGCCGAGATGCTTCAACTCGACGCCGCGCAGCGCCCGTCCGTCGCTGAGGCGAGCCGCCGCGCGCAGGCCATGCTCGCTGAGCGCGTGGCGTCCAAAGCGTCGCGCGAGCTCACGCGGGGTGAGCGGCGCGAACGCCCGGCGGCCGCTGAGCCTCCGATGGCTGAAGCGGCCGTGGCCGGTGGAAGCGCTGTCATGGGCGGCGCGGCCGGTGGAAGCGCTGTCATGGGCGGCGCGGCCGGAGGGAAGGGCGCCTCAAGAGTCGACGAGGAGGCGGATGCGACGCCGCGCCGACTTGTGCGCCGCGAGGCTGACGCCCTGCTGCCGCAGCCACCGCGGTCGCAGCAGCAGCAGCAGCAGCACCACCACCACCACCAGCAGCACCAGCAGCAGCAGCATTCGCCGCCCGCCGACCCTGCGACCGCCGCCTTGGGCGACCCGACGGCGCCACCGTCGCGTGCCACCCCTCGCCCGGCCGGCGTCAAGCGGACAGACCCCGCAGCTGTGGCGATCCCGACGAACCCGACGAAACTGGTAACCGCCGCTGTGGCGATCCCGCCGCCGCCGCCATCTCATTCCGAGCCGTCGCCCGCGCCGTCGCAGCTGCCCACCGGCGTCGTGCCGCTCGCCTGCGTGCCCAACATCGCCGCCGCGCGCGCCGAGCTGCCCCCCTCCCGCGGGTCCGATGCGTCCGCGGTGAGCCTGCGCGAGCAACGGCTGCAGCAGCGCGCCCTCGAGCGCCGCCGCCCGTCGACCTCCGGCAGCGCCGGCGAAGGCGCCGGAGGCGGCGTCTTCGCGGGCGGCGGAGGTCGAGAGCTGTGGATGCCCGCCACGGCGCCCGTTACGCCGCAGCTCACGCAGTCATCGACGCCCCCCACCTCTGGCACGCCGCCGGGCGTCGTGCCGGGCGTGTCACTGCCCGAGGAGCACCGTGACTGGAGCGCCGCGGAGGTGGAGGCATACGTGCTCGCTCAGCAGATGCAGCGTCTGCATGCACGCGCGGGAGAAGCGCAACAGGCGCTGCTCCCATCGGGCGCTATGTCGGGCGCGCCCATGACAGCGCTGCGCCCGGGCTCCTCTACCGCTTCGTCAGCGTCGGGCGCTGTGTCGGGCGCCTCACGCCCCACGACGGCGCAGAGCAACCGCCCTCCCCACTTGGCTGACACGCCGGCACAGACACCCCAGGGGGATCAGTACCTTCGGATCCGCAAGGAGCGCGTCGCGCGGCTCCTCAGCCCTGCAAGCGCGCCGCTCCAACCTGCGGCCGCTGGTGCCACACGCGCCAACGGCAAGGACGGCGGCTTTGCGGGGCGCTACGACATCATCTCCGGAGACTACCGATTATAAGACTCACGACACAGTGTCCACAGTCGACAGTGCATGCAGCATACCGGCAGACACCACAGCCGCGCTGAAGCCGTTGTCGGGTAGCCTCGGTTCGCTTCACCACACATCAGACGTGACTCACGTACCCCCCCGCCCGTAGCCCGTACGTTCCAGTGGATCGGTGCGAGGTTCAGGAGTCAGGATGAAAGTGGAAAGATGAACCGCATCGCATGCTCGATGTTCATGTTGTCATGCCGCGACGACTTTTTCGACACCGGTAGTAGTTTCGCGCTGCGAACGTCGACGAAACGACGAGCCGAGCGCATGGCCGAGCGGCGCACCGGCGCACCCGGGCGCGCAGCGCGCACTGACGGACCCCGCGCCACCGGCTCGGATGTCCCGCGCGGACCTGGTCGACATGATCTTGAAAGAAGAGCTACGCGGGGAGGTCACGCACGCGGGCACGGACTGTAGAGGCAGCGGCTGAGCGGCAAGACAACGAAGGCAGAAGTAAGATGCCGGTTGACAAACGCCCAACCCCCACCCCCAATCTGATTGCCTATCACAATCCCGCCCGGTAGTATAGGGCAGCGAGCAACAAAGCTCACACTGTGTGCTGGGAAGACCCCTCACTAGCGAAATAGAGTAGCCCGAACGAGCGAGTACTGTACTCAGTACTTGTGTTGACCGAGGGGAGTGGAGCCGTCCTTTGAGACGGTTAGTGAGCGCGGGGCCGGGGGGACCGCGACGAAACTGACTGACTGACTGGACGTCCCGCGCTGTGCGCGCGTTCGGTTTGCGGTACCGCGCCAATGCATGTACAGATACCCGACCGTCGACTTACATGTAAGTCGGCCCATCGCCCATGCACCGACTTATGTCGGCCAGGCAGTTTAAGTCGGAGCGACTTAAAGGACATATCATCTTAAGTCGCGGTGTCCCGACTTAAGTACCGGCGCGGCTTAAGTCGCCCCCTCCCGGGGCTTAAGGCACGACCTGCCGATCCCTTAGCCGATCCCTGCAGACGTAAGTACTGTATCGCTATGATCGCCTATCGGCCGGAACCGGACGGTTTTATCATGGCGGGCCGTGTGCAAACTCCGAAACTAGCACTAATGAGGCCCAGGAGCACATCCGGACACCGGAGCGGGGCGCGGGCCGCACCGCGCACGCGCAACGTGTACCACACTGACAGTCTTCGCACCCACTGAGGTGATGGGGGGATGGGGTTAATGGGGGTGGGCGTTTCCTTTCAAGTAGGATTCCAGGATTCCCTAAAACCTACGGCGGCCCGTCGGACGATTTGATGATTGATCCGATCCCGCAACACCAACACGATGTGAGCCTGGTGCTGGTCTAGCTTTCGCAGGGACCGGGAACAAGCGCAGCGGGATGCCACCAGGATGCCGCGCTCGCCAGGCTGCCGTGCGGGTTGTGCGTGAAGTTTGATGAACCGCAATCAGTCAAGTTTGCCGTGGGAAACGGGCATAGGGAAGCCGTGGGTCAAATGACTTGACTTGATTTTACTTGAATAGCATTTCTAAATCTTCTCCTATAATTCCCCGAGATCCTATAATGATCAACGCAAACTTGGTCCAATTTCTGGTCGGCGGCGGAAGCATGGAAAATCATATATCTAAATCTCCACGATACTATTACAGTATTTCCCCGAGATCCTCTGTTCGGAGTGGCACGACTTGAGAAGATAGGAACGTGTGGGTACCAAGTGTTACTATAACGCGGCGGCCACCTCCAGAATCCGCGCTCTCGCTCGGCTTCTCGCTCGCTTTGCGATCCCGATCCAGGACAAGAAGAGTGCGCTTGCCCCTCGTTGCTCCCAGTTCGCACAGCTCTCCACCACGTCCCGTGCAAGGCGGCCCTTGTGCTTGGGTCGCGCGCCGATGTCCTCCGCCGCCGACCCGCCGCTCGCCGCCGCCGCATCTCGCACTCGGCACAAGCGCTTCCCTTCGCCTCCTGCACTCGAGCAGCTGCGCGCAGTGCATGCACACAGGCGGCCCTTGTACTTGGGTCGCGCGCTAATGTCCTCCGCCGCCGGCCCGCCGCTCGCTCGCCCCCAGCAGCCTCTCCACCACGTCCCGTGCACCACGTGGACAGCTGCTGCTGCTCGCGGTGCCTTCGAGCTGCAGCTCCTTGCCCTCCGCCGTGCCGCGCGCTGCCACGGACCGTGCTGACCACGCCGCGTCCGTCCCACCCGCAGCCCTCCGCACGCAATCGACCAGGCGAGCGGATGAGCCTCCTGGATCAAGACACGTACGAACGGCCCGACGCCGAGGTCCTCCCGCTGATCACGCCAGCAGCAGCCAGAGCGACGGATGGGGTGCGCCGCATTTCGCACGCGACGCGCTCGGGACAGCGCCGCCCGGTGGCGAAGCGATCGACGGGGCGGGGGCAGGGGAAGGGCCGCAGGGGGAGGCGGCGGCGCGGCCGTACGACTCCGCACATTCGCCATCGCTCGCGGTCCCCCCACAAGCACCCTGTCCCTCACTTCCGCCCCACCCACCTCATCGCTCACCAACCTCCTCTCATCGCTGCTGTGTACCACGCGCAGCACGGGGACACGCCCCTTCACATGGCCGCTTGGAACAGCTCATCGGTGGCGGTGGTGAAGGCGCTCCTCCAGGCGAACCCGGAGGCCGCCAAGGCGACGGACAAGGTACGCCGCCCCTCCCCCCTTGCCGCGTGCATGAGAGGCCATCAGCGGTCATCATAGGTACTCATATGTAATCAAGGACAATCAGGGGTCATCATTTGCAATCAGAGGGCACTCAGCGGCACTCAGATGGCAATCAGCCGCACTCAGAGCCACTTTAAGCCACTCCGTGGGCCCCTCAGAGGCCATCAGCGGCCCCCTCAGTGGCCATCAGAGGTACTCAGTGGCTCATCAGAGGTGATCAGAGGTACTCAGAGGCCCTCAGAGGTCATCAGCCCACCCACCTCGTCGCTCACCCACCTCCTCTCATCGCTGCTGTGTACCACGCGCAGGAGGGGAACACGCCCCTTCACAGGGCCGCTGGTAACAGCTCATCGGTGGCGGTGGTGCAGGCGCTCCTCCAGGCGTACCCGGAGGCCGCCAAGGCGACGGACAAGGTACGCCGCCCCTCCCCCCTTGCCGCGTGCATGAGAGGCCATCAGCGGTCATCATAGGTACTCATATGTAATCAAGGACAATCAGGGGTCATCATTTGCAATCAGAGGGCACTCAGCGGCACTCAGATGGCAATCAGCCGCACTCAGAGCCACTTTAAGCCACTCCGTGGGCCCCTCAGAGGCCATCAGCGGCCCCCTCAGTGGCCATCAGAGGTACTCAGTGGCTCATCAGAGGTGATCAGAGGTACTCAGAGGCCCTCAGAGGTCATCAGAGACCACTCAGAGCCACTCAGAGCCACTCAGTGGCATTCAGAGGCACTCAGAGGGCCCTGGGCACGCGGTCTTCACCGCCCCTCGCCATGCGTAGCGCGTCTAAGCACCCTGTCCCTCACTTCCGCTCCGCCCACGTCATCGCTCACCCACCTCCTCTCATCGCTGCTGTGTACCACGCGCAGCACGGGGACACGCCCCTTCACATGGCCGCTTGGAACAGCTCATCGGTGGCGGTGGTGAAGGCGCTCCTCCAGGCGAACCCGGAGGCCGCCAAGGCGACGGACAAGGTACGCCGCCCCTCCCCCCTTGCCGCGTGCATGAGAGGCCATCAGCGGTCATCATAGGTACTCATATGTAATCAAGGACAATCAGGGGTCATCATTTGCAATCAGAGGGCACTCAGCGGCACTCAGATGGCAATCAGCCGCACTCAGAGCCACTTGGTGGCCACTCGGTGGGCCCCTCAGAGGCCATCAGCGGCCCCCTCAAAGGCTCATCAGAGGTGATCAGAGGTACTCAGAGGCCATCAGAGGTCATCAGAGACCACTCAGAGACCACTCAGAGCCACTCAGAGCCACTCAGTGGCATTCAGAGGCACTCAG
>ERZ761574.2081-NODE-2081-length-11116-cov-70.869632_pt1 | contig 11116 bp, 9 predicted proteins | sample MGYA00374950_ERZ761574 | MGnify/ENA primary metagenome ERZ761574 (study PRJEB28895, sample SAMN07631631) | mixed culture metagenome | isolation source: Freshwater growth medium | place: USA: Seattle, Washington | collected 2016-10-03 ... | reverse complement strand
CCCCCTGGATTGGTGCCGACACTTGGTACTAGCACTGTGATTGCATGCTGATTGATTCCCTCATCAGGAGAGCCCCCCCTGGATTGGTGCCGACACTTGGTACTAGCACTGTGATTGCATGCTGATTGAATCCCTCATCAGAAGCCATCGATGTCCTCAGGTACTCCTTCGAGCAAACACTATGCTGATTGCATGCTGATTGACTCCCTCATCAGAAATCATCGATGTCCTCAGGTACTCCTTCGAGCATTCGAATGGCTTCTGGAACGCTCGCACAGGAGTCATGTGCGACAGTGCACCCGATGGGCTTCATCCCGACGGGCGGACGCGAAGGAGGTGAGTGCATGCTGATTGCATGATGAGTGCATGATGAGTGCATGCTGAGTGCCTGCTGATTGCCTTCTGATTGCATGCTGATGATCTCCCTAATCAGGTCCGCGGCGATCACGGGACCATGGGCCGTTCCTTTTGGAGCACAGCCACCACCAAAGCTGCAAGGGCTCGCGCCGCCGCCACTGCCGTCCGACCGGTCGATGATTGTGCCCGAGGTCGAGTGCTTTGGCCTAGGGGACAGCTCGGTGCCCGGCCCGGTCTTCACAGCTCCGCACTCAATCTGCGTGGCGCGCGACGGGTGCGCCGACCACCTGCCCTCTGAGGACCTCGGATGACCTCGGATGACCTCTGAGGACCTCGCCCAAACTTGTGGCAGGTGCGACGACCACCTACCCGAAGACTTTACAAGCTTCCTCGCGCGCAGCTGGGCATACGTGGCCGCTGGAGATTCGATCACGTGGGGCAGAGAAGCGCACACTCTGGCCGATGCGCTCGCTGTGAAGGGGAGCGGTGTGAACGGGCAGCCGGTGCCCGTGCCTGGCGCACGCGACCCGAGCTATCTGCATGCCGGGGAGGAGCATGCATGGGTCGAAGCATTGCGCGGCCTCCTTCCAAATAAGGATGAAGGCCTTCAGTCGAGGGTTGCTGGGCGCCGTCCCGAGCTCTTGCATGCGAGCAGGCTCCACTTCGACCTGCACGGCAAGCGCGACACCCTCGGGGAGGGGGACTGCGACATCGGGGTGGGCGCCTGCCGCGCTGCCTTGGGGGACGCGGCCGCCGAGGCGCTCGCCACGACGCTCTCTCGCGCGTTGCAAGCGGCGCTGCCAGACGGTTTCATCGTCGATCCAAATCCGAGGCTGCAGGTTTGCATGCTGATTGCATGCTGATTGCATGCTGATTGCATGCTGATTGCATGCTGACTGCATGCTGATTGCATGCTGATTGCATACTGATTGCATGCTGATTGCATGCTGATTGCATCCAAATCCGAGGCTGCAGGGTTGCTTTCGTAGCGTGCCTCGGCACACATTGACGCAGTCGGCCATGTCTCTAGGCTTTGTGCCCGTGCAGCTCGAACTAGGCTATCGGTTACGCCGCACGCTGGCTCGCGACTGGGAGCTCTGCCGTCGGCTGGGCGACGCTTTGGGAGCGAGCGCGCCCTCCTGCCTCGAGGCAGTCCAACTGCAGTGCGAAGCACGCCGGGACGCCGTACTAGCTGGGTCGCAGTATAGAGCGGTTGTAGAGCGGTGACAACTAGAAGTACGGTCTCACGTCAGTCATAGAGATTGGCGGCGCCTCGACCGGAGCCGGACTCAGAGACGAATAGAAATACGAATTCACAGTGCTCCAATTCTTCACACATGATCTCCGAACGTACGGGAAAGGAGTGCGCCGCCCAACGCGGCGCGTCATCGAGCAGCGAGTGCCTGCAGCGCGGCCACGATTGGTGGCGCGTGCGCGCAAACCGCATTGCCAAATGCACCCGCGTGTCGAGTCGCAAAGGTCCAATTGCATGCTAAAACGTCGCGCACGTGGACCAAGCGCCCCTCCTGCTGCGCCACGGCCATCGGGATTGCGCGCCCCAAATTAGGGTGCCTCAGCGTCGTACTGGGCGTACTGGTAGTAGCTGCCGGCGACGGCGCCTTCGGCCGGCGGCCGCTCTGCCAAAAGCACGTGTACCCAACCTCCGTGAGCCAGCTCAGTAGCTCGCGTACCTGATGAAGGAGGCAATCAGAGGTCATCAGAGGCAATCAGAGCCAGCTCAGTAGCTCGCGTACCTGATGAAGGAGGCCATCAGAGGTCATCAGAGGCAATCAGAGCCGGCTCAGTAGCTCGCGTACCTGATGAGGGAGGTGCTCAGCATGCCGTCAGCACGCAAGCAGCCTACACTCAGCCCGCAATCAACCAGCAATCAGCCCGCAATCACCATCGCAATCATCGCCTGCGCGCGCACCGGCTCGCGGCTGACCCACGACTTAGCCGAGTACTCAAACTCGAGGATGCCGATCCGACGGTTGCGGAGCATGTGAGCCCCGCCGCGAATGATGAGGCCGTCCCATCCTTCGGCGTCCAGCGTCACCCAATCGAGCTGCTGGAGCCCCGCTCGACTCGCGTACGCGTCGATGCTCGTGGTCGGGATCGAGAGGTGCTGCTTCAGCGGCTCGGTGGACGCCGCGACGTTCTCCTGGCCGGTCCTAGTGATCAAGGGCGCCCAGAGGGTGCCAGTGGAGTTGGAAAGGGCGACCGCGTGCACCTCTCCGGGCACGTGCAGCCGCTGAAAGAGCAGCTGGAGCAGCTTCTGGTTGCCCGCGAGCAGCTCAAAGGCGTGGATTCTCACCGGCACGCGGTGCTGCGAGCGCGGCATGCCGGATCTGCAGTCGTTGCAATATCCGCAAGCAAGCATGGTGTTCTTCTTGATGTCCGTGATGTTGTTGTACCAGGCCAGCATGCAGCCATTTGGCCCGCAGTCCTGCCGGTGGAATCGAGCTAAAAACTCGGCAACCGCAAACCCCTTGTTGGCACCAGCGTTGAGAAACGACATCGATTGGGCCATGCCGCCGACGAGAAGAGGCGCAATGGCATCCTTCCAATGGCTGGATGGGCAGCTGCCCCGCAGCGCCACCGACAGTAGATTCGGGTCACATCGCGCCGGCAGCGCGAGCGCCATTTTTTTCTCAGAAGTTGACCGAAGGCGTGTGAACGCGCGCGCGGGCGTCGTAACGGTACCGCGCCTCTCGAAACAATCGAATTGCGAAAGCCGCCCTGTCGCCCTGTGGGAAAAGGCGATTCCGCGACTCGTCGAACTTGCGCGCCCCGACTTCGCGCGACACGGGAATCATATGGGGGACATTGTCGATGGCAAACCCGAGACTACGGTTGCGGTATCTGCATCAAAGTCACCGACGAGCTTCTCCGACAAGATCGAGGTTCTGAACGAGAAGGTTGCGGGCCACGAGAAGGAAATCGACAAGATCGAGGTTCTGAACGAGAAGGTTGCGGGCCACGAGAATGAAATCAAGATTGTCCTGCAGCGCCTCGACGCTCTCGAGGCCGCCGCGGCCAAGACTGCCGAGGCTGAACGCCTCCGGCTGATCGCCTCCGAGCCATCGGAGTGCCTCAAAAGTATCGGCATCCGAACCTGGGAGGAAGCTAGCAAAGTCTTGACGGTCACATGCTTTTGCTTCACCGCCAATACGATTCTGTTGCTGGGGCGGAACATCGGCGCGACCATGCTGTTGACAGGCCTCAGTGCCGACGCGCTGCCATATGTCATGGTGCTGGTGGGAGCATTCATTCTTGTGATCATGCCCCTCACCGCGTACCTCGTGTCGCAGTCGTCCTCCAACACCGTGCTGACGGGAATGACCTTTGCCATGATCGGCATCCTGACAGGCTTCTTATTCATGTTCCAAACGGGCGTCGCCGAGGAGTACCCGACGATCGTGTACCCCATGTTCTTCGTCGTCGAGGAGGTGGTCGACTCGGTACTCATGGTCCTCTTTTGGCAGATCGGCATGCTGTGCTTCACAAAGGACGAGGCCAAGCGCCTCATCGGCATCGTCAACATGGGTGCTGCACTGGCAAACCTGGCGAATGGTGTGACCGTCGCCGTCCTCATCCACTACTTCAGCGCCTTTGCCATCCTGCCGGCCCAGATGGTGCTGCTGCTCTTGCAGCTCATTCCTAACTTCATCTGCCGCCGCTGGATCCCCGATACGGAGAGCAAGAAAGAAGAGAAGAAGTCGAGCGGCCCCGTGGTCGAGAAGAAGTGTTGCGACGCCGACGCGTGGTACATGAACTCGTTCACCCAGCTGATCGGCGTGTGGCAGTTCATCACAGTGCTCATCTTCTCGACCATCGAGTTCCAATACAACTCGACGCTCGCCAATTACCTCGACGCCAACGGCATCGCCCAAGTCACGGCGAATCTCGCCTCGGTGGCGAGCGTCGGCCAGTCATTCGTCAACCTTCTGATCACTCCTTTTCTGCTCCAGGTTGCCGGGACGTGGGCCGCGCTGCTGGTGACCCCGATCGCGTACGTGGCGGGCGAGTTTGGCATCATGTCGGACCAGACGGTTCGGATGGTCTTCATCTGCCGCTCGATGGACTTCATCTTCCGCTACACCGTCTCGGACAACACGAAGCAGATCCTCTACAAATCGGTCCCGCCTCATCAGCTGATCGACGCGCGCGCGTTTACTGATGGCTCGATCAAGAAGCTCGCCCCCATGCTCCTCGGTGGCATCCTGATCGTCGTACAGGGCGTCACTGGTCTCGGGGCGTACGAGCTTGTCTTCCCCATGGCGGTCTTCGGCGTCGGTGCCTCGGGAGGCCTGATCCCCCTCGTGCTGTACCTTGCCAAAGTGAGCGAGGCGCAGCCTTACCCCCCGCAGAGATGACCTCTGATTTGTGCCTCTGATTGCATGCTGATGGCCTCCCTCATCAGGTGAGCGAGGCGCAGCCTAACCCCGAACTTCTGTAGGCGCTCTTCGTTCCTCGTGGAGGGCCCATCGAAATCGAGGACGGCGCACGACGATCTGGCGCGATCTGGCCCATGGTCCCAGCGCGTGTTCGCTGCCCTTCTTTCTAGCAGGCTCGCGTCATCGTCAGCATCGAGCATCGAGACACGGCGTCCGGCGTCATGTGGCCGATTGACGAGACTCGGCGTCAGATTGACGAGACTCGGCGTCAGGTGGCCGATTGACGAGTCTTGGCGTCAGGTGGCCGGTTGACGCTGAGCCGTGTTTGTCCGGAGTCCTAGCCCTTGCGTCCTTGGTGGGCCTCAGATCGGGACTTCGCGTGTGCTGGAAGGGACTGCGTGTTGGAGGGGACTAGTCGAGCAGGGGCGTGCGACGGGGTTGGACCTTGCCGCCCTCTGGGATTGTGGAACCGCAGTAGGAGCGACCGTCCTCGGTCGTCGGTCGAGGGGAACCAGAACCTTCATACATGTGTACGTCTCTGTGTAAGGTATCTTTGATTCAGATTCTCTGTCACTGTGCGGTATAGCGTATAGGTGCGTATCATTTCTAAGCCGGGGCCACCGCGCCACCCCCGGGAGCGCCGGCCGCATGCGACATACTATCGGACTTAAACTCTGACTGAGACTCCTTCGGCGTGCATTGTGCTGTTTCGGCGTGCTGCCACACACCCAAGGAATCAAGGAAAATGGTACGTGCACGGTTGCATAACTTCATCAGAGTTGTGCCAAGCATGTATATCGCAAGACGCCCCTGGTACCCCAAAACTTCTTGCTGACCTTTTCGACTTTTTTGCTGACCTTTTCGCTCTTTGGAAATGCCATCGTCGATAAAGCTCAACGCCGAGTACCGTCCGCCAGAGCGTGCGCTCAAGCCCTCACGGCCGCCGGCGGCCGATGCTTTTTCCGCAATCGTCGCCGCCGCAGAGATGTTCGACTCACTCGCGGAGTCCTGCATCGGGACTCGCAACCGCTTCCTGGAGCACGCACGGTCACCGACGACGGGTTCGGCCAAGAAGCAGGCCCCCGTCTGGCTCGAGGAGATGCACTTGAGCAAGGCGCGGGAGCTCGAGCACGTGATGACGACGATCGAGCAGCTCGAGGCGGCCCTCGGGCAGCGGCAGCAGTGGCTAGCGATGCGCGGAGTCGAGGAGCTCCAGGATGAGCCCGTCGTCGGCGGGCTGCGCCTCCGCTCACGCGTGAGTGCCTCGCCGGTCGACGGCTGGCGGCCGACGGAGAGCTCACGTGTGCGCGTGGCGACGCGCGTGGAGGAGCGGCTGTTTAACGCTCACCTGGCGGCGGAGGAGGAGGCGGCTCGCGTTCGTGCAGCGCACCCGCCGCCCGCACGGCGCAAGCCGCGTGCGCTGTCGGCGGTTGAGGAGATCAACTCGGCCGTGGACGCGAGTGAGGCGGCGACGGCGGGCGCGGCGGGCGCCGCTGCGGCAGAGAAGGAGGCCGCGGCAGCGTATGAAGCTGTGATGCGGGATGCTGCCCTGGTGGCGGCGGCCAGGGCGGCCACACGCGGCGCCTCACGTGGGTCAGCACAGCCTCCATACACTGCCTTGCATGCAGGTGCTCACCACGGCGCCTCACGTGGGTTGCCACAGCCTCCATACACTGCCGGCGCGGAATTTGAGGATGAGTTCGACGAGTACGACGACGAGTACTACGACGAGATCGAATCTCCCTTTGAGCTCAGCTCGATCTCGTTCGACGACGCGCCGTCGCGGGCGCTCTCCACCCTAACGGCTCTCTCGGCCCTCGGGAAGGACGTGTCACCGCCGGCGAGGGAGGCGGCGCGGGCGCTCGTGGCGGCGGCGGTACGCCCGCCGTCCGCTGCCATCACCGCCGCCGCCACGAGCGCCGCCGCGAGCGCCGCCGCCGCTAGCGCCGCCGTTGCGAGCGATGAGCGACGAGCGATACACTCCTCCGGCGTCGCGCCCACGGCGGCGCCTCGTCCAGCCGGAGCGTCTGCTATGCTCGCCTCGATGCTCCTCGGCAGCAGCGGTACCGGTAGCAGCGGAACGGCGGCGCCGGTGCCGCGTGCGACCTCGGCGGCGGCGGCGGTCGAGGCGGCGATGGGGGTACGTACCTCCCCTCGGAGCAGCACGTGGATGGCCACCTGATGGCCTGCCTTGCATGCACGCGCTCACCTCGGCGCCCCGTGCAGCACGTGGATTGCCACTGATGGCCTGCCTTGCATGCAAGTGCTCACCACGGCGCCGCGTCCCCACAGGTACGTACCGCCCCTCGGAGCTTCACACCGCCCCCACCGTTCACACCGCCCCCACCGCCGCCGCCCGCCGCCCTTGCTGCCATCCCTCAGCCGGCCTTCTCCATGGGCGCTCGCGGCGGCGCCCAGCCCTCAAGTAGCGCCGTGGTGAGCACATGCATGCAAGGCCAGCCCTCATTGAGCGCCCGCACGCGCGCACTCAGCGCCGCCGCCGCCGCAGCCGACGCCGCCGCCGCGGCCCGCCTGGCTAGTGTGCCCGCCGCAGCGCCCGCAGGCGGCGGAGGCGGCGGCGCGTCGCGCGTCGTCGCGGGCAGGGGAGCTGCCGCCGGCATGCCGGCCATCTTGGCGACCGAGGCGCGGGGTATGCTCGCAGCGGCTGTGACCAAGGCTAACGGCGGCGCGGCGGCGGCGAGCGGCGGCGGCGGCGGCGGCGCGGCGGCGGGCGATGTGAAGGCGTCGGCGCCGGAGGAGGAGGACGACGAAAGCTATTCAGATGAGTATGAATATGAGTATGAATATGTGGAGGAGGTGGAGAGCGGCTCGGCATCGCAGACCAACCTGCCTAACCTGGGGCTCGACCGCGCCGATGCGGTCACGGCCGCGGAGGAGGCGCGCGCGGCGCTCGTGACGGCGCTTGCGGCAGAGGACGCGGCGAACCTGCAGCTGGGCGCGGCTGAGGCGGCCGTTGAGGGCATGAAGAGGCGGCGTGAGGAGCTCGAGGAAGCCCTTCGGCAGGTGCAAGATCTGGAGGGTGAGCTCGAAGCGGCCAAGGCGCAGCAGCAGGCCCTCGTGGGGGCCCTCAGGCAAAACGAGCAGGCGACCGAGGAAGCCAAGAAGCAAGCCGAGAAGGCGAAGAAATGGAAGCTCATGCCGGGCGCCGTGACGGGCGCGCAGAGGCAGATGGCACTTCAAGCCTTGACGGAACTCTTGACGAAACAGGCGAGCGCCGAGGCCAAGGCGGCGGAGGCGGGCCAGCGAGTGGCGACACTCGAAGGAACCGTCGAGGCGCGGGCGCGCCAGGCCGAGGAGCTCGATCGCGAGCTCGAGCGAGATCGGAGCGAGATGGGCCGCAGATTGAGCGAGGCGCGCGAAGCTCGCAAGCACGCCGAGGAGGCGCGCCTTGCCGCCGAGAAGGCCGCGTCCCAGGCCGCCGCGCGCGCCGAGCAGACCCGTGCACGGTACGCACCGTTTCCGCAGGCACGGCCGTCGCCGGCGGCTTGGGCGGCGGCGACGCCGCCGCTGATCGGCGGTGCCGCGCGCTCCACCGCCGTGGCCGCAGCGGGCGCCGTAGCGGGCGCCGTAGCGGGCGCCTCTCGCTCCACCGCCGTGGCCGCGGCCACGCCCTCCGGGCTCGCGCCGCCACCGAGGCCGCCACCGATAGCTTCGGAGCCCGGTTACCCGGTGACCCCCGCTGAGTCTCAATCTGACGATGGATCGTACAGCTCCTCCGAGTCCGAGTCGGAGCGCCACGCCGCCACCGCCTCGTCAAGTGAAAGAGACTGAAGAGGCATGAGGGTAGAGAGAGATGTACGAGCGACCACGTCAATATTCTTGACTCTCGGCCTAAATTTCGTCGAGTTTCGTCGCACTTTTTCTCCCAAAAAGCGCCCCGAACGCCGACCGCGCCGCCGCATTCGATCGGCAATCGGGCCGCAAGATGAAGAGCTTGTTCCGAAAGCGTAGCCTGGAGCAGCGGGCCTCCGAGAAGCGGCGGGTAGAGCAGACGCTGCCACGATCGCCGCATCCACCCGAGGCGTCCGCGCCCGAAGCGGCGGAACCCTCTCCAAGGCAGATGACAGCCCGTTCCAAGGCCGATGCCCTCAAGGCCCTGGTGCTGACAATACCGGAGGACGACCCGGGCTTGGCCAGGATGCTGGTCGAGCTCGGCGAGCTGCAGCGCGAGGCGAAGCAGCACGACGAAGCGCACGCGAGCTTGGAGCAGGCCCTGCTGGCCGCACGCAAAGCACGCGACCAGTCAATGGTGCTCATCGGCCTCAACAGCCTTGGGCTGCTGCTGCGCGAGCTGGGCCAGAACGACGAGGCGCGCGCGCTGCTCGAGGAGGCGGTGGAGATACGAAGGATGACACAGGGCGACCGGCATCCCGAGACGCTCACCGCGCTCAACAATCTAGCGAGCCTCCTCAAGTCGATCGGAATGCTGGACGAGGCAGCGCCTCTGTTTGCCGAAGCACTCGAGGCGCGGCGCGAGGTGCTCGGGCACGCCCACATGGACACGCTCACCTCGATGAACAACATGGCCTCGGTGCTCCGCGCACGGGACCAGGACGATGACCTGATGGCGGCTGAGAGGCTGCTTGCGGAGGGATTCGGCACGAGCCGACGCGTGCTCGGCGATGGGCACGTGACGACACGCTACTTTGCGGCCAACTATGCGACGACGCGCGGCATGAATCGCACTCGAAGGGGCGACGACTTGTGACGACCGCTCTTTCGCCGCTCACGACCTCACACGGGTCCCAAAACACCGCAATATAGTCGACGCTGTCGCGTGTCGGAGTTTTAGAAAATTTCATCACTGTGGTTATAATCCTGGGGCTTATCTGGAAAATTGTCGCGGCGCGTGTGCGTGTGCTCAGTCCGGCTGAAACTCCCGTTCTATCCCGACCAGCCAGAATTGAGCGAGGAGCGCGCAGCTCGAGGCACATGGAGTGCAGGAGTGGACGGAGGTCGGAGCGACCTTTCCGTTATCACATGCGAAAAGTGTGAACAATAGGAAACGGAAAGCGTAAGAGTCCTCAACACCTAATCCTGCGTGCCCTACCATAGACTTCCGAGTAGGCGGCCATTGGGTGGCCGAGTTTGAACAATTCACACTGAGGAACTATAAACGCACGTCATGGCGTATTTTCGCACATCGGTACCCTTCGTCGCTCGCGCACGTCGCGGCGGCGCCTCCGCGCTCATTGCGCCCGCCCGCTCCGTGAGCTCGGTCACAGCGTACCGCGAGCTGCTCAAGGCGCAGCGGTCGCTCTTCAAGGGTGACGCGCCTGCGCGTGTGGCTGCGCGATTGGAGACTCGGCAGCACTTTCTCGCGAATGCGAACGCCAGCCCTGAGGAGGCGGCGGCGCTCGCGGCGGATGCGTTCGACACCGCTGGCTTCCTGCGCGAGAATGTGGCGCAGACGGTGCTCAATGAGAGAGGCAACTACGAGCTGAAGCCGTCTCCCCAGCACATCCACACGGGCGCCACGCCGCCGCCACTCCCCGGCTGCTCAGAGAGCTTCAATGAGCCGGCCAAATCGGCCGTCTGGAGTCCAGCAAAATGAGCGTTAGATCATGGGAAATTTTGTTTTACACGTGATTGTTTCCTTCACCGCATCCATCGATCGCGACCGTACGTACGCACCCACCGCGGCGCAGGGGGGGGCGCGCCGCGGAGGAGCATCCGTCCCACGTGAGAACGACTCGATGGTCGTGTGAGCGATGTATTCCCGCCGCGCGTGCTCATTCGAGGAGCGTGAGAATGACCTTATGGAAGTAGCGCCCGAGTGGCACCGGCCCGCTGGGCGAGTTGCACATCTTGGGGTGCTCGAGGAGCTCATTGACGATGGCCTCGAAGTCGGCGTGCAGCATCGCCCGGTGCGGACCCGCGTAGATGCCGGCGGAGACGTGAGCGAGGAGCGCCACCTCGATGCCGAGCCGCGCCATGGCCATCAGCCCCGCATACAGCGCCGCTTGTACGCCGCTCCGAAAGAGCGTGTAGTCGGCCTCGGCGTGCGGGTTGAACGTGCGCGTCATGGTGCTGCGCGCGTCGTGCCCCCGGGCGCCGCAATTGGGGCCGGCCACAAACACCAGCGACGTGGGGTATTGGTCGTGGACGTCGTAAAATCGTTGACCGTTGCTGTTCGTTCGCTTGGCGCTGAGAGCCGCATCGCCCACCACCCACGCGTGCCCGTAAAACCAGGGTTGGTCCGCCCGGGTGTAGTCGACCTGACAAAGGCGTGAGCGAGGGGGCGCAGGAGCGGTGTCGGGACTTGCGCAAGGGGCTAGTGTGTGCAGGCAGCAGCAGCAGCAGCAGCAGCAGCAGCAGCAGCAGCAGCAGCAGCAGCAGCA
>ERZ761574.2080-NODE-2080-length-11117-cov-77.078376_pt1 | contig 11117 bp, 4 predicted proteins | sample MGYA00374950_ERZ761574 | MGnify/ENA primary metagenome ERZ761574 (study PRJEB28895, sample SAMN07631631) | mixed culture metagenome | isolation source: Freshwater growth medium | place: USA: Seattle, Washington | collected 2016-10-03 ... | reverse complement strand
GCGAGGGCGGCCGGTCGGTGATCGTGTCGACGGGCGTGGCCGCGTGCGTGCAGCTTCTCAGCGACGAGCGCGAGGCCGTCTATTCGAATGCTACTTTCGTGCTCGAGCAGATCATTACGGACTCCGCCGTCCCGCCCCAAATGTGTGCGGCGGCCGCGGCCGGGCCACTCACGCGCTTGCTCACAAGCGGCAGCTCCGCTGTGCGGCAGCGCGCCGTCCTCATGCTCAGGCAGCTGTGCTACGACGAGAGCAGCCTCGAGGCGATCGCCGCGGCCGGAGGGGCCCCAGCGCTCGTTGCCCTGCTCGGCGTTCGTGAGCTACGTGAGGCGGCGGTAGGTACCTTGTCCGCCATCGCGCCGCTCTGCCCCCGGCTGACGATGCCTTCGGCTTCAATTGCGCTCGTTGCGGTGGCCACGCGAAGCGAGCGCGCTTCGTATCGGGAGGAGGCGGCGACTGTCATCGCAGCGCTCACCACCGACACGAGCCACGCGGCTACCATCGTGACGACCGGCGCTGCGCAAGGCTTGCTACGTGTCTCGCAGGACGGCAGCGAACCCGCACGCACGACTGCAAGCGCAGCGCTCCTAGCCCTCGGCCCACAGCTGTTTGGCATCTTCGCAGAGCCGTTGCAGGGTTCGCCGCTGCTCTCCGAGCGCCTCTTTTGGTCTGATGCATGCATCGATCTGCTGCGCCCCAAGATGCATGCACGCTACCCTCAGTTGCTCGGCGCGCCCGGGGGCTTCTATTTCGAGCTCCTGCATCTGTGTGCATGGCTGCTGCTCCGTCGCGATGGCCACGCTGAGCCTGCCGCCCCAGCCGCCGCCGTGGCCACCGCCCCTGCCGCCGCCGAGGCCGCCGCCACGAATGCTGCCCCCGAGACTGCCGTGGCCTTCGCGGCGTTGCCCTCGGCCGCCGTCGACGCCGCCACGCTGCGCCGCGTGGTGGAGGCGATCTCGGAGGTGCTCGACACCTTTGAGAACGAGCCCGAGACCGTCGCCTTCTTCAACGGCCACGCGCTCTTCGCTGAGGTAGCGTCGCGCAGCCGGCGCTCGTTCGACGACTTTGGCCCATTCCATCTGCAGCACCTGCCCGATTTGGCAAGGCTCGGCGTCGAGGTGCTCAACCGCGTGCGAGGCATGCCGCTGGCGGAGCGGGCGCTGCTCGCACTCTACCAGCGCTACTTGCGCTCGGAGCCGCCGGAGCAATGGAAGTCTTTGTTCAAGGAGGCGAGCAAGATGGCGTACAATCTCAAGTACATGTTCCGCGAGTCGCTTCCCAAGGCGAAGGCGAAGTTCATCGAGCACCTCGATCATAATCTGAGCGGTCCGCCACGCGAGCTCTTCAGCAAGCTCGTCGATGGCGCCCTGGCGACGTACAAGGGACTCGTCGACCAAACGACCCTCGCCTCGACTGACTTCTTGACGAACCCGCGCGCTCTCGTCGATGTGGTGCTCGAGGGCGTCAAGGGCGAGGACGTGCGCGTGCAGCTGCTCGGTGAGATCGCGGCCAAGTACATGCAGACGTACCTTGAGCAGGATCCGCCGCGCCTGCCGCTCACGCCGCACCACACGCAGATTCTGGCGATGCTCCTCTTCTCACACTTCTTCGAGCAGCGAGAGCGATGGGCGCGCGAGTACGGGCAGCGCTCGCTCATCCTGCAGATGAAGACGGGCGAGGGGAAGTCGATTGTGATCGCGATGCTCGCCATCTACACCGTGGTGCACCTGAAGAAGCGCGTCCACATCCTCGAGAACAACGAGGGGCTTCTGCAGCGTGATTTCAAGACGTACGAGCCCTTTTACAAGCAGTTCGGCCTCGTCTGCGCCAAGACGATCGACTCGACGTCGGACATTTGCTACTGCCTCAAGCGCGAGAACAATGCGTACTTCAACACACGGCTGCTCGAGGGAGAGCTCAAGCTGGATGACGTGGTGCTCATCGTCGATGAGGTGGACGATCTCGTGGTGAACGAGAAGCCATCGCTCCTGTACAAGAAGGCCGACGCGCTGCTCACGCCCCAGTACAGCCAATGCTACGAGGCGCTCCATAAGAACTTGCCGTGCCCGGCAGGTGTGCCGCGCGCTCTCTGGGACGATTGCGTGCGCATCAAGAGAGAGGCCGACGCCAAGGTCGAGGGGGTCGATTATGCCCGCATTCAGCGCGCTGCCTCCGAGGGCGCCGAGGACGGCGCGGCCGCCGAGGGCGGCGCGGCCGCCGAGGGCGCAGGCCAGAAGGAGTGGGCGATGCTCGAGACCGGCCCCGATGGGATTGCGCGCCTGCCCAAGGTGCCACTCACCGACGACTGGCTCGTGTACAAGAATTTTGCCGACTTCGGTCTCGCACCATCCAAGGACACCTTTCGCAGTTGCCTGTGCACGCCGATCATGTACAACAAGTACTGCTGCATCTTTGGGCTCACAGGCTCGGTGGGTGGTGCGGCCGAGCGCGCGTACATTGAGAAGACGTACCAGGCGGTGCCATACGAGGTGCCGCAGTTCCTTCACACGTGCGACCAGACGGACAAGGCGGAGGCCACGAATCTCGGCGTGCGTCTCGAGCCGACGACAGACGCGATGATCGCACAGGTCGTTGCGGCGGCGAAGAAGTACTACCGCGACGTGCCCGTGCTCATCATCACGCGCGGCGCCGAGAACCAGGAGCTCCTCAAGGTCACCAAGGCACTGAACGCCATTGCCGACGATCCGAGTGAGCCGATGCCGAAGCCGAGCATGTGGGCGCGCCGTGCCAAGCGCACGCCGGGCATCCAGCGCCTGCAGGAGCGCAACGATGCGGGTGAGCTCATGATCGACGAATGCGAGGGGATCGTCGAGCGTGCCACCAAGCGCTGCTACACCGACACTCCGAGCGCGAACCCGTTCGCGCCCGCTTCGGCGCGCGAGTCGTACTTCCGTATCACGGTCACCGACTGGTATGGCGGGCGTGGCCACGACTTTGACTGCGCCGACGAACGTGCCAACGCCGCCGGCGGCATGCTCGTCATCTGCACCTCCGTCCCCGACGCGCGCGAGTGGACGCAGTGGAAGGGGCGCACGGCGCGCCAGGACCGTCCCGGCCAATACCTTGTCGTCCTGTCGGAGCAGGACGAGCCGTTCAAACACGAGCCCGCGCTCGCCGCCACTCTGCGCGCACTCCCAGCCGACGGCGCTATCGACGAGCTCCTCCGTCGCCGAGACGTGTCGATCCGAGAGGCGCTGAGCGGCTTCGAGTCGCAGCAGGCACGTGGCGCGTGGCTGGCCGAGCTCTGTGAAAAGTACTTCCACAGCCACCCGCGCGCGCCAACGGCCGAGTGGCCGTCGATCGAGCATCGGTCGTCCGACGTCAAGCTGCGCGACCTGCTGCGCTTGCCGTTCGCGAGTGGGGAGAAGGTGGTTGAGGCGGCCGCCTCGCGCCTCGGCATCGAGCTCAACGGGCCGCCGGCGGAGTGGGGCTGGCAGCCGAAAGACGCCTTTGGCATCGAGCCGAAGCGCAAGGACATGGCCGTCACCTTCCTGATCGACCGCACATATGAGACCTTCCTGCAGACCGTTGTCGATGCGGTGCTACGCGTCTTCGACAAGCACCTCGAACCCGATGATCTCGTCGGCTACTACGGGCTGGGCGACGGCTGGATCTTCGAGATGGAGCGCAAGGGCGAGCCAGAGCGCGCGGCCCATCTGCGCGCCCAGATCGCGAGCTCGGTCGAGAAGCGTGGCGAGCCGCACGTGTACTCCTCGATACAGCGGTGCGTGAGCCACCTCGCCGAGATGCCCGATGGCGAGCGCTACTCGAAGTGGCTCGTGGTGCTCACCGACACGGCCGACTTCCAGTGCACCAATGCCAAGGGACACTTTGACAAGGACTCCCCACAGCGTGCCGAGGAGGCGACGAAACAGCTAATCAGCACCATGCAGGCGACGACCGAGCTTAATCTGGTCCTCATCGACGCGAGCGAGATTGGCAACTTCAACCAGAAGCACCACATGTGGCCCACGTGGCGTGCTCTCTCGCGCCGCCTCACCGACGAGGTGGGCGACGGCAATAGCGCGCTCTACATCGATGCGGCCAATGAGGCGATGATCGATGAGGCGTTTGACAAGTTGGCGGGAGCCATGCAGGGGGGAGCCGTGGGCTGAAGAGGCACGTCGGGCTGCGCACACGTGGCACGATGGCGTACAAAAAGTTGCATGGCGGAGTCGCGAGAGATGATGAGCGTGGTGTTCCGTGTTGTGCGAGAGAGAGGCGATGGCGATGGTTGTACAGTATACGCTCATATGCCGTATTATGTGTAGGCCGTGCACTCAGTTCAAACTCAGTTCCGAACGTTCAGTTTGAATAGGCGCCGCGTTCAAGGGTATACAGTACGGTAAGATCCATGGGTAAGATCGTAAGTAGCAGATCGAGCACACCGCTCACCGGATGGCTGCTCCGAATCCAACTCGTCTTACTCTTTTATATGATTTAAATCAGGCTGGTACGCCGAACCCCGAATCGTTGCTTGTCGTCACTATATCGATATATCATACGCGAGATCCGGACCGGTAGCCCTAGAGCCTAGTCGCTAGTGACGAAAGAAACCCCCTCGCCCCAGGTTGTCTCCGTTGTTCTTGTGCGAGGTTATTATCAATCAGCTTTTCACACCACTTCTGCCGCGCGGTCCCGCTTCCGGTCGTGTCGGGACGCGACGGTGTCGTAGTGTACCTGTTACACATCGTCTTTTCGAACAGCGTAGGCCTAAACCCTAAAGGGCGAGCGCGCGCCAACATGCTAAATAGAGAGGGCGGACGAAACTTAAGACGAAACCTGTGATGATGGATTGATGGTGATAGCGCCCGCCTTTTTTCTGGGTCATGGCGAATTCGCCGTGCGTGCTACCAATTTAATGTGCCTCCGCCGCGCGCCGCGAAACCTGTGAATTTCTACCAAGTTCCCCTTGTCTGTGAACGACTAATAAAAATTGGCTGTGAACGCCATGCCATACCATATCATTCCATGTTTGGCGGAGATGGTCCCTCTCTTCACTCGCCAGCCAAGCGAAGTGATTGTATGTGTTGTGTTTGTGTGTCCGCCACGGTCCACACGCCTGCCAGGCGAGGTGGTTGCACGGGTTCAGACCCGGGGTTGACCCGGGGTATGGCGACTCTGAACCGTGTCTGTGAGCGCGGTACACGTTGCATGTCGCGAGCATGAGAATGAAGCGGCTGTGACGTGTGCGAGGTGTTCGACCTTCACGCTTGGTTTGAGTCTGGTTTGTGTGTGTTGGTGTGTTGTGATGATCGGTTCTTTACTGTTAAGCGATGCGCTTACCAGTAAGAGAAAGTAAGCGAAAAATTTTGTGGAAAAAATGAGCGTCTCAGCTGCTCGAGTGAGGTGTTAATCACACTACAGCGTGAATGGGGTGAGGGACGGAGGTTTGAGTGTGCTTACTTCGTCTTACTTCGGCTTACTTCGGCTTACTTCGGCTTACTTCGGCTTACTTTCCCGCACCCCTGATTTCGCAGCGCGCGGAAACCGTCACTCACGGATGCCATCGCGTGGGCGGAAGGTGGACTTGGACGGCAGTCCGGGCACGCTGGAGCGGCGTCTGAAGGACCGGAAGCGCAAGCAAGAGCAGCGCAGCCGTGCTGCGTCTGGGCGCTCTAATAAAGTTGGCAAGCCATCGAAGCAGCCCGTTGCTGATCATCATAGCAAGGCAGTGGTTTTTGTGCTACTTTCAACTGCGAGTGCTGTCGACGAGGTTGCAGCCGGCATGAGCAGCAGCAAGCAGCCTTCCGCTGCCAAGCGCCAGAATCCACCAACAGTGCCGAGGCTCGTCAACAAGCCGTTGACACCGGATGGTGACCTAGCCGAGGTTGAGGTGGCACCATGGCACATGCCAACTGTGGCAACTTTGGCCACGGTCGTTGCGCCGGCGTTGCAGTGGATTCCAGAAAAGGAGCCCGAATGGCAGTGCGTGGTGTGCTTTGATGCGGCTGCAGACACGGCGTCGGCCATGTACATGCCTTGCTGCACAGGTCACATTCATGCCAAGTGCCTCCCGTGGCCACGCAGTGTGCAGGAGAACGGGCAGGGGAGGCTTGCTGCGCACAAATGCCCAGTGTGCCACACGTATCTCAGGAGTGTTCGCGATTTGCGGTATCAGGCCCCCACTGCTGCAGAGCAGCGCAAGTTCCGCCTTGAGAGCCCGGGAGGAGTGAAATGCCAACGGCTTTCGTACTGAAATAAGAGACTCTGCCCGTGTAGGACTGGATGTATTGTTGCTTGGCAGTTGTTTGTGTGACATGTATCTAATGCAGGTGGCCTGTGGGATTTTGTTTCTAGAACCGGAACCATGAACCGTACGATTGGGTGGCCCCAGGATAGGACAGACCCCCCCCTCTGTGACAGACCCCCCTCTGTGATGGACCCCCCTCTCAGCCCCTGTTTCCGAGGTCCCACACCCTATACCTAGTTATGGTTCCAGGGACCATAACACTGAAAGCGGGGACCAAACCTGTGCACTTCATATGCAGTAACATGGCCGACAATCTTAACTAGGGGGATCAGGTGATCCATTGACCCCGAATAAGCACCTCTCTGGAAGAGCCTGTGCCGCTTGAGCTGTGATACTACGTTCTCAATGCGGTTCCGCACAAATTCATGCAAATTGTTGAAGTACACCTCTGCTTGATTCAGTTGGCGCCCCCCATCCCGCTTGTACTTGTAGAGCAGGGCCATGCAACCGACATATCCCAGATCAGCCAGCCCTGCGACAATGAGGATCACAGCATTAGGGAGGTATTAAAGAGGTATTAGGAAGGTGGTGGCGACCTTGGGTGTGCTGGAAGGGAGGGGGGGCTCCTGGCACTGTGTGAGCTGTATAGGCCTTACATCGTTCCCACCCATAGAAAGGATGTTCTGCCCATGTCTGTTCCCAAATTGTGGAGTCCGCTGCAATGCCCAAATGTGGCCCGGACCACATGATGATGTCCCCAGCAAGGGAAATGCCCAGTTGCCACTTCAGGCATGTATAGCCATACTTTGGCTACACAGGCGAGACTCCGAAACATTCCAAGCATTCAATGCGTTGATCATGCTCGGGGATGAAAGCAGAGGGGGTCATCGCAGGCTCACTTGGAAGAACAACGAGGCGAGGTGGAAGTTGTTCGGGCAAGCAAGTGGGACCGGGCACGTGTCTACGATGCCCGTGATGTACTTGTCAAAGGGTGGGAGTGCATGGTTATGTGGATCTAGCCGCCAGGTATAGTCAATCTCCTCTATGATGTCCGCGAGCGCGGACGCCATCGGGAACACCTCGCGGTCAAAGGTTGATCTGCCGCACTTGTACTTGCCGTTGCTGGACTTGTACGATTCAAGCCAGTTGCGTTGCGGTAGCTTGTGGATGTAGACGAAGATGAGGTAGAAATAGAAGGCCCGCATCTTCGGGTTGCGTTTGCGCTCAGTGAGGCGGTCACCAAAGGTACCTGGTGCAGAGCCTTGGTAGCTGTTATACTTGTGCCAAATGTGCTGGAGTGTGGAGGCATAGAAACCGGTGTCTTCATGTGGGCTGACCTGCTGGAACTCTGTCATATCATATTGCGCCACGGTCTGCGATGTGAGTACACTCAGGAGCAGCAGCAGCAGCATTGTGAGCCAAGTTGGGGGTTGCGCACAGCACAGGGCCTTTTTTCTGCATGCATACATGCAAACTTCTTCCTGCATGCAAACAGAAAACATTGAGTCTGTGAGTGCCGTTTTGTCTTTATCCATTCTCGCCTTTTGGGGGTGGATGCATCGTCCTATCATCATGCAATCTCGAGGATCTATGACGTGCAGATGACACGGAGATGAGGGCATGTCGAGTTTTGAGCACCCTGGAGGTGGTAAAGTTACATTCTTGGCTGCCAGCTCCTGGTAGAGGATGATTCTAAAGCGTGGGATCTGTACACCGACGAAATCTTTGACTTTGGCAAGGCTGTGCTCCGCCTTGAAGTCTGCATCCGTGAAGGATGCAGTGGCCCAGAGGTCGTCGAAGTTGAAGAGGGGGGCATCCCATAGGTTGAGTCTGTGAAACAGTTGCCGAGCCTCATCCATGCTTGGACACAGTACGGAAAAGAGGAGCTTCAGAAGATCCTTGGAGCACTTGTCAAACATGTCAGGCAGTGTCTGCTGGGCCAAGGCCCATGCGGCGAGGGGGAGGAAGTACCAGGTACACTGCATGATGAGGTTCCCAGCATCATCGTTCGACATCTTTAAATCCCCGCAGGGCTGCACTGGAAATCCACTGGCATTTTTTTTGCAGACCAGGTCAACGAGGATCGACTTTTTGGGGTTCATGCCCTGCCGACCCAGCATGATGGGGAGGCAGCCTGCCAACGCTAGGATCTCGGGCATCTTCCCATGCTTGCCACTTCGGCAGGTAAGGAGCTTGGCCCAGTCCTGAGGCATGTGGGTGCGTAGTGGGTGCGGGTCACTGATCCCCCACGCAGCGCATCAGACATCTCCTTGGCATCTCCACCCTGTCATAGTGTCATTTCCCTGTCATTTCCCTGTCATCTCCGTGTCATCTCCGTATGGGCCCTTCGCATCTCACGTAAGGAATTGGCCTCGGATGAGTTTCTTCTATCCAACTTCTCACACCTGCGGCAGTCCGACAGCGTCATTGTGAACCCTGGTCCACTCCGCAATTCTCTGGAGTCTGACGGATTCGCATGCTCATCCCCAAGCTCATCCCCAAAAGATCGCACCCCCGGGGTTGCGAGCTCCCCCATGGATGAGGAGCCGGACATTGGCGGCAGTGGATCCAGGGATATCAAGGACCTGAGCGTGAAGGCAGTGAAGGCAGTGGCACGGCGTGGTGCAGGTGGCGGGGAACTGGGTGCCGCTATGAGAGCCACTGCTGATAAGCTCAAAGCCATGGCGCACTCCGAAGTCAAGCCAGAAGTCCAGCCGCAGCCCCAGCCACTGCCCAAAGCGAAGACGCCCAGAACGGAGACAATCAAGGAGCCCATCGAGCTGTCCTCCACCGAGGCTTCCCCGGTCAAGATGTCTAAGACGGAGACAGTCAAGGAGCCCATCGAGCTGTCCTCCACCGAGGCTTCCCCGGTCAAGATGTCTAAGACGGAGACAGTCAAGGAGCCCATCGAGCTGTCCTCCACCGAGGCTTCCCCGGTCAAGATGTCTAAGACGGAGACAGTCAAGGAGCCCATCGAGCTGTCCTCCACCGAGGCATCCCCGGTCAAGATGTCTAAGATGGAGACAGTCAAGGAGCCCATCGAGCTGTCCTCCACCGAGGCTTCCCCAGTCAAGATGTCTAAGACGGAGACAGTCAAGGAGCCCATCAAGCGGTCATGGTCATCCATTGAGGCTTCCCCTGTCCAGAACATGTCGAAGATGGAGACTGGCAAGGCTCTTCAGGACTACTTGGAGTGCACCAACACCCAAGATCTGGCTGCAGCTCTGGAGTCCATCTCAAAGCATGGGTCGTGTGAAGCTGCCATCCAGGCTTTCTTTCGTGACGCTCACAAGGAGACCCTGCCCACAGCAAGTGCGAATGTGGACGGGCTCTCCTCCAGCCACATGGACAGGTTGCTCAATGCGCCACAACTTTCGGGCGCACCAATCGGCACAGCATCCTTCCAGCCGTTCAGCAAAGACCTCATGCAGATGGCCTCTAAGGATGATGTCCTCCGCACAATGGAAGCTGAGCGCAATTGCTTGGCCAATCGAGTGTACCAAGAACGTTACCCAAGTGAGACTAGGCCTGGGCTCTACATGCAGATGCAGGCAGATTCGAAGCTCAACAGGATTGCTCAGAAATCCAAGGAGGAGGTGAATGAGCTCGAGCGCTCCAAGCGGGCTGCTGCGAACATCTTAGGGCCAGCACAGATGCCTCACGCCCTCTTGCTCCTCCAAAGCAAAAATGGCACCGAAGAGAAGGGCAAGTCCAAGAGGATGAAGGGCCAGCAAGTGGATGGCCATGCTGGTGACCCAGGCTCAAAGGACTTCCCAGAGTCGGACAGAAGAGCCTACCAGCTTGCTGTATCCAAGGTACTTCTCGGAGAAGACGTCACCATGATCGGTGAGATGATGAGCAAGGGGAAGCGCACCTACTACGCAGACGGCTCCAACACCATGATCCTCCTGGGCACAAATGGTATGTCGCACTATGAAGATAAGTTCCTTTCCACTGACCACTAATTCAAGGCCGGCACAGACCCACAATGAGGCTGAAAACCTACAGACAGGCTGGGTGCAGAAGAAACTTTTTCTCCAAGTGGGAGGCACTAAGGTAATAGCTTCTACCCCTAACCCTAACCCTATTACCCTATTACCCTAAGCCTAAGCCTAAGCCTAACCCTCACCCTCACCCTCACCCTCACCCTAACCCAGGCCAAGAGCATCTGCGATGCATGGGACGCCAAGCATTTTGCTGGCTACCACCCAGATCAGGCCAAGTCAATGCGCGAGAACTACAAAAACTCGGCACTCCTTTGCTTCGAAGAGCACCTGTGTGAGCACTGCATTCGCCAGATCAAGCGCACCAGATCAGGGTGAGCAAAATCAAGCACAAATCCTTGGTAGCACACTTGGATGCAGATGCATCTCCACCGCTTGCACAGTGGGGGCTGCTCAGCAGCCTTAGGGTTTTCCCGGTGAATACCTGCTGCTGCATGCGAGAATGGGGGGATGATAAGCACTGAGTGTGTGGGGGGGGGGTAGATGGGGAAGGGGATGGATTGTACTCAGGATGCAGTGGGGCTGCTCTGCAGCTACATGGTCATCCTGGTGTGCGTCTGTTGTTTCTCGTATAGGCTGCTGTGTCACAAGTCCATGCCTGTCAGCGCGGCGCCACAAGGGATGCGTGGTGGTTTCAACACTCAGGTAATTACCCTATGGTGTTTCTACATAGTGGGGCTCGAGATTTTGACCTTGGGGGAGCGTTTCAACACTCAGGTAATTACCCTATGGTGTTTCTACATAGTGGGGCTCGAGATTTTGACCTTGGGGGAGCGTTTCAACACTCAGGTAATTACCCTATGGTGTTTCTACATAGTGGGGCTCGAGATTTTGACCTTGGGGGAGCGTTTCAACACTCAGGTAATTACCCTATGGTGTTTCTACATAGTGGGGCTCGAGAT
>ERZ761574.2074-NODE-2074-length-11175-cov-84.767806_pt1 | contig 11175 bp, 5 predicted proteins | sample MGYA00374950_ERZ761574 | MGnify/ENA primary metagenome ERZ761574 (study PRJEB28895, sample SAMN07631631) | mixed culture metagenome | isolation source: Freshwater growth medium | place: USA: Seattle, Washington | collected 2016-10-03 ... | reverse complement strand
GACGGCCGTCCGGCCGACGTACATCTCCGGGTTGGCGCGCACGTGCTGCTCGATCAAGACTGGACCCCTTCCGACCGCATTCGGAGGTGGCACCGGTGGGGGGGGGGGCGCGGGCGGCGGCACCGGTAGCACAGTCAGGGGTGCGGGGGTCACAGCCGGTTTGGGCTGGGCTAGTTTCGCAAGGGCGGCGGCTGCCGCCTTGTCCGCCTCGCCGCTCGCGAAGAAGGCCTTGACCGCTGCGTTCTCATTGAGCTTGGCTTTCTCGGCCGGTTTGTTGCCAACGAAAATGCCATCCTTGTCAGTCGCCTTGACGGCATCCGGGTACGCCTCGAGCAGCGCCTGCACCACCGACACCGATGAGCTGTACCGAGCGGCGACGTGGAGGGGCATCCTCCCGAGCTTGTCCGTCGCCTTGACGGCCTCCGGGTACGCCGCGAGCAGCACCTGCACCACTGCCTCCGATGAGCTGTACTTCGCGGCGCGGTGGAGGGGTGTTTTCCCGAGCGCATTGTTTGCTCTGGCCATTGCTGGCGTGATCAGCGGGAGGACCTCGGCGTCAGGCCGTTTGTACGTGTCGTTATCGAGGAGGCTCGCGAAGAAGGCCTCGCCGCTCGCAAAGAAGGCCTTCACCGCGGCGTTCTCATTGTACTTGGCGGCGTAGTCGGCCGGCGTCTCGCCATCCTTGTCCGTCGCCTTGACGGCCTCACGGTACGCCACGAGCAGCGCCTGCACCACCGACACCGATGAGCTGTTCCGAGCGGCGGCGTGGAGGGGCGTGAGCCCGTCGTTGTTCGTTGCCATGGCGGCCTCCGGGTACGCCGCGAGCAGCGCCTGCACCACCGCCTCCGATGAGCTGTTCCGAGCGGCGACGTGGAGGGGCGTGCTCCCGTTGTAGTTCATCGCCTTGGCGGCCTCCGGGTACGCCGCGAGCAGCGCCTGCACCACCGACACCGACGAGCTGTACCAAGCGGCGGCGTGGAGGGGCATGTTCCCGATCTTGTCCTTTGCCCTGGCGGCCTCCGGGTACGCCGCGAGCAGCGCCTGCACCACCGCCACCGATGAGCTGTACCGAGCGGCAACGTGGAGGGGCGTGTTCCCGTCGTTGTTCGTCGCCTTGACGGCATCCGGGTACGCTGCGAGGAGCGCCTGCACCACCGCCTCCGATGAGTTGAACTGAGCGGCAACGTGGAGGGGCGTCCTCCCGAGCTGTACGTGGCACACACGGCGAGCAGGGGGGCGGCTGAGCGACGAGGCGGGCGGCGGGGGGGAAAGAGGCCGCATGCGCGCGGCACACAGAACTGGGGGCGGCGTACCTTGTCCGTCGCTTTGACGGCATCCGGGTACGCCGCGAGCAGCGCCTGCACCACCGACACCGATGAGTTGTGCGTAGCGGCGAGGTGGAGGGGCGTGTACCCGTCCTGTATGTGGCACACACGGCGAGCAGGGGGGCGGCTGAGCGACGAGGCGGGCGGCGGTGGGGGAGAGGCCGCATGATCGCTGCACAAAGGGCCGGGGGTGGCGTACCTTGTCAGTCGCCTTGGCGGCCTCCGGATACGCCGCGAGCAGCGCCTGCACCACCGCCACCGATGAGCTGTACTTAGCGGCATAGTGGAGTGGCGTGTCCCCGTGCTGAGTGTGGCACACGCGGCGATCAGCGGCGCGGGAGAGGGGACGGTGGCCGGCGCGCCGTGCGCAGCAGCGCTGGTGCGATATGCGGCGTACCCCATCCTTCGCTTTGGCCGTTGCGTGCGTGATCAGCGGGAGGACCTCGGCGTCGGGCCGTTTGTACGTCTTGGTATCCAGGAGGCTCATCTGCTCGCGTGGTCGATCGGGTGCGGAGGGCGTCGGGTGGGACGGACGCGGCGTGGTCAGCAAGGGACGTGGAGCGCTCGGCACGGCGGAGGACAAGGAGCTGCAGCTCGAAGGCACAGCGGGCAGAGCAGGCGTCCGAGTGGTGCAAGGGACGTGGTGAAGAGAGATGGCGAGGGCCACGCAGGCTGCAGGAGGCGAAGGGAAGAGCTTGTGCCGAGAGGGAGATGCGGCGGCGGCGAGCGGCGGGCTGGCGGCTGAGAAACTCGGCGCGCGACCAGGTTCGAAGGCCGCATTGCAACATACCGCCTTGTCCGCCGCTGCCTTCTTGACCGCCGCTTCCAACTCACGACGAAGCGCTGCCGCCTCCGCCAGCGCCGCTGCTGCGGTTCTTTCGGAGGCTGCCTTCTCTGCTGCGGCTCTCTCGGCAGTTGCCAATGCCTCTGCGGCCATCTCGGCCGCCGCGGCCAACTCGTCGGCTGCCTTCTTGGCCGCCGCCTTGGCCTCGGCCGCCGCCTTCTCGTCGGCTGCCTTCTTGGCCTCGGATGCCGCCTTCTCGGCCGCCGAAATCGCCTCAGCCGCCGCCAACTTGGCGGCGGCATGCACAGCTTCCAACTCACGACGAAGCGCCGCCGCCTCCGCGTTCTCGGATGCCTTATTCACCAGTGCCTTTTTCTCGGCCGCCGCCGCCTCAGCCGCCGCCGCCTCGGCTGCCGCCGCCTCGGCCGCCGCCGCCGCTGGCTGCCCAGTCGTCGCCTCCAAGTGCTGCGCGCGCACACACACATACACACGCACGGCGCATGCTCAGCACGCGATGTGGCAATCGTGGCAGTCTTGGGTCCCGGTGCCCTCTGAGTGCCAGTGATTGCAAATGAGTGCCAATGATTGCCAATGGCGCGTGCGGCCGTGGCCACGCATCTGCCCCCCCACCGCACGCGAGTCGGGCGCACCTTCCCGCTCGCAAAGAAGGCCTTGACCGCGGCGTTCCCATTGTACTTGGCGGCGCAGTCAGCCGGCGTCTTGCCGTCCTGCGGCGCGGGCACGCGGAGGGCGACGGCGGCGGAGCGAGAGGGTCGTCAGCGGCGAAGCGGGCGGCGGGCGTGAGGCGCGCACGACGATGGCGCAGCAAACGGGCGAGCGAGCCGCCGTCGCACCACCGATGTTGGCGCTGGCGGCGTACCTTGGTCGTCGCCTTGACGGCATCCGGGTACGCCGTGTGCAGCGCCTGCACCACCGCCTCCGATGAGCTGTACTGAGCGGCGCGGTGGAGGGGCGTGTACCCATACTGTACGGGGCACACACGGCAAGCAGGGGGGCGGCTGAGCAACAAGGCGGGCGGCGGGTGGGGGAGAGGCCGCATGATCGCGGCACACAGGGCTGGGGGCGGCGTACACTGTCCGTCGCCTTGACGGCATCCGGGTACGCCTCGAGGAGCGCCTGCACCACCACCTCCGATGAGCTGTACCAGGCGGCGTAGTGGAGAGGCGTGCTCCCGTCCTGTACGCGGCACACGCGGCGAGCAGGGGTAAGAACAGAGGGGTGGCTGAGCGACGAGGCGGGCGGCGGTCGCGCGACGATGGCGCAGCTAACGGGCGTGCGCGTCGCCGTCGCGCCACCGATGATGGCGCTGACGGCGTACCTTGGTCGTCGCCTTGGCGGCCTCCGAGTACGCCGCGAGCAGCGCCTGCACCACCGCCACCGATGTACTGTACTGAGCAGCGCGGTGGAGGGGCGTGTACCAGACCTGTACGTGGCACACACGGCGAGCAGGGGGGCGAATGAGCAATTGTGCGGGCAAGCGAGCACGGCGCGCGTGTCGAGCCGGCCCACGGACGGGGCGCGCGAGCGATGGCGAATGTGCAGAGTCGCACGACCGCCGCCGTCTCCCCCTGCGGCCGTTCCCCTGCTGCCGCCCGTCGACCGCGTGGCTGTGCTCTCCCGCGCGTCGCGGCTGCAGTTGGAGCAGACGGCGGAGCGTCGGTGGTACACGCGTCGCCCACCCATCTCCTCCTCCGCCCCCCCGGCGAGCGCACACTCACCATCACCACGCCACGAGACACGGCCAGCCTCGCCACCGGGGTGCGCGCTCCCGCGCCTCGCGGCGCGCGGCGCACGCGACGAGCAATCGAAACGTCGGCGGTCTGCCGCCGCAGAGGGGCGGACCCTCGCGCCGTCCGCCGCCCTGCCTGTCGCGGAGGGGGCGTGCGGCCGGCCGGCGGGGCGGCACAGAGGCGACGTGCCACGAATGGCGGCGCGGGAGAGGGGACGGTGGCCGGCGCGCCGTGCGCAGCAGCGCTGGTGCGATATGCGGCGTACCCCATCCTTCGCTTTGGCCGTTGCGTGCGTGATCAGCGGGAGGACCTCGGCGTCGGGCCGTTTGTACGTCTTGGTATCCAGGAGGCTCATCTGCTCGCGTGGTCGATCGGGTGCGGAGGGCGTCGGGTGGGACGGACGCGGCGTGGTCAGCAAGGGACGTGGAGCGCTCGGCACGGCGGAGGACAAGGAGCTGCAGCTCGAAGGCACAGCGGGCAGAGCAGGCGTCCGAGTGGTGCAAGGGACGTGGTGAAGAGAGATGGCGAGGGCCACGCAGGCTGCAGGAGGCGAAGGGAAGAGCTTGTGCCGAGAGGGAGATGCGGCGGCGGCGAGCGGCGGGCTGGCGGCTGAGAAACTCGGCGCGCGACCAGGTTCGAAGGCCGCATTGCAACATACGGCCTTGTCCGCCGCTGCCGCCGCCACCTTGTCCGCCGCCGCCTTTTCGGCCGCCGCCTCCAAGTCTCGACGAAGCGCCGCCGCCTCCGCCGCCGCCGCTGCTGCGGCTCTCTCAGCGGCCGCCTTCTCCGCTGCGGCTCTCTCGGCCGCTGCCTTTTCGGCCGCCGCCTTCTCGTCGGCTACCTTCATCGCCGCCGCCACCTTCATCGCCTCCAAGTCCTGCGCGCGCACACACACGCACACGCACGGCGCACGCTCAGCACGCGATGTGGCAATCGTGGCAGTCTTGGGTCCCGGTGCCCTCTGAGTGCCACTGAGTGCCTCTGGTTGTCATCATGGCAGTTACATGGCAGCCTTAGGTGCATGGGGTCGCACCAGCTGGTGTGCCCTCCACAATCGGGCACATGTGTCGACCAGACCCCACACCACTCCTCTCGCCGCGAGGCGTGTAGGGGCGCGCTGGCCGTATGCGGCCGTGGCGCGCGAGCCCCGTGGCCACCCATCTGCCCCCACCGCACGCGAATCGGGCGCACCTTGCCGCTCGCGAAGAAGGCCCTGACCTCGGCGTTCTCATTGAGCTTGGCTTTCTTGGCCGGCGTCTTGAAATCCTGCGGCGCGGGCACGCGGAGGGCGTGTCGTCGGCGGAGCGAGAGGGTCGTCAGGGGTGAAGCGGACGGCGGGCGGGAGGCGGGTGGCGCAGGACGATGGCGCAGCAAACGCGTGCGCGCGCGCGCGCCGCCTACGCGCTACTACGCGCCACCGATGTTGGCGCTGGCGGCGTACCTTGTCCGGCGCCATGGCAGCCTCAGGGTACGCCGCGAGCAGCGCCTGAACAACCGCCTCCGATGAGCTGCACCGAGCGGCGAGGTGGAGGGGCATGCTCCCGTCCTATACGTGGCACACACGGCGAGCAGGGGGGCGGCTGAGCGACGAGGCGAGCGGCGGGTGGGGGAGAGGCCCCATGATCGCGGCACACAGGGCCGGGGGCGGCGTACCTTGTTCGTCGCCATGACGGCCTCCGGGTACGCCACGAGGAGCGCCTGAACCACCGCCACCGATGAGCTGAACGCAGCGGCGACGTGGAGGGGCGTCTCCCCGTTCCCCAACTGTACGGGGCACTCACGGCGAGCAGGGGGTGGCTGAGCGACGAGGCGAGCGGCGGTGGGGGAGAGGTTGCATGAGCGCGGCACACAGGGCCGGGGGCGGCGTACCTTGTCCGTCGCCTTGGCGGCCTCCGGGTACGCCGCGAGCAGCGCCAGCACCACCGCCTCCGATGAGATTCCAGCGGCATAGTAGAGTGGCGTCTTCCCGTCCTGTACGTGGCACACACGGCGAGCAGAGGGGCGACTGAGCGACGAGGCGAGGGGCGGGTGGGGGAGAGGCCGCATGATCGCGGCACATAGGGCCGGGGGCGGCGTACCACTTTGTCCGTCGCCTTGGCGGCCTCTGGGTTCGCCGCTAGGAGCGCCTGCACCACCGCCACCGATGAGCTGTACACAGCGGCGCGGTGGAGGGGCGTGTACCCGAGCTGTACGGGGCACACACGGCGAGCAGAGGAGCGACTGAGCAATGAGGCGGGCAAGCGAGCACGGCGCGCATGCTGAGCCGGGCAACGGAGTCGCCTTGGCGGCCTCCGGGTATGCCGCGAGCAGCGCCTGCACCTCCGCCACCGATGAGCTGCTCGCAGCGGCGTAGTGGAGGGGAGTGTAATAAGGCTTGTAGTAGTCGAAGTCGATATGATCCTTTCCCACCTTGACTCTTTCTTTTGTGTCCACCACGACGATCGCCCACGCGTCCTCGTTCGGGGTCCAATTTTTGACGTAGGCAAGCTTGCCGTTGAGATGTAAGCAATCACTTCTGGTAAGGCCAGAAATCCTACCGTGCTTGCCGGCCTTATCCGCCGCCGCCTTGTCCGCCGCTGCCTTTGCCGCCGCCGCCGCTGGCGTGTGCCCGTTCTGTACGTGGCACACACGGCGAGCAGAGGGGCGGCTGAGCGACGAGGCGGGCGGCGGGTGGGTGAGAGGCCGCATGCGCGCGGCACACAGGGCCCGGGGCGGCGTACCTTGTCCGTCGCCTTGGCGGCCTCCGGGTACGCCGCAAGCAGCGCCTGCACCACCGCCTCCGATGTGTTGGACTGAGCGGCGAGGTGGAGTGGCGTCTTCCCGTCCTGTACGGGGCACACACGGCGAGCAGGGGGGCGGCTGAGCGACAAGGCGGGCGGCGGGTGGGTGAGAGGCCCCATGATCGCGGCACACAGGGCCCGGGGCGGCGTACCTTGTTCGTCGCCTTGACGGCCTCCGGATACATCGCGTAGAGCCCCTGCACAACCGCCACCGATGAGCTGTAATTAGCGGCGCGGTGGAGTGGCGTCCACCCGTCCTGTACGTGGCACACACGGCGAGCAGGGGGTGGCTGAGCGACGAGGCGAGCGGCGGGTGGGGAAGAGGTCGCATGATCGCGGAACACACAGGGCTGGGGGCGTCGTACCTTGTCCGTCGCCTTGGCGGCCTCCGGGTACGCCGCGAGCAGCGCCAGCACCACCGCCTCCGATGAGATTCCAGCGGCATAGTAGAGTGGCGTCTTCCCGTCCTGTACGTGGCACACACGGCGAGCAGAGGGGCGACTGAGCGACGAGGCGAGGGGCGGGTGGGGGAGAGGCCGCATGATCGCGGCACATAGGGCCGGGGGCGGCGTACCACTTTGTCCGTCGCCTTGGCGGCCTCTGGGTTCGCCGCTAGGAGCGCCTGCACCACCGCCACCGATGAGCTGTACACAGCGGCGCGGTGGAGGGGCGTGTACCCGAGCTGTACGGGGCACACACGGCGAGCAGAGGAGCGACTGAGCAATGAGGCGGGCAAGCGAGCACGGCGCGCATGCTGAGCCGGGCAACGGACGGGGCGCGCGAGCGATGGCGAATGTGCAGAGTCGAACGACCGCCGCCACCTCCCCGTGCGGCCCAGGGACCCGTCGACCGCGTGGGTGTGCTCTCCTGCGCGTCGCGGCTGCAGTCGGAGCAGACGACGGAGCGCGCGGAGCGTCGGTGGTACACGATTCGCCCACCCATCCCCACCACCGCCTCCTCCGCCCACCTGCGAGCGCACACTCGCCGCCATCACCACGCCACGAGACACGGCCGGCCTCGCCACCGGGGTGCGCGCTCCCGCGCCTCGCGGCGCGCGTCGCACGCGGCGAGCTATCGAAACGTCGGCGGTCTGCCGCCGCAGAGGGGCGGATCCACGCGCCGTCCGCTGCCCTGCCTGTCGCGCTGGGCGTGCAGCCGGCCGGCGGGGCGGCACACAGGCGTCGTGCCAAGAATGGCGGCGCGGGAGAGGGGACGGTGGCCGGCGTGCCGTGCGCAGCAGCGCTGGTGCGATATGCGGCGTACCACATTCGTCGCTCTGGCCGTTGCGTGCGTGATCAGCGGGAGGACCTCGGCGTCGGGCCGTTTGTACGTGCCGGGTTCTAGGAGGCTCATCCGGAAGCTCGAGTCGAAGGTCATCGAGCAGTGGATCTTGTCGACGACGGCGTTCTTGGCGTCGCTCGACGCCCACAGATCCGTCAGCTCTTTGAGCTGCTGATCCGCGCTCATCGATTTCAGCTTCTCGGCCATCTCCGACTTGAGCGGCAGCGTCAGCACCTGAAACTTGTCCTTGCACTTGTTCATGTCGCTCGGGGATTCCTTCATCGCGGGTAGTTGCACGGTCACCGTCACATCCTTGGATGGCCACACAACCCCCACGTTCGGGCGCACCGAGTACCGCTTCGGGTTGGTCGTCTGAACCCTGAAAGTGTATGCGACGTTGCTCGACGAGGTGTTCCGCGTGCGTAGCTGCTGCTGCATCGACGCCTTGTTGAGCGCGACGCTGAAGTTTAGGGCCGCGGGCTCCCACTTGAGTGTGGACATTTCCACCGAAAGGCACCTCTCGTCGAAAGGCAAAAAAGTTGCGAATCGCGAGAGAGCTACATGTACATGTACATGTGTGTAACAAGTGTTACCGCATCTTTTGAGAACGGATCTCACCCGCGCATCTCTCAGAAGCGCGACAGAAATACACGCCTCTCGGGACTAGTGTAGGTTGGTGAACATGCGGGAATCAAACTACGCGAAGGAAAGCCCGGGTGACCGCGCATTGTGACCGCCGCGCAACACAGTACATGTAACACGCCCGGTCCCGGCGTCACGCAGGGTTTAGCCTTTTTAGCAGAAATAGCAGGGGCCGAGGTCACGGCTTACGGGGGCCCCCTAAGTAGCGAATGACTTGACTTACATTACTGGGTGGGGTGGTGCCTCGTCTTGACGTCGACCTGTGGGATAAGCTCGACGCTCGAGACGGACGCCGCATGGGCGGATGGCGAAGATCATCAACAACCCGCTTGCGCCGCCGTATAAGTACTCGAGCGCTCGCATGCTACAGAACGGGTACCACATCGAGCGCGGGAAGCACCTCGTCGATGCAGAGTTCCCGAGGCCCAAGCGATGCTTCGAGAACATCCCTGGCCAGCGCTCCTCGTCGCCGCCGCCGAGTCCAACACGACCCACGACACGCGGCAGTCCAATGAGGCCGACCACCCGAGGCGCCCAGCGGGCGCTGTCCCGGGCGCCCTGGGACTGAGAGGGCGAGAGGCGGGCGGTTGGAGGCGAATGAGCGCCGTGTTGGGCTTTCTCGGGGCGAGGCGAGATGAGGCGGTGGCCGATACACATATTATTTTGTTAGCAGGCGCTGGGGGAAGTGACTACGGAAGTGCGCCGAGTCAGATGTATCAGTCCACAGCACGGAAATACCAACAGTGATATCTCGTCTCGAGCGTCTCGTCGTCCACGAGAACGTCGGTCCTCGCCCGTGCCGTTTCAAAACGTCTGCCGCAGTGGCTCTGCGCGCTCAGTGCGCGCGCGCACAGCCGCCGCAGTAGATGAGAGTGTAAGAATTCACACCTAACGTTCATATGCCAGAAATTTCGAGGACACTTCTCGTCCACTTTCTCGACCCTCGCCCATCATGGTCGTGTCTGCGGCGCGTGTGCGCGTGCTTTCGGGTCCGAAGGCCGTGACGACGCCAACAGCAGGTGGCGTGGTTTATTGGATGTCGCGCGATCAGCGCGCCCACGACAATTGGGCTCTCCTCCGCTCAGGATGTGCCTTCGAGCAACTTTTTTTGTGTGGCTCGAAGGCATAAGGTGGGCCTCTCCGTCATCTTCTGCCTCGTGCCGACCTTCCATGAAGCAACGATTCGGCAGTACGGATTCATGCTGAGAGGACTTCAGGAGGTGGAGCGTGACCTGCGGGACCTCGGCATACCATTCAAGGTGCTCTCGGGCAATCCGGTCGACGAGGTGCCCTCCTTCTTGCGCCGACATGAGGGCTGTGCACTCGTGACCGACTTCTCTCCACTGCGCACGGGCCGCGCATGGAAGAGCGCAGTCGGCGAGAAGCTGAGTAGCACCCCATTCTACGAGGTGGATGCACACAACATCGTGCCCGTGTGGGTGGCTTCGGATAAGCAGGAGGTGGGTGCGCGAACTATCCGCAAGAAGATCAATGAAAAGCTGCCGATGTGGCTCAAGGACTTCCCGCCGCTCGAGCCGCAGCCGATCGAGCCGCCGCTGCACGCGCAGGCAGTCGCGGCGCCGCTACCAGCGGAAGACACGTCCGGCATCATCCCGCCCGTGCCCCCCGCGCCGAGCACCACGTCTGATAGGACCTCTGTGCTGGACGAGGGCACGCTCATGGCGCTCAGCACGCAGCTCGAGGCGGCGGTGGTCGCTTCGCCGCTGGACTTGGCGACGGCCGAGCGGGTGCTTGGGCAGCTCGAGGGCGTGCGCATCGACCGCGCACTTCTCAAGGCAACGGGCGTCGGAAAGGCTGCGAACGAACTCGCCAAAGCCAAGTGTGACCTCTCGACGCGCGCGCGTACGCTTGTCGACCTGTGGAAGGCGGCGGTGTCGGCAGAGAAGGCGGCGGCGACGGCGGGGGCGACGACGGCGACGACGGGAGCAGGGGCGGCAGCCGCAGGGCCATCGGGCAGTGCGCGCTCGCTCGCGCTGCCGCGTCACCCGAGTGCGTCGCTGCTCGGCGAGTGCGTCGCCCCCACTGATTGGACGGCTCTCGAGAAGAGCCTTGTCATCGACCGCAACGTCAAGCAGGTCGACTGGCTCCTTCCGGGGCCAGCGGCGGCGCGCGAGGCGGTACACGCCTTCTGCGCCTCACGGCTCGCGCTCTTCGCCGACAAGCGCAACGACCCGAACGTGCACGCGCACTCTGATCTCTCTCCCTATCTCCATTTTGGGCAACTCTCGGCGCAGCGCATGGCGCTGATGGTCCAGGCGGCCGTGGCGGCCAAGCCGCAGGCGGCGTTGCAGGCGGGGCTCGAGTCGTTCCTCGAAGAGTCGATTGTGCGCCGCGAGCTGAGCGACAATTTCTGCTTCTACAACCCAAACTACGACAACCTCAACGGCGCGGCTGGCTGGGCACGGGAGTCGCTTGAGCTGCATGCGGCTGACAAGCGCGAGCGCGTGTACACGCTCAAGCAGCTTGAGGAAGCACAGACGCACGAAGACATCTGGAACGCGGCGCAGCGGCAGATGGCGCGAACGGGCAAGATGCACGGCTTCATGCGCATGTACTGGGCCCAAGAAGATTCTGCTCCACTCTGATGAACT
>ERZ761574.2064-NODE-2064-length-11214-cov-73.974012_pt1 | contig 11214 bp, 7 predicted proteins | sample MGYA00374950_ERZ761574 | MGnify/ENA primary metagenome ERZ761574 (study PRJEB28895, sample SAMN07631631) | mixed culture metagenome | isolation source: Freshwater growth medium | place: USA: Seattle, Washington | collected 2016-10-03 ... | reverse complement strand
CGCCGCCGCCGATGGCGCCGCCGCCGATGGCGCCGCCGCCGATGGCGCCGCCGCCGATGGCGCCGCCGCCGATGGCGCCGCCGCCGATGGCGCCGCCGCCGATGGCGCCGCCGCCAATGGCGCCGCCGCAGATGGCGCCACCGCCGCTCGCGCCGCCGCCGCTCGCGCCGCCGCCACCGCTTGCCCCGCCGCCGCCGCTCGCGCCGCCGCCGCTCGCGCCGCCGCCACCGCTTGCCCCGCCGCCGCCGCTCGCGCCGCCGCCGCTCGCGCCGCCGCCGCCGCTTGCGCCGCCGATGGCGCCGCCACCCATGGCATCCGGAGTGCAGCGCGCGCCGCCAGCCCCGCCCAGCCCACCTACTGGCGTGCCTCCACCGCCACCGCCACCCGCGCCACCGCCTGTGAATGCCAAGGCGCCGCCGCCACCCCCGCCGCCACCTCCGCCACCGCCAGCGGGAACCAAGCCGGCAAGGAAGGACAAGGCGGTCGACGAAGCCAGCAGCTCAGTGGACGCGGCGGACGCGGACGCGGCGGAGGTGGGCGTGGAGCGGCGACGCCTGTTTTGGGTGCGCGTGCCCGATCGTCTCGTGGACACGACAGTGTACGGCACGCTCAGCGTGCGGATAGAGGAGGTGAGCGCGGCGGCAAGCGCGGCGGTCGAGGCGATGGTCACAGAGCACTTTGTGAGGGCCAAGGAGAAGCGAATGCTCACCGAGGCTGAGCGAGTGGGGCAGGAGGTGGGCGCCATTGGCGGCGTGCTCAAGGAAGGTTCCCTGACCTTCCTCGACCAGCGGCGGTTCAACAACCTCGCGATCGCCCTGACGCGTCTCGGGCTGCCGAACGCGACCCTCCGAGAAGCGGTGCTCGCGGGAGACGAGCGTGTGCTCACTCCCGAGGTGGTGGAGCTGCTCGTGCCGTGCGCCCCCACCGCTGACGACATAGAGGCGATCGCGCCGTACGATGGCGACCCGGCGCTCCTCGCGCAGGTCGAGCGCTTCTTCTGGGAGGTGCACAAGGTACCCCACTTCACCAACCGGCTGCTCGCTCTCCGCGCGAAGCAGACGTACGCCGCGCAGGCGGCGCACGCGCAGAGGCTCCTCGAACAAGTCAACTGCGCGTGCAGCGCTGTGTTGGTCTCGGATGCCTTCGAGGTGCTGCTCGCCCTCGTGCTCGCGGCGGGCAATGCCATCAACCGCGGCACGGCGCGCGGCGGCGTGCGCGGCTACAAGCTCGACGTGCTCGTCAAGCTGGCCGACGTGAAATCGATGGCCGGCGGAGCCAAGGGGCGCGGCGCCACGCTGCTCCGGCTGCTCGTGGAACTAGCCGAGCGAGCTCTGCCGGAGAGCGCCGCGCGATGGACGGAGGATCTTGAGTGCGTCGGCCCCGCGAGCCGGATCTCATGGGATAGGATCACATCGGAGCTCGCGCAGATGAAGGCGAGCATCGAGCTGTGCCAGCGCGTGCACAAGGCAGTCAAGGCCAAAGCCAAGGACAGCGCGGCCGTCGACGCGTTCGGCGCGACCATCGGCCAATGGCTCGAGGGCGCCCAGCGGACGCTGGGCATGCAGCAGGAGAGCCTTAGGAGCACGCAGCGCCTCTTCCGCGCCGTGGCGCAGCGGCTGGGCGAGGACGCCTCGGGCGGCGTGGGCCCCGAGACACTCTTCAGTCTCCTCGAGCGTTTCCGGCACCAGTGGTGTGGAGCGAGTGCGGCGCTCGCGGACGCTTCCCAGCAAGCGGCTCGCGAAGTAGGGCGCGCACAGCGCAAGGCTGAGCGCGCTGCGGTGATCGAGGCTAAGAGGGCTGCGGCGCACGCGGCCGCCGCCGCCAGTGCCGCGGCACTTGGAGACGGCGACACCTCCTCTGTACGGCCAGGCGCCCCCGGCCAACGCACCGCCGTGGGCAAGCTACACATTCGGCTCTCAACCAACAAGCGGTGCACCAGGGCGGGCGTGCGGGTGGCACGTGCGACGGGCGGCGGGAAGACGTGTGTGACGTGCGGTGCCGCCTTCGTCGGCTGGGGTCGAGCCTGCGCCCCATGCCGCAAGCCAGGCCCGTATGGTGCCCGAGACGGCGCCATCGGAGCGACGGGCGGCGGCGGCGGCGGCGGCGGCTCGGCGGGCGACGGAGCCAAGGGCGATGCAAGCAAATTCCAGAGCGCCGAGGGGATCGAGCACTGCTTCGTGTGTGCGAAGCGATGCTACCCCGCCGAGCGATTCGTCGTGGGCGGCCGAGTCTTTCACCGCAAATCGCCTGGCCACCGCGGCTGCTTCCGGTGCACCCAGTGTGACGCGCCCCTGAACGAGGCGAACTTCTCGAACGCAGGCGACAAGATGTACTGCAACACGCACTTCCGACAACTCTTTGCCACCACGGGCGATTACCGCTTCGCGCTGGGCGACGCAGGGCGGCTTGGGGCCACGGGTGGCGCCGCCGTTGCCGCGACCGCCACGACGGCCGCGACAGCGGACACGGCCACCGGCATGGCTGTCGTCAGGAATGGTCTCGAGACGGTTGAGTCGAGACCGTCTCGAAAGCTCCCTGAGCTCGTACCATCTCGAGACAGCTTTTTCGAGCTCAGGGAGCCTTCAGAACTCTTGTCGAGTCTAGCCACTAGTCTAGCCCCCACGGAGCCTTCAGTGGCGGCGCCGCGCGCCACGGCGACGGGCGGAGGTGCTGCAGCCGCGCCCGAGGAGGAGGAGGAGGAGGAGGAGGAGGACGGGGTGGAGGCCACGCATTACGTGTATGGCGATCTGCGCATCCCCATCGCGATCGAGACCGCGTGGATGCGCGTGCGCGACCACGAGCATCCAAACAACTGGCTGCTCGTGGGGCCGTCCACGCACGACGCCAACCAAGTGGAGCTCATCGGCGAAGGGGCGGGTGGTCTCTCGGAGTGCCGGCAGCGGCTCGTCGAGTGCGGCGGTGCCACGCGGGTCGTGTACGGGGGGCTGCGCCTCGTTGCCGTCGATACACGCCGCGGCATCCGGAGCGAGCGACCCAAGTTCGTCTTTGTGATGGCCACTGGCGCCGACGTGCCCATCCGGGCGGCCACGCGCGGGATGCTCGAGCGCGGCGCCATCGCCGAGGTCCTGCAGCAGACGCACATCTCCTTCGAGGTGGAGGGCGTCGACGAACTTACGGCACAGACGATCGCGGCCAAGCTGCTGCACAGTGGCGGCGCCCACAAGCCGAATGCATTCGACTTTGGCGGCGGCCAGGTGCTTGAAGAGGAGTGGTACTGACACGTCACTAAGCTCTAAGGCCATTTTCAATGAGATAAATTAAGACCTTTAAGAGCGAGGGGGGGCGTGCTGGTCGTATCGTCTCGATTTTTTTCTCTGACGGGGACCCGCTAGCTCGAAGCTGCAGCATTTTCTTGTTCAGAACTCCTCTGATTTTAACAACCAATTTAACAGCCCCGTTGGTTAATTTCACACACGAAGGAAGTCGCGCGTCCGGAACAACACCGCGGACCATCGGACGTGAATGTCGGTCCACGACAAGATCGTCAAGCTCGTCTTCATCCGCATCGACGGCCAAGAGGGCGCACGCAAGACGGTGGTGCCGCTGGTAGAGGGCTGCGACTTCGATCAGTTCCTCAGCCGCCTACGCCGTCGCCTTGGGATTCGAGAAGATGTGGCCGTCAGCCTGAATGATGCGGCAAGCGGTCCGGTCGATTCGATCGACCGCCTGCTCGAGGTGGACGAGAGCGCCACGCTCGATGTGCATGCGCCAGACGCCGTTCTGCCGTCACCGGTGCCCGCGACGCCTTCGGGCATGAGGCCCTCTGCCAGCACCCCGAGCAGCAGGGGAGCAGCCAGCCAGCGTGCGCCACACAGCGTTGCCGGCGGCGGCAGCAGTGGCGGCGCGGCGCCCAGCATCCGCGAGTGCCGGGTCGACGTGCCCACGTCCGAGTGGACGCGCGCTGGCGACCGCGAGGGTGATGAATCGGGCGCTCTCAAGTACCGCAAGCGCAGGCGCGACTTTGTAAGCCTCGCACGTAGCCGCTACGGCGTGATAGCCCTGGTCATCCTTGGCGGTCTCGCATTGGGCGCAATGCACGCGCTCTCCTGAACGTGATGATGTGCGACATTTGTGTTCACAGTCTCGCCCCGGACGCGCACCTCGCGTCCGCGCGTTGTGTTGAGGGCAAGTACCTCCGCAAGGCCGGCTGTGCTGCATGCGGCTGTGTCGTTTGTCTGTCAGTGTCGTGTTTCAGATCAGTGATTCACAGATCGCGGACCCGTGTTGACAATGAACTCATGCTTTGCACGTTCACAGGGGCCTAGATCCACACATCAAGCAATGACATCAAGCTGAAGCTCGAGGTACCGCTACCGGGGGCCGGCCGCTCCTCCAAAACCCATGCTCCTACCTCCAGACCCACCCCAGACGCAACGGGCCGCGGGGCGCTTTACCGCTTAGCCCGCCCGACGCCTTGAAAAGGCGCTACTTGGCCTACTTCATTCGGATTTCTCCGGAAGTCAAGTCAAGTCTATACATAAACAACAGACAACCATACGGAAGCCTATCGAATGTGCTCCGGAAGCCAGCAGGGGAGGACGGGAGTCTTGACTTGACTTGACTTCTCCGGATTCCCTATGAATACAAGTTTTCGGATTTCCTCAATGGGGAAACGCGGCTTTCTAGTAGAGGCGCGAAGCTCGTCCCTTGGTCGTCACGCGTCGCTCCGTCGTCCTCAGCTTCTCGCTGCCGTTGCTGGCGCGAAGCTTGTCCATGGCAAGCGGCAGCAAGCCCACGATCACCTTCGTCACCGGCAATGCTAAAAAACTCGAGGAGGTCAAGATTTACTTGGCAAAGTCCTGTAATGGTGACGCAGACGCGCTGCCTTTCATCTTGACGAACCAAAAGATCGACCTTCCAGAGCTCCAGGGCGAGCCCGACGAGATCTCCAAGGAGAAGTGCCGGCTGGCTGCCGAGCGTGTCGGTGGCCCAGTCATCACTGAGGACACGTCGCTTTGCTTCAATGCGCTCAACGGGTGAGGCGGGCTCATCTCGAGCTGCGCCTTGCATTTTCTCATCTGTCGTGCTCTGCGTGACCCCTGCGTTCACCCCGTTGGCTGCTTGCAGGCTGCCTGGACCGTACATAAAATGGTTTCTCGAGAAGACTGGCCACGAAGGCCTGAACAATCTGCTCGCAGCCTACGAGGACAAGTCAGCTTACGCGCAAACCATCTTCGCCTTCTGCGCCGGGCCGGGCCAGGAAGCCCTCACATTTGACGGACGTGTGCCTGGTAAGATTGTCCCGGCACGTGGCCCGCCCGATTTTGGCTGGGATCCCGTGTTCTTGCCCGACGGCTACACCGAGACGTATGCCGAGATGTCCAAGGACGTCAAGACGGGAATGTCGCATCGCACGCGCTCGTTGACGCTGCTGCAGGGCTGGTTGCTAGAGAATGCTGCCACGCTGCCGCCAAACACGAAGCAGGCACGCGGCGAGTGACACACACACAGAGGGATCTCAGATATGGGTTTCGCCGACCATGTCGACGGCGCGCGTCGAGCTCGGACCGCACAGTGGACATCAGCCCGCACTCTCCGACTCAGAGGCGGGCTTGGTCCTGGAGGTGCTGTGGTGGCCTGGTTGAAGGTTTTCAACGTTGAAGGTTAACACCCGAAAAGCAGCACACATCCATCACCCATGCTGCTCCATCACCTCTTCATATCATCCTATCCTAGCGCCGTGTTTACTGCGGCCGGCTGTGGAGTGTCTGGTCGGCGGCACAGCACTGCCCACTGCGACGGGACCCGCAAGCACAACCACAAGGCTCACAAGCACAACAACATCCCATACAAGCCGATGAGGCTTTCTCGCTTTCAGGAGTTCTTTCAGGGCTGGAGCACACAAGCGACCCACACAAAGATCACATTGAAGACTTTTCGACGAGGTACCTCCAACCACGAAAGGCCACGTGGGTCGTTTTGCGACGTGTTGCATCGCGGCGGGCGGCCCGATTCGGGACGAGCCTCATGAGCCGAACGGCGGTTTGGGGCCACTCGCCCAATCAGCACACGACGCAGTGGCGCGATCGCATAGGCAGTGAGACAAGGAGCGCGTTTCTCACACTTGACGCTCGGCTGCATCAAGCCTACTCGGGAGGAACGCTGAGCAGGTCAAGCTCCTCTTTATCATCCTTCTCTTCTGAAGGGGACCTTGGCAAGTCGCGGCCCATTACGGCCTCGTCGGCCATCGCATTCTCTTCCTATGGACGCCTGCAGGACCCAATTCAACCCCGCCCGCCATTGGCTTTTGGGACGCTGAGCCGCCGCACCCTGCCCCATATCAGGCAGGACGCTCCGTTTGGGGACACTCCGCCAGAGGACCAGATCGAAGCCCGATGGCCGGGCCAGCGGTGGGGTCTCGGCATGCCGCTTCGTCCGTCGCTGCGCACGGCCTCCGCTGCACAGGACGAGGAGGGCATCCGCTTCTTCAACGGCGTGTGGCGGCCTCGCCCTGTCACCTCACCACGTGCCACGCCGGTCTAACTGACTAACTCTAGGCCTCTAAGATGGCTAACCAAATCTCAGAGACATGCACATGTCATGCCATTTTCATGCCATGTAATTACATATATTATATGCCAGAACTTGAATAAGGCTTTCCATGTAGATGATGTGAAGTTCTGTATTTTATACTGCATGAATATTAGTACCAACAGTGTGGACACGTGCACCTGGTGAGTCGTCGCGCTGTGCACGATTCCAAACAGCGTTGCACTCAAGCGCGTCCTTCTCTTTGTTTCGGACCCGCGCCCGGACCCGCGCCCGCGCCGACGAAGATACATGTTATAGTCGTGGAGACGCGAGACCCCGCGTTGCGGCGGCCTCAGCACGTAGCCCGTCAGCCATCAGAGCTCGACGAGGACGTGGCGATCAGGTCTTGATATACGCGCTTGAGATTGGCAAGCGTATGGTTGGGCATCACCTGCCGTCGCCACATGGGCGCCTTGCACAGCGGGCAGGCCATCATCGACGTTACTCGAAAGCACTGGTCAAGGCATTCCTTGCAGAACGAGTGCTGGCAGGGCAGTGCTTGAGGATCGTTGAAGAGGTCGAAGCACAGCGGACAGCGTAGCTCCTGCGCCAAGCGATCGAGATGTGCAGTATCGCACGTCACCGCAGTGGAGACGTGCGTGCCTGCCGCTCTGGAGCTCCTCGCCGCTGCTGCAACCTTCGAGGCCCCTGTGGGCGCGACCGCTGGCGCCTCTGCGTGCCCGACCGGCGCAGGGCAGCCGGCATCGAGGTGTTCGTTGAGCCTCGCCAGCCCTTCGCACGCCACGTCGCACGCTGGGCAGAACAACACGATCTGAGAGGTAGCTCCCTCAGCGGATCCGTTGCTGCTCGAGCTGCCGGAAGTGGCAGCAGGCGTGCTGCCACCGTCACGCCCGAGGCACTGCTCCACGTGCGCAAACGCATCCTCGTTACGAAGCGAGACGGCGCAGAGCGGACAGCGCACTGTTGCGCTGGCATCAGCTATACCCGAGGATGGAGGGGGTGGTGGCGCGTCCGGTGGCTGCGCTGAGGAGCTGGCAGGTCGGCTGTGCCAGGAGAGCTCTGGCGCTGAAGAGCTGGCTGGTAGGATGTGCGAGACGTGCTCTGGCTGAGTCGTTGTGTGGTCATCGGGCCAGGAGGACGGAGGCGTGAGCAAATCACCAAGCAGGTGTGAGACCTCTGTGTTATCCATGCGAGGGTGGCAGTCGCGCTCGAGGTGAGAGTCGAGAAGAAGCGTGTGCACGTGCCGAGAGCAGCATGGGCACTGCACAAGGCGTGACGTGGTCGTGCGCGGCGTGACATTCGGTCCCTTGAAGCGCTTGGCCGGACGCTGCGGCATGTGCCAGTACAATGCGACGAGCAAACGCGGGATCAACTCCGAGGGACATTTCACGGCAACTCAAAAAAATCCAAAAACAGCAACCCCAATCTGCGTAAATGTATCTGGACCTGGATTCTACTTCCATGGTCCATGACGGAGCGAAAGTGCGAGTTCACAGTGAGAACCCCGTTACTGTGAAGGGCAGGTTGATGAAGCTCTTGTACGTCGTCACCGCATTGGCGGTCGCCGGTGCGTCGCGGCCCACCGCTGCGCGGCTTCCGCGGTGCACGCGCTCGGGCGTTTCGCAATCCACCATGTGCGCCGGTGAGAGGCCCACTTACGCGGCGCCGCTCGTCACGCGTGAGACGCTCGAGCGCGTGCGGGCTGAGCTCTGGCAGCAGCAGGTCAAGGAATCCCCGGTCGAGGAGCAGCAGAAACTCATCTCGAAGCTGCTCTCGCCGCTCGAGGCGGTGCTCGAACAGCAGCAACGCTCTTCCGACAAGGCTCCGCTCAACGAGGTGCTCGCGCCGCACCTGCCTGTCCTGCTTGGGCGCAGCTTCCCGCTCGCGGCACGTGGCGTGCTCTCGACGATCCGCACTCAGGGCGAGCGGGCGGCGCTGCTTGCGCTCTCCGAGTACGTCACGGACGCGCAGCGCGAGATCGCAGACGCGCTCGAAGAGCTGCAATGGCGCCAACAGCAGAAGCTGCGTGAGCTATGCGACGCAGCCACTGACGGCGGCACGGAGCGCGTCCTCGAGCTTGCCCAGGCGATGAAGGCCGAGCTCGACACGGACTTTTGCAACTACCTGAACATGGCCATCGAGCAGGAGGAGACGCGGCTCAAGGCCGCCGGCATGCGCCCATTTGTGCCGCCTTCGATAGTGGGCGGCCGTGTCCCTGCGGCGCTTCTCGCCGAGGAGCGTCAGGCGCAGGCGCAAGCTGCCGCCGCGAGCCGTGCGCTCACCGGAAGCGACGAGGGTGACACGGACGGCGATGCGAGCAGCGGCCCTCAATGGCAGGAAATCGTCAACGGTGCGGTACGACCGTGGGGTGTGCTCAAGTTGCCGGCTAAGGCGACGCCTAATACGACGCCGTCGCTGGCCGCCGCCGTCGCCGCAGCAGCAGCGACGCCAACGCCGCCTCTGGCGGCCGCAAAGGAGGATGAGTGGGCGGACGACGAGGACGAGGAGCAGGGCGAGGAGGCGGAGAAGACGGCTCGAGACCCGAGAGGAGCCGGCGCCGGCTGGCGCATCGAGGAGCGTCCACCGCCGAGCTGGCTGCAAGACGGGGTGCCGCAGCAGCCGCAGCAGCCGCAGCCTCAGCAGGCGGCGGCGGCGGCGCCGTCGGCGTCATCGTCCCTGGATGACGACGGTCCGGCAGCGGTGGCGCGCGAGGTCCAGGAGCAGCAGTGGCTGCTCGTGCTTCGGCTCGTGCGCCAGGGGATCTACGCGATGCTGGCCAAGGACTACGTGGACGACGTCAAGCACCTTCGGTACATCGTCGGACTCAATTCAGCGCAGGCTCGACTTGAGCTCACTCATTCGACCATGCTCGCGATGAGCGCGGAGCAGCAGGCCAAGTTCGCGAGGACCGTCGAGCGCATCACGGCCAACCTGTCGGTGCAGCGTGACGCGCGCGACCTTGAGCTGTACTCGAAGACGAAGGAGGTGCAGGCGCACATACAGGGGTACGGCCGCAGCTTTGGCGGCGCGAGCGGACAGAGCGAGTGGGATCCCATCTCTTGATTGAAAGTCTGTCCAGGGGATGCCTCTGAAGCTCTGCATGAAGCTCTGAAGGCTCTTGGTGGAGCTCTGACCTCTGAAGCTCAGCCTCTTCGACGACAAATGCTCATTGCTCAATGGTCAACGCGCGCAGCACGCACAGACAGAGCCTGAGCAGAACGCGCAGAAATTCAGCAGCCTGTCAGGGCCGCCGTAGCGAAGGTATGGTTTCTTAGAGAGTGCCCATACCCCCCCCCCCCCCCCCCCCCAATGGGCAGTTCCCCGTTGGAGACCACTCAAGGAAACTTGGAGGGCCGAAACCTCGGCCGAAACGGCGATCTATTTTTGGTCCGGGTCAATTTATGGGAGCGGAGCAGTCGACCGAGGCGGCCCCGGACTCGCTGGACGCTTCTCCCACCGGAGCGAGCGCGTCAGCAGACTCTCCGCCCAATGTTCCGGCCTCAGAGGCTATGGAAAAGAAGCCGCCTTTGGCCGAGATCAATGGGACCTACTTGACCACCATGCAGGCCCTCTCGGCGCAGCTGAGCCGCATGGAGGCCGAAGTGGCTGACCGAAGCTTAGTGGGTGACCGAATGGATGTGACGCGGAAGGGAGGCAGGCCATTCGAAGGAATCGCGTCGCCGCCGCAAGGTGCACGGTCCGCGCTGCCGCCTCTGCGGCGGCCTTCTGTGCTTCAAAGCCAGCCCGCCATCGGCACGACCATCAACTCATTCCGCATGTTGAGCGCGCGTGCGCTCAATATAGTCGCGCCGCTCTCGTCGCGCCTTCTCACCTCCGCGCGGCAAACGATCAGTGGTCTGTTCCCGAAGCAAGTGAGCGACGCTCTCACGGTGACGAAGCACAACGACCCGAAGCAAGTGTGCGAGGAGCTCGTTGGCCTGTCGCTTCGCGCGGCCTTCAACCAGCCAAAACAGCTCAAAGGGGAGATCGCGCTCGGCAACAACGTCAACAAGCTCGACTGGGACGACGACCGCACGCCGCTGCATTGGGCGGCAGCGCGCGGCCATCGTGAGATCGTTTTCATTCTGCTCGAGGCGGGCGCGGACAGGAAGGCGCGCGACAAGCAAGGGCGCACGCCGGCCGAGCTCGCACTTGAGTGCGACCAGCCCGAGATCTACAAGATCATCAACTACGGCCCGCCCCTCGAAGATAAAAAGAAGGTGACGGGCTATGAGGGTGCGATCTCGCAGCTCTGCATGCGGAACGAGCCGCGCGAGCTCGAGTCCATGCTGCGCGCGTACATCGTCGAGAAAGATGAGCGGATCAGGGAGCAAATCTCGGTCAACCGTCGTGACGTCGACGGCGACCGCTCCCCGATTCACTGGGCCGCGGCGCGCGGCGCGATCACGTGCGCCCACATGCTCATTGACGCTGGCGCCGACATCAGCGCGCTCGATGCCAACGGCGAGACCGCGGCTGATCTCGCCGAGCGGCTGAACCAGCGCGCGATGCACGAGCTGCTGATACAGGCGGCTATAGATTCAGGCGACATTACCCCGCTGATACAAAAGGCGTCTATCTGGCAGGGGCACCCAGCCATTCAGTCTGTCTGAACCAAGTAAAACTTGGTGCTGTGCTTTTTTATTCACATCCAGGAAATCTCACCTCCTTAGCGGCGCCCCGCTTGCTGGCCTGTTGCCA
>ERZ761574.2053-NODE-2053-length-11286-cov-71.363369_pt1 | contig 11286 bp, 8 predicted proteins | sample MGYA00374950_ERZ761574 | MGnify/ENA primary metagenome ERZ761574 (study PRJEB28895, sample SAMN07631631) | mixed culture metagenome | isolation source: Freshwater growth medium | place: USA: Seattle, Washington | collected 2016-10-03 ... | reverse complement strand
GCAGCAGCAGCAGCAGCAGCAGCAGCAGCAGCAGCAGCAGCAGCAGTGGCAGCAGCAGCAGCAGCACCAGCAGTGGCAACAGCAGTGGCAACAGCAACAGCAGCAGCAGCAGGAGCAGCAGCAGCAGGAGCAGCAGCGGCAGCAGCAGCATCAGTGGCCGCCGCCGCAGCAGCAGCAGTGGCCGCCGAATACCAACGGCTCATTCACACCGCCACTCAACGGTTCACTCACACCGCCACTCAACGGTTCACTCACACCGCCACTCGACCCTACCCTCGACGGCTCCCTGACGTCGCCTCAGATCTTCGAGGCTGAACAACAGCTCATGCGGCTCCACCAGCTCGGGCTTGTCTCCGGCTTCCCACAGTCTGGTTTCCCACAGTCCCCCGGCTTCCCACAGGCGCAGCTACAGCCCTCGGCGCGCTTGTCAACGGCGCTGGGCGGCGCGCAGATGGCCAATGCTGGCCTGGGCGCTGTGAACGGACACGCTGTGAACAGTCACATGTGGGGGCAGGCACATTCACACATGGGGTGGGCGACACAGCAGACAGGCATGGGCGGCAGCATGGGCGGCGGCATGGGCGGCGGCATGGGCGGCGGCATGGGCGGGGGCATGGGCGGCTGGGATGCAACCCATGCATCTTGGGACGGCGCTCATTCTCATGACGTTTGGCGATACCTCGCCAGCGGCGTCGACGCAGGCGGCATGGGTAGCGGCTTTGGCGGCGGCGGCATGGGGGGCGGCGGCAGGGGCGGCGGCGGCATGGGCGGCGGCGGCATGGGCGGCGGCGGCATGGGCGGCGGCGGCTTTGGCGGCGGCATGGGTGGTATGGGAGGCGTCGTCATGGGCAATGTGCTCCCAAGATTGCCTTCGTGGGACGAGAGCACAGGGGGCCGAGTGACGCCGCCCGAGCTCGCTGTGCCCGGCCTGTGGGGAATGTTCGCTGGTCACGCTGGTCAGCCGCCTCTGCCGATGACGCCACCGCCGCCGATGCCACCACTGCCGCCGCCCGAGCCGCCGCCGGCCGCGCTCATGCCCACGGGCCTCGCCGAGATTTCGGAGATCTCGTGGGAGATGTCCGAAAAGATCTCCGAAAAGATCTCCGAGATCTCGTGGGAAGGCTTAGGAATCCTCCCGCCGCCTCCCCCGCCACGCCCGATTCGCTCCACTCCCCTCGTCATCGAAGTGCCGTCGTCGCGCGCGTCTGATTCAGAGCCTTCCGCGCGTTCGGAGCCCTCCCCCTCCGCCATGGCGCTGCCGGCGCTGCCCCCAGCACCGCGGAGCCCAACGCTGACCTCACCAGCAACGCCGCCGTCGGCGGCACCGCCGTCGCCGCCGCGAGCCGCAACGTGCGCGTTCACGAGCGCCGCCGCCGACGCCGACGCCGCCGCCGACGCCGCCGACGCCGCCGACGCCGCCGACGCCGGTCACGTGCACAGCAGTGCCGAGGCGTCGCTGGCAGCCACCTCACCGAGTCGGTCGGCATCGACCAAGCCCAAGTCACCCAAGACGCCGCCGGGGCTCAGGACACCCCCCGGCCTCTCTCCGCCCCTCTCCCCCCACGGACCCCTCTCGCCCCACGGGAGCTTCAGTAACGGCAGCTTCACGAGCGTCGTTCCGAGCGCCATCTCGCCCCACGGGAGCTTCAGTAACGGCAGCTTCAAGAGCGTCGTACCGAGCGCCATCGGAGCTGCCGAGGAGCGAGGCGCGCCGCCCGCCACGGCGCCGCTCGCCGCGCCGTGGCCCTCGGCGGAGCTGGATGGTCCCAATTTAGGCAATGGGCAATGTCCCAATTCAGGCAATGGGCGCTGCGCGTCGGCGGGGCCAGGCGCGACAGCGGCGGTGGCGCTGAGCGCTGTGCCGAGCGCGATGGCGCCCGATGAATTGATAGGCGCCGTCGCGGCGCTCTTCGCGGCAGCCAAGGCGGCGCATGTGCTCGGGACGGCGCATGATGCCGGCCACGACGCGGGCGCCGCCTTGGGCGCCGCCTTGGCTGCCGACGCGGACGAGCCGCCTCCTTTTCCCGCGCCAAGGGCGCACTCACTGCCGTCCTCGCAACCATCGCTCGCTGGCACGCCGCCACCAGTCGCACCGCCGATGCCGCCGCAGCCCGGATCACTTCCGCGGTCGGCGCCGCCGCTGCCCGTCCCTCTGACAGCGACGGGTGGCAGCGGCAAGGGCTCCGGGGGTAGCAGGCCCGCAGCTGCGCCGCAGCTCGTGCCGCCCGACGTCAAGCAGCTTTGGAACGATGCGTCCCCGCACGGCGGCAGCGGCGAGGCGTGGCGCCAGCTGCCTCGAAATATATCGCTGAACTCGGCGCGGCGCGTCAACAATAAGGGTCCCGCGGGCGTTCCTCAATAGAATGTATGCGGAAGGAGGCGGCCGTGTTGTCACATGTGTATGTGAAATTCATGAACTTATTCAGAAGTGACGCAGATGTCAGCTTCATTTCACGCACCGACAGCCAAAAATGTCACACGGCACGCGAGCGCTATGTTGTTGAAGATGCTCCCTCGGCACCACCCACACGTTTCCCCTCGCTGGGCAGTGGTGTGTCTACCCGAACTTTGAGTGAGCACGAGGGACACCTGGCGATCGTAATGCCGTTTTTCAGGTCCTCGACGGTGATCTCGAACATGTCGCCGCACGGGCACTGGTAATAGTAGGTGGCATCGTCCTCGACGTACTCCATCTCGCTCAGCAGCACTGTGTCATAGACGCGCTCCTCCTCACGCGCGGCGGCGGCGTCATCGAGCGACGCCGCAGCGGCGTCGGCAGTCGCACTGACCGATGCAGGGTTCATGCCTTCCGGAGCGCTGCGGCGGGCGTTTACGAAGTCGAAGAGTCTCTACTGCGGACCTGCACCGTCATCGATTCGTGCTTCGATGTCCAATTGTTTCGAAAACCTATTTTTTAGGAACTGATGAGAGGCCTCATTTCGATCGCTCCTCGGACGCGTGGCCTCGCCCCTGCGTTCTCTAAAAACGCACGCTCGCAACCAAAAGCAAAGTCGAGGCCTCGTGCGCCCGGAGCAGAACATGTCAAGCGTGTCGTTGCCTCCCGGGTGGGTGATGGGCACCGATCCAGCCTCCGGCAGGAACTACTACATTGATACGGCCAATGGGGTGACGCAGTGGAATCCACCTCCGTCGATGATGCCGCCACCGCCGCCGGCGCCGGTGTATCAGGCGCCGCCAGCACAGTATCAGCCGCCGCCGGCGGCACAATATCAGCCACCGCCAGCACAGTATCAGCAGCCGGCGCCGGCGCAAGTGTACCAGCCCCCCCCGGCACAGTATCAGCCGCCTGCGGCACAATATCCAGGCTACTATGCCACCCCTCAGCCCAGCTATGACGCTTCGGGTCTTCCGAAGCCGGCTCGGTCGAAGCCAATCGAGTACACGCGGACGGTCGGAGACACGAATCCCGTCGACGTGGAGAAGGTGGAGGAGCTTCTGAAGCGACGCTCGCACTTCCGGCAGCACCGCGCGTTCACAGAGGCTGACAGTGTGATGCGAGAGCTGAACGAGATGGGCGTCCTCGTCTTCGACAAGGAGATGACCTGGTTCGTCCAGAGCCGCGGCCGTAAGCTATTGCAAACTGGTGGTCCGAGTGCTGGGAGCGGCGGCGGTGACTACGCGGCTGCGGCGGCTGCTTTTCTCGGAGCGGGGCCCGCGGGCTTTGGCGCGGCTGCGGGCGCGCCAACTGGCTACCCCCCCCAGCCCGGCTATACCCCCCAGCCCGGCTATGCCCCCCAGCCCGGCTATGCCCCCCAGCCGGCCTACTCGGCTGACGGGAAGCAACTCGCCCGCTCGAAGCCGATCACATACACCCGCGAGGAGACCGACATGGCGCCCATCGACGTTCCCAAGGTCGAGGAGCTCCTTTCGCGCCGTTCTGATTGCATGCTGATTGCATGCTGATTGCATGCTGATTGCATGCTGATTGCCTCCCTCATCAGGTCGAGGAGCTCCTTTCGCGCCGTTCGGTCTTTCGGCAGCACAAGGACTTTGCGCAGGCGGATGCGGTGATGCGAGAGCTGAACGATATGGGCGTCCTCGTCTTCGACAAGGAGATGAAATGGTTCGTGCAGGCGCGCACAGCTAAGGCCTTGGCGGGGGGGGCGCAGGGGGGGACGGCGGCGGCGGCGGCGGCGGTTGCAGCAAACCTCGGAGGGGTCGCCGCGCTGCCGCCTGGGTGGGTGGCGGCGGCGGACCCGGCGAGTGGAAGGACGTACTATGTGGATACGGCACGTGGTGTCACGCAGTGGCATCCGCCTGCGATGCCCAAGCCGGTGCTCCCTCCCCCGCCGCCGCCACAGCCACGCCCGCCCCTGCCACTGCCTGCGTCGGCGGGATTCGTCATTCCGACGCCCCCTGCGGGGTATGAGTACGGCGCCCAGTACGGCGCCCTTCCGGCCTACTCGGCGCTGCCCGACGGCATGCCCCCCGGCAGCATGCCCCCCGGCGGCATGCCCCCCGGCAGCATGCCCCCCGGCAGCATGCCCAGTGCGGAGTCGGAGATGACCATGGCCCAGCTCGGCGCGCTGCCCGATACGGCGCCGGAGCACGATGAGACGGCCGCGGCAGAGGAGCGCGCGCGGCAGATCTGGAGGGCGCAGGAGGAGGAGGAGGCTGCCGCCGCTCCCAAGAAGGAGGTGCCGAGGAGTGCCGCCTTCCTCGACGAGGCCGCGGCCGCTGCCGTCGAGAGCACGCGCAAGCGTAAGGCGGAGGAGGAGGAGGAGGAGTCCAAATACCAGCAAAAGGTAGGCGAGCCGAGGGTTCCATATTTGGACTCCCTATTTGGGCTCCCTATTTGGGATCCATATTTGGGATCCATATTTGGGATGCCCTTGAGTGCTTTGGGGCACCCTTAGGATTGCGCGTTTGTTGGCTGCCCTTGATTGCGACTTGATTGCGACTTGAGTGCCCTTTGGATTGCGACTGAGTTCCATGGATGCGCCATTGATGCGCAGGTGGCCGAGCAGCTCGAGCAGATGGAGGAGGGCGCCGAGGAGGCCGAAGAGCGTCGTATTGAGCAGCGGCGCAAGATGCGCGCCGACATTGCCGCACGGCACGTCGGGGGTGAGCAGGCGGCGGCACCGGCGACCCCGGCGGCGCCCGCTGAGGCCGAAGATGGCTCGTCGGGGGCCGAGCCGCCGCTGCTCAATACGGCGCCGGCGGAGGCCGAACCGCCGCTGTCCTCGCTCACGCCGTCTGATGTGTCCAAGCTCACTGTGCCGAAGCTCAAGGCCGCTCTCGAGGAGCGAAGCCTCGACACGAACGGTCTCAAGGCCGCTCTCGTCGAGCGCCTCCTTGCCTCCCTCTCCTCCGAACGGTCGGCGTAGCGAGGCACAAGGAGGTGGTGGTGCCCGCGACGGCGCTCATTGAGGGAGATCGGCGGGAGATTTGAGCGTTGAGGGCGAGACGAAGGCGCGTTGGCGCTTGGGAGAGCGCGACGTCGGCCAAGCGGTCGAGGGAGGATACCAAACTCTGAGTGATTGCCGTGGAGTGCCACTGAGTACCTCGCGAAAGTGGAACGAAGGTGCACTGATGGTCACTGATGCGCACTGATGTGCACTGATGTGCACTGATGCGCACTGATGCGCACTGATGATCATCGTGGGCGCTGATGAATGGGCCCATCAGATGGGCATTGATGATCATCGTGGGCGCTGATACCAAGGAGTGCTGACGACGAGTGCTGACGAGTGGTGACGGCGATTGCTGACGAGTGGTGACGGCGAGTGCTGAGGGCGATTACTGAGGGCGATTACTGAAGAGTGGTGACGGCGTACCTCACTGCGAAGCATGGCTACTGTGAATGTGAATGGTTACCGTGGGTTTCTCGGAGATGGCATCTCGGAGTGCCAGGCGGAGTGCCAAGCGGATTGCAAGCGGATTGCACACCATCCTGGTTCGAGTACCTTCCACCACGGGAGTGCCCCTGAGTGTCACGGAGTTTGCTACTGTACTCGACTGAGTGCGAACGAGTGCCAGATTGTGACGGATTCGGACGGATTCGGGATTGCCAAGGGGCAGGCGTGAGGCGATTCGCCATAAGGGGTGCCGCTCCTGTGTGTTTCCACCATAACATGAAAATGACCCGAGAATTTAGGGGCTCGCCGTGAGCAACATTGAGTCTCATCTTGGTCGGGTCTTCTTGTATCTGTGGAAAGAACGAGCCGGTGGTGGAAGAGAGCGCGGCGCGCGCGCGCAGGGCGCCGCGCCGCGCAGGGACCCATAACTACAATGTACTTGACGAAACAACGAAACTGAAGCGCAAAAAGGCGATGGCAGGCTTGATAACTTCCCTCGTGACGACCGCCCTTCATCGCACAGAACATGTCACGACATGACGACGCTCGCGCCAAACGACGCCCGCGCCTCGCTGTTGTCGCTTTCATAGCCTCCATGTTCGTCCTCCTCATTACGGCACTCATCAAATACGCGAACGTGCCTGACGACATTCCCGCGAGGCTTGCGGCGGCCCGACTGCCGGAGCTCGTGCCGCCTTCTTCGTTGCTGTACTTGCGCGTGTTCATGCTCGCCATAAATCTCTGGGCGATTGTGCTCAAGCTTCAGATGATCGAGGACAAGGTCATCTTCCACAGCCCGGAGAGTCAGCTGCCGCGCCGCGTCGAGATCCGTCTCTCCGGCTTCATGTGGTGCTCCTTTTTTACGTTCCAGGCTTGGGCCTTGCAGACATTCTACCTCGCCGGCGCATTGGCCAGCTCCATGAGCGCCGTGTACGGCACGCCGGATCTCGGCGCGCGCCTGCCAGTCGCGCTTTGGTTTGCCTTCGAAGTGAGCTTCGCCGTCGCCGTCTTGACCTCTTTCATCGTCAAGTATGTGCTCATTCCCCGAAAGGTCCAAAATGGCGCGTCGGTCGCGGGCTTCTTTGGTCTGCCCGACCTGCTCATGCACAACTGCAACACGCTCTTCATGGCTCTCGAGCTCCTCTTCGCCGACCTTCCCGTCCTCCTCTCTCACTTCCCGCTCGCGGCGCTCTGGGGACTTTTCTACGTCGTCTTCTCGTGGGGATGGCTCGCGCGGCATGGGGTGTGCTGGTACGAGTTCCTGGACCCGTCGCTGCCGAAGGCGATCGTGATGCACTCCGTCGTCCTCGGCGTCCTCGGCGTCTTCTTTGCCATTGGAGCTGCGCTCGCCGCCGGTGCGGCCACCATCAGCTCGCCCTACGTGCGCATCGCTCTGGTGCTTGTCGGCGTCGCCTCAGTGGCTCGGACAGGACTCATCACCGGCATTCCCGAGCCGCCGGTTGGCGCGAAGAAGGAGTAGAAAGCGCGTAGATTCGTGTTGATCACCCCCACCCCAGAGAGCCTGCTCTGCACGTGCAGCCTCTCACGCAGTCGGACACCCAGCCCGTCGCGTCGTCCGTGTAACGTGTCGAGTCCGTCAAAGCCGGGTAGTCCGTTAACGAGCGTCGTCACGCACATCTGAGAAGCTCCACGAAATCTACGCAGTAGGCGCACGTTCACGCAACCGAACTGATACACCGATTTTAGAAATGACCAATGTGCACTCCGATTTCGGAGACACACTCCGAGAGAGCTCTCCGACTCCGTGTCACAGACGAAAAACGGAGACACAGTGTCGTGTGCGGCACGTCGCACGATCGGATCCCGCCTACTAAATGGTGGCGTGTCGACCATCACGGGGTCTTTTCTGCTGTGCCGACTGCATGTACGGTACGGCCATGCGAAGAGCCGGCTGGCCGGGCTCCCACGGCACCGCCGCCGGCGCTCCCGGCGCAGCCCCCGAGGGTAACGGCGGCTGCGGCTGTGCAGTGAGCGTACCCAACGAGCGGTACCCACCGAGCGCGTCTGAGCTACACCCAGGCGCAGAGCCGCAAGAATAGAGATCGGCGCCGCGCGGCAGCCCTGCACTGAGCAAGCTGCTCGCTCGAGCGCCTGGTGCCATCGGCGCCGGCGCCGGCAATCCTGAAAGGCCGGGGGCACCTCTGCCTGCTCGGTCTGGTGGCAGCCGCTGCGCGTCCGCTGTCGTGGCTTGGGGAAGGCACATCGGCGGCATATACTGCGATGCGACGAGCATCTGTCCAGCACCGACGGTGCGCACGATACCCGTCTGTTCATATGTGGTGGCCAGTGCGCCGGCAGCGTGGAGCTTCGTTATCCATCGCTGCTTGAGCTCATCGAGGCTGCTCGGTTCAACGCTGGCAAGGCGCGGGTCAGCCTTCATGCCCGCGATGACCTTGCTAACCACACTCTCGTGAAGGGTACGCACTCTCTGCATGCGCGCGAACGTGCCCTGCATGATGTCCGACGACCCGGCCATGGAAGCCGTCTGTGAATGAGCGCGCACCCGCGCGCCCTTAAACTCACAAGACGTCGCCGCGATTGTATGCGTTCCTCTGCCCCGTCATACATGTATGCGCGCTGCACGCCTTGGGCACGCATTCGCCAACTTTTTGCACAAAGTTTTGATAGTTCTGTTGTTACGCGGTTTCCACGAAGATCACAACGCGAGTTGCGCTGCAGTTCAGTCGTCCTGTAACGATGTCGGCGGAGGGCGGAAAAACCCGAGACCCCCGCGAGGCGCTGCGTGAACTGGTCAGCAGTTCTGAGACGCTGCAGGACATTCTCAAGGACCTAGATCACGATAAATCGGGCAGCATCGACAATCATGAGCTCTATAAGGGGCTATGTCATCTCGGGTACCAGGTGAGCAGAGATGTAGTGAACGCTCTGTTCGACGAGCTGGACACTGACCGCTCGGGCAAATTGGAAATCCGTGAGCTCAAACTCGTCATTCCAAAGACGCGCAACGAAGTGAAAATGCGCGATGGCAGCTACCGCCTGTCAGACGGCCACAAGGGCGCGCTTCCTACCTTGAAGCTCGACCCGTTCCATGCGGACAAGTCGATCTCCGAGCAGCTGCGCGAGTACCTCGCAGTCAATAAGGGGAGGGTCCAAGACCTTTTCCGCTCCTGGGATGAAGATGGCAATGGCACCGTTTCAAAGGAAGAGTTCTATGCGGCGATGTGTGTGCTTGGCGCGATGGCGCACAAGAACGTTGTCGATGGTCTCTTCGATAGCTTCGATACCGATGGGTCCGGCGAAATCACGTTTAGCGAGCTGGATAAGCTGCTGCGCGGAAAGAAGGACATCTGGATGAATCAATCACTCGCCCCCCAAAAGGGACCTGAATATAAGGATCTGCCAAACAACAAGAAGAAGAAGAAACCGTTTCGCCATGTGAAGCGGATTACCGTGTCGCAGCTGTGTGACAAACTTGGGTACATTGACTTCCCATCGATTGCGCAGTACCTGCAATCGGAGCATGGGCGTAATACCGAGGGTTTCACCACAGTGCCCGAGGCGCGCGTCGAGTATATGCTGCATCACATGCTGCCTATGACCGAACCCAAGATCAATTCCAAAAAGGCCAATCAGTCGCGAGTAGAGTTGGAGGACGAGCTTCCCGGACCCTTGACGTTTCGGCCACACGCGCCGCCGTCGATGCAACCCAAGCCTCCGAAGCCCGTCCTGCCAATCGGCGAGAGCTCGCCGCTCGACCTGGGGCCTAAGGTCGACTACCGATGGAAGCAGCAGGTGCGGGATCACTGGGGCGCGTGGGAGAAACGCCAGCACCAATTGCACGAGGAACATACGAAGGAGTTTCAGTCGCGGCGTCCGTGGCACGCGGTGTCGACGACGATCCCGCCGGAGAGCGTCCTCTCCAAGCCGCGCCAGTCGCCCCGTGAGCGGCTATTACATCAGGAGCAGCTGCGGCGAGCTGGAGGTTCACCGCTCCAGAACGCCCAAGAGGAGCGCGAGGTCTTCCTCGACATCTGGCCTAAGCAGCAGGAGCCTAGTGCGACGCTCCAGTCGCTACGAAGGGCGCTCACGCCCCTCGCCACTCCGCGCCCCGCGCCTCATCAGAAGCTCGCCGCCGACGTCATCAAGGCGGCGGAGCAGACAGCGTTTCACACCATGGACACGCCTTTGCAGTCGCCTCGTGCGCCAGGGCCCTTGCCCAAGCCGAACGGTCATCTCATCACGAGCCCTCGCTTCACGCTGCCCGAGCCCTTGGGGTCGCGGAGGCCGGTGATTTTGCCGCGCAAAAAGCGGGGGGGGGTGATGAACCTTTCGAAGCTTCTGCTGCAGCAGAAGACGGGGTCGCAGAGCGCGCGGCCTCACTACAGGGAGCCCAGCGAAGACCTGCCAGAGCAACCCCACACTTCGAGGGACGCCATGCGCACGATGCTCAGTGCTGCTCGAGCAGAGATCCCGAAAGAATCGGCCATCATTGCAGAACTCGCCGGCCGCGTCAATGCCGGAAATGCTCTCTCGCACTTGTCGGAGGACATTGGCAAGTCGGTGAGCAGGGTGAAGAAGGAGAAGGCGCGGCGGGCAGCAAGGGAGGCGGCTCTCGAGGAGGGAGACCGCGGCTTCTATAGCATGGTCCAATCAGACCTCGCGTGAGGGGTCGGGTCGCTATTTGATCTGGACGGTGAGCATGGGCGCCTTGGAGGCACACAGGCAGTGGACCGTCCACGTCTCCTCTCGTCTTGGACATGGGCGCGCTTAGGGCGCGCTTCGAGATTCAATACTCGTCGGCATATTGTGCGGCTGCGCGTGTGCGGGTGCGTGGGTGAAAGCCTGTGCCGTCGGTGCGTGTGGGTGGGTCGCGTCGTTTCGTCTGTCGTTCGAGTACAGCTGTACATTACCGCACCGTCACAAGTAAGTAAGTAAGTAAGTACGGTAACACACGCCAACAGGCAGCGTACACGTGGCGAGGGGGATACCCAGGCATACAGAGCGTGTACGGTGTTCAGCAGCCGAGTGTTGGTGCTGATGAAAGTCATCAGTCAACGCTCGCCCGCGGCTCAAGAGCGGAGGTGTCAACAATAGGGGGCGGGGGCGCACGGTCGCGTAGCCGAGATCGCCATTGCTGTACGTCTCTTTCCCGCTCTTGTCGCTGCCGCGCCGCCACGCGACGAGTGGCCCGTCGACTCGCCGGTCCGGCCTGTGCGGCACGCGGACCGAAGAGCTCGGCTTCCAGCCTCCTCGCATCGGCGCGCAGATCCGCGGAGAGGTACGAGACGCTTACCCATGACTCTTCCCACATGTCTCCATCTGAATCCTCCCCCTCCCATTCGACCAGAACGTCTAATGGGCGACCACGCCGCCCGTCACGTCGTCGCACAGCTATGATGCGCCGTACTGCCCAGCGCCCGCCATCGTCTAGCCATCGTCGGCCTCCCGACCTGCGACCACGGGTGCCATTGCTACGCGCTGCCTA
>ERZ761574.2047-NODE-2047-length-11346-cov-80.191480_pt1 | contig 11346 bp, 14 predicted proteins | sample MGYA00374950_ERZ761574 | MGnify/ENA primary metagenome ERZ761574 (study PRJEB28895, sample SAMN07631631) | mixed culture metagenome | isolation source: Freshwater growth medium | place: USA: Seattle, Washington | collected 2016-10-03 ... | reverse complement strand
CTCTCCCCCCTCTCCCCCCTAAGATAGCGCTCGCGCGCCACACCCTCCCCGGCGAGCCCCCCTTCTTCCGCAAAGAGCTCCACTTCTTCGACGATGACCTTCGGTTCACGCGCGGCCTCGGCTTCTACGCCGACCACTTCCCGCGCTGCGATCGCGCCGTCTCGGGCGCCGCCGACCGCGCCGCCTCGGGCGCCACCAACCGCGCCGTATCGGGCGCCAACAACCGCGCCGTATCGGGCGCCACCGGCCGCGCTTTCGATCGGCCTGCGACGGACGCAGCGGCGGCCTACGACGCGGCGCTCGCGGTGGTTTCGCGAGGCGCGTCGCGGCGTCGCTACTGGACGCGCCCGCCACGGCGCGAGGTGGAGGTGCTCTTCGAAGACGTGGCGAGTGGTGACGTGGTCGGTTGGGATGCCGAGCTCAACATCCCAGGTGAGCTCCGCCGTGATGATTGCATCTCTGATTGCGTCTCTGATTGCGTCTCTGATTGCATCTCTGATTGCATCTCTGATTGCGTCTCTGATTGCGTCTCTGATTGCGTCTCTGATTGCGTCTCGGAGCTCCGCCGAGATTGCAGGTGACGTGGCACGCACTGTGATGCTCTGATTGCATCTGATTGCATCTGATTGCAACTGATTGCAACTGATTGCAACTGATTGCAACTGATTGCAGGTGACGTGGCACGCACCGTGATGCTGCTACCGGCCTCCACCCCAGCAGAGACGAGCGCACGTGAGGCATGGTACTACCTGGTAGGAGCGACCCAAACACGAACCCCAACACCAACCCGATCCCTTCTCCGAACACCAACCCGAACCCCAACCCCAGCCCGCCGCGCCCGCCCCCCCCGCTCCCTTTCTCCACAGGTCGACCCGCTCCCTTTCCCCACAGCGCCCGCCCCCCCGCTCCCTTTCCCCACAGCGCCCGCCCGCCCGCCCCCTTTCCCCACAGGTCGACTCAGCTTCTTCACAGCTCCTGTACAACGAAGGGTGGCTCCTACGCGCCGCGCCGCTGTCCACCGCGGACATGGCCGAGCACCACCACTCGCGCCGTACTGAGCGCATCCCCTCGCGCCGTACTGAGCGCCTCCCCTCGCGCCGGCTCCAACTGCTACCGGTCGCCCCCCCCTTCGAACCCAACGCCAGCGCCGTCGTGAGCACCGCCGCCGCCGCCGCCGCCGCCGCCGGCACCCGCGCCGCCGTGGGCGCCGTGACGGGCGCCGTCGTGGGCGCGCCCTCGTTTTGGCTCATCGACCATTCCACAGGCCGGATGCTCTACTGGGCCGACACCGTCGTGCGTGTGCGCCCGTTGGTGCGCGATCCTAATATGGGTTGGCGCCTGCGTCGGCTGAGCGACGATGCATGCCCGCACTGGGCCTCGGCTGGATTGCGGCGCAATCAGACGAGCCGAGAATGGGCGCGCCGTCTTGTGCACACCGCGCGCGGCGAGTGCGCAGGCGAATGTCCTACCAGCGCGCTGGTTGGCCAGGTGATGGTCTGATTGCAACTGATTCATTGCAACTGCTTGCAACTGCTTGCAACTGCTTGCAACTGCTTGCAACTGCTTGCACCTGATTGCACCTGATTGCAACTGATGGATACGATGATGGCTGATTGCTGATGATGGCCTGATGGCTGCTGATTGCAACTGATGGCTGCTGATTGCAACTGATGGCTGCTGATGGTCTTTCTAATGATCCTCCCTAATTTGGAAGGTGGCAAGCCTCATCAGACGGCGGAGGAAGGTAGACGCGCGCACCCGCGCCGCCATCTGCACCGCAGCATGCGCGGCTGATCCGGCGCCCAGCCAACCGATGCCAGTCGCACCCAACCAAATAAGGCAAGGGCACTCACCAGCCATGGGCCCACCGTCCTTGGCGGGATGCTTCTGCGGAGCCGCCTCGCTGGGCATGCACGCACCGCCCAAACAGGACACTCCCAACCAAATTAGGAAAGGGCACTCACCGCCCAAACAGGCCGTTTCCCCACAGGCTGCATACCCAGACTGCGGGTGCCGCAATGCCGGTGCAGATGGCGGCGGCGCCAACCGCCGTGCCGTCGGTGGGGGTGGGGGTGGGGGTGGGGGTGGGGGTGGGGGTGGGGGAAGCAGAGTCGCCCCTCTCCCGCTTGACGAAACTCTCTCTTTGGACGCGACGCCGATGCTGCATCGACCGGCGGCGGCGTGGCGCATGGCGGCTGTGTTGCCCTCCCCAGCGGCGGTGAGCTGCGCGCTTGACGAAACTCGGATCCTGAGCGACGAAACTCCCCTCTCCCGCTTGACGGAAATCGGATCCTGAGTGACGAAACTCCCCCCACTTGACGAAACTCGGATCCTGAGTGACGAAACTCCTCTCACCCGCTTGACGAAACTCGGATCCTGAATGCGGCAGAGTCCCACGGATTGCGACGGAATGCCACTAATTGCCACTGATTGCGATGGATTGCCACTAATTGCCACTGATTGCGACGGAATGCCACTGCGTGCTTCCCTCTGCGTGCCTCCCTCGAGAGCCTCCCTGATTGCCTCCCTGATTGCCTACCTGATTACGTCCCTGATTACCTCCCCGAGTGCCTCCCTCGATTGCAGGTGCGCTTGCTCACCATGGTTGCATCTCCCACAATCTCCCTGCATCTCCCCGGTTGCAGGTGCGCTTGCTCATCATGCTGCGTGCCCCCGAAGCTCGCGCGATCTCGCACCTCGGGATGCTGACGAAACTCGCGCGCCGTGGCGTGCGCTGGGCGGCGCTGTACGCCGGCCCAAACGTAACGGCGGACGCGCGGTTGCTCGGCGAGGCGAGGCGGTTGCATGCATGCTTCCACGCGCGCGCCGCCGCGGGCGTGGCCACCGCGGGCGCGGGCGGCGCCGTGATGGGCGGCGCCGTGACGGGCGCACCAACACGGCGCCTTACGTCCAAGTTGTGGAACGAGTGTGTGGCCGTTGCATGCGGCTTTCATGCATGCGTCGTCGCACAGGTACGTGATGACCACTGATGACGTGATTGCCACTGATGGCCGCCCATGTGTGGCATCCCGTGATGACCTCTGACATGACGTGATTGCCACTGATGGCCACCCATCTACTGTGGCATCCCCCCACTGTCACCGAGTAACGCTCATCACGGCGCGTTTTGCCTCTCGCTCCGGTTCCGTCAATTGCTCTTATGTTCCCCTTGATGGCCCTTGATGACATTGATTGCCCCTTAATGACCTCTTGATTGCCCCTTGATGAACTTGATGACCTCTTGATGACCTCTTGATGGCCCCTTGATGCCCCAGAAAATGACCTCACTGATGGCCTCCCTTGATCGCGCAGTCGCTCTACGAGCCCCAGCTGCGCAGCTGGCTGCACTCGTTCGCGTCCTCCCAAGCGCTCGTCCTCACGCTCGACGAGTTCGCCGAAGCGCCGTCCCGGGCGCTCGCGCGCATCGGGCGCTTCCTCGGGCTCGGTCCCTTCCCGCGCCTCGTTTTGAACTGGAAGTGGAATTGGAACGTCGGCGGGGCCGAGGCAGGGGGGGCGAAGGCCGACCGGCGTTGTGCCGGCGTGCAGCCGGACACACTGCGGGAGCTGCGGACCTTTTTCGCGCCGCACACGGACAGTCTAGTCAGCTTCCTGCGCAAGCGCGGCCAGCCGATCGCCGCGCGCTACATCGAGCGGTGGCCGAGGCGGTGAGCCTCTCCCCTGACGAGTTCGAGGGTTTCTGTGACGAGGCCGTCTCTCTGGAGTTTGGTTTAGTGGCGGCCGGGTTTAGCGTGAATCAACTCAAATCGAATCATCGTTCAATCAACCAAGGGGCTCGCCAGCCCCTTGAATCAACGATCCCGCTCGCTTTTCCCCGACGTGCGCAAGAATGCTGCGTCGCGCCGCGCTGACCATGATGCCCAAGCTCACCCGGGGCATGTCGAAAGATGCTCGTCCGATGACCCGGTGAGCGAGCTTCCCGATGCGTTGCAGCCGCCGCCTCGCAGCTACCGGCCGCGAAGGCGGAACTGCCGTGACCATTTGCCGAGAGGTGGTGCCTTTCTGGCGGGCGGCTGCGCGACTCTGCAAGGCCTCACAGCGCAAGTCTGGATGATGTGCGCGCCCGCGCAGGTTTATCCAGTACCCCTTTGACAAGACCAAGATGGCCGAGGTCACCGAGTGGTTTGACAAGTCGGGCATCGCGAAGACGGTCCGCAGCAAGCCGGGTGTCAAGGACCTCGAGGTGTCCTTCTGCCCCGGCCAGGGCTGGCTCGCCGCGCGCTACATTTTCCACGATTTGGAGGACATGAAAACGTTCCTGGGCTCGATGGAGACGGACCCGGACCTCGTCAAAGTCAAGAACCAGGTCCTCGCCGCGCCGCACTATGACAAGAGCCGCACGCCACACGAGTTCAAGGGCTTCTTCCAGCCGAAGTTGTAGGATCGTAGGCGGGCGCACGGGGCGTGCACGGCCGTTGGCTGCCAGATAAACAGACACAGCGTGAACCACGCGTCCTCCTACACGGTGCACAACGCGTCGGAGATATGAGCAGATGAAGCGCACAGATGTTCCAAAATTTTGTGTCCTTCTGGGTCGAAAACTACATTTCACCTTTCCTTCCAAGTAATTTCCCATGCTCATGCAGTGTGCAGACCGACATCGAGAGACGTCCACTTTGCATGCCGGGTCCATGTGGCTGTTCATGCGCTGTCCACTGAAAGTTGCCACGAGTTCTTGTCCCCCGCAAGTGCCCTCCAACACGCGCCGGCGAGCGGGGCGCGTAGCGAGACTAAAAATTGTAGTGTATGTAGAGCGACGAGCGTCTGAACGTGTCGGCGTCGAGGCTCAATCCGTTACTTGAACTTGAACTTGAACTTGAACTTGAACTTACCTGTATACATACTCGCATGTACACGACTCGACTGACACGGGGGAAGGCCCATTCTCCTCGACACGTGAGTGTCCCAACTCTCGGGGACTTAACTCACGGAACGCTCCCTCCTGGCCGAGCCAGGGTCTCGTCTGACAGCGTCGCTGCGCCTGGGAATCATACGCAGATGGGGGGCATCTCATCCTGCTCAGATGCGCTCTTGGCTCTTCTTACACGCCCTGACCTTCGTTAATCGTTAGCCTTCTCAAAGAAGAGCATGTTGATGAAGAACACGGAGCCCAGCACGCGCGCCTTGGCGGTCTCGTCGATGCCCTTGGGGAATTCAATTTGGAACGAGTCGGCATCCGTGAAAGTTTCGGTCCAAAAGCCACGCCACAGCTTGATGATCTTGCCGATCTCCTCGCCCTTGGCGCCCTTGCCGGGCGGGTAGATGTAGAACGGGATCTTCTTGCTGCAGTGGCCCTCGGCGCTCTCATCGACGCACACGCCGCCGCAGCACGATGGCATCTGAATGGCATACTCATCATTCCCCGAAGGGTCCTTAACTGAGATCGAGGGCAGGAAGAAAAAAAACGGCACGCTGGCGCTGCCCATGGGGCTGCCGTCCGCAGCAAAGTACGAGATGGCTGGGATGCAGCAACCCTGGCACGGTGCCACCGGACACGTCTTCTCCTTCTTCATCGTCATGATGACCGATTCGCGCTGGTCCTTGGTGCCTTTCCACACAGTTTGCGTGAATGCCCGCTGATTCTTGTCGAAGAAGCGGCTCCAAAAGGTGCTCTCCTCCAGCGAGTAGAAGATGGAGTCTCCATTGGACTGCGCTTCATTGGACTGCGCGAAGCGCAGTACGGGCCCAGTGAACCAACATCAACAGGATATATTGGCAGGTGATGGCAGGTGGTGCAGCGGAATCGGGATTTGTGCAGCGCACCTGCTCCTTGCTCGGATAGATCTTGAATTCGTTTGTGGCCTCACAACCCAAAAGCTCCTGAATGCAGCCCTTCCTGGTCTGACTGACGAGCAGCGACTCGTATGCTCCAAGCGCCTTAGCGCTGTCGCCAGCGCGATCCATCGAAGGCGGAGCTGGTGCTGTTGATGCTAACTCCACCATGTTGTCGCCTCTCCGCGGAACAATGACGCTAATGACTGAGCGAACCCATAGCGCGACATTGCGCTTCGAGAACTCCCCCCGAAGGTGCAGATTTCCGAGCTCCCCCCCCAAGGTGTAGAGGTGCCGATAGTTCCACACGACGTGCCCCACCAGCAACACACACCCCGCACATCCGTGACCAGGCATCTCCTTCTTCTAAACTCTCGCCCTTACTCGTGGGTCTCGCTATGGTCGAGGGGGGGGCGTCCGAAGGAAATGCCTGAGGCTATCCTGAGGCTGCCCTGTCAGACGGTCCCAACCAAATAAGGCAAGGGCACTCACCAGCCCCAGCCCCAGCCATGGGCCCACCGTCCTTGGCGGGATGCTTCTGCGGAGCCGCCTCGCTGGGCATGCACGCACCGCCCAAACAGGACACTCCCAACCAAATTAGGAAAGGGCACTCACCGCCCAAACAGGCCGTTTCCCCACAGGCTGCATACCCAGACTGCGGGTGCCGCAATGCCGGTGCAGATGGCGGCGGCGCCAACCGCCGTGCCGTCGGTGGGGGTGGGGGTGGGGTTGGGGGTGGGCGTGGGGGTGGGGGTGGGGATGGGGGTGGGGGTGGGACGTGGGGGTGGGGGAAGCAGAGTCGCCCCTCTCCCGCTTGACGAAACTCTCTCTCTGGACGCGACGCCGATGCTGCATCGACCGGCGGCGGCGTGGCGCATGGCGGCTGTGTTGCCCTCCCCAGCGGCGGTGAGCTGCGCGCTTGACGAAACTCGGATCCTGAATGCGGCTGAGTCCCACGGATTGCGACGGAGTGCCACTGCGTGCCTCCCTCGAGTGCCTCCCTCGAGTGCCTCTCCCGAGTGCCTCCCTGATTGCCTCCCTGATTACGTCCTCGTGTGCGTCCCCCGAGTGCCTCCCTGATTGCAGGTGCGCTTGCTCTTCATGCTATATCATAGGCGACCTATATCTCCATGTATCTCACTGTATCTCCCTGCATCTCCCTGCATCTCCCTGGTTGCAGGTGCGCTTGCTCATCATGCTGCGTGCCCCCGAAGCTCGCGCGATCTCGCACCTCGGGATGCTGACGAAACTCGCGCGCCGTGGCGTGCGCTGGGCGGCGCTGTACGCCGGCCCAAACGTAACGGCGGACGCGCGGTTGCTCGGCGAGGCGAGGCGGTTGCATGCATGCTTCCACGCGCGCGCCGCCGCGGGCGTGGCCACCGCGGGCGCGGGCGGCGCCGTGATGGGCGGCGCCGTGACGGGCGCACCAACACGGCGCCTTACGTCCAAGTTGTGGAACGAGTGTGTGGCCGTTGCATGCGGCTTTCATGCATGCGTCGTCGCACAGGTACGTGATGACCTCTGATGACGTGATTGCCACTGATGGCCGCCCATCTACTGTGGCATCCCTCCACTGTCACCGAGTAACGCTCATCACGGCGCGTTTTGCCTCTCGCTCCGGTTCCGTCAATTGCTCTTATGTTCCCCTTGATGGCCCTTGATGACATTGATTGCCCCTTAATGACCTCTTGATTGCCCCTTGATGAACTTGATGACCTCTTGATGACCTCTTGATGGCCCCTTGATGCCCCAGAAAATGACCTCACTGATGGCCTCCCTTGATCGCGCAGTCGCTCTACGAGCCCCAGCTGCGCAGCTGGCTGCACTCGTTCGCGTCCTCCCAAGCGCTCGTCCTCACGCTCGACGAGTTCGCCGAAGCGCCGTCCCGGGCGCTCGCGCGCATCGGGCGCTTCCTCGGGCTCGGTCCCTTCCCGCGCCTCGTTTTGAACTGGAAGTGGAATTGGAACGTCGGCGGGGCCGAGGCAGGGGGGGCGAAGGCCGACCGGCGTTGTGCCGGCGTGCAGCCGGACACACTGCGGGAGCTGCGGACCTTTTTCGCGCCGCACACGGACAGTCTAGTCAGCTTCCTGCGCAAGCGCGGCCAGCCGATCGCCGCGCGCTACATCGAGCGGTGGCCGAGGCGGTGAGCCTGTCCCGCTCACGAGTTCGAGGGTTTCTGTGACGAGGCGTCTCTCTGGAGCGTGTTTTTTCGTGAATCAACTCAAATCGAATCATCGTTCAGTCAACGAGCCGCTCGCTTTTCCCCGACGTGCGCAAGAAAATGCTGCGTCGCGCGCTGACCATGATGCCCAAGCTCACCCGGGGCATGTCGAAAGATGCCCGTCCGATGACCCGGTGAGCGAGCTTCCCGATGCGTAGCTTCCCGATGCGTTGCAGCCGCCGCCTCGCAGCTACCGGCCGCGAAGGCGGAACTGCCGTGACCATTTGCCGAGAGGTGGTGCCTTTCTGGCGGGCGGCTGCGCGACTCTGCAAGGCCTCACAGCGCAAGTCTGGATGATGTGCGCGCCCGCGCAGGTTTATCCAGTACCCCTTTGACAAGACCAAGATGGCCGAGGTCACCGAGTGGTTTGACAAGTCGGGCATCGCGAAGACGGTCCGCAGCAAGCCGGGTGTCAAGGACCTCGAGGTGTCCTTCTGCCCCGGCCAGGGCTGGCTCGCCGCGCGCTACATTTTCCACGATTTGGAGGACATGAAAACGTTCCTGGGCTCGATGGAGACGGACCCGGACCTCGTCAAAGTCAAGAACCAGGTCCTCGCCGCGCCGCACTATGACAAGAGCCGCACGCCACACGAGTTCAAGGGCTTCTTCCAGCCGAAGTTGTAGGATCGTAGGCGGGCGCACGGGGCGTGCACGGCCGTTGGCTGCCAGATAAACAGACACAGCGTGAACCACGCGTCCTCCTACACGGTGCACAACGCGTCGGAGATATGAGCAGATGAAGCGCACAGATGTTCCAAAATTTTGTGTCCTTCTGGGTCGAAAACTACATTTCACCTTTCCTTCCAAGTAATTTCCCATGCTCATGCAGTGTGCAGACCGACATCGAGAGACGTCCACTTTGCACGCCGGGTCCATGTGGCTCTTGATGTGCGGCTGTTCATGCGCTGTCCACTGAAAGTCACGAGTGCTTGTCCCCGCAAGTGTCCTCGAGTAGAGACTGACATTTGTAGAGCGACGAGCGTCTGAACGTGTCGGCGTCGAGGCTCAATCCGTTTACAATAGTACTCGACTCGACTTGACTTGTCTTGGGCAGGCAGGGCAGAAAACGTGGACCCTTAGAGGCTCGCGCGGCGAAGAGCCGCGCCTCGACCCGCATGTCCTTCACCACCTCCTCCTTCGTGGGCAAGCTGGCCAAGCTTTCCGACTCGCAGCAGTCCATTCAGACGCTCTCGCACTGGGTGCAGTATCACAAGAGCAGCTGCAACGAGTCGGCCGTAACGTGGGCGCAGGAGTGCCTGCGCGCGCCGCCCGCGAGGCACCTGCTCTACGTGTACCTCGCGAACGACATCATGCAGAACTCGAAGCGCAAGGGCAACGAGTTCTGCGACGCGTACGGCGCGCAGCTCCCCGCGGTGCTGCCCAAGATGTACGCGGGCGCCAGCGAGGAAGTGAAGTCAAAGATGCTCAAGGTGGTCAACATCTGGGAGGAGCGGCGCGTGCTCGATTCGAGTCTGCTGAACGAGCTGTATGCGCGCATGACGGGCGCGCCCACGGCCGCCCCGGCACCGCCACGGTCGAGGCCGCCACCGCCGCCGGGTCGGTCGGCGTCGTCCGCGTCGCAGCCACCGCCGGCGGCGGCGGCTGCAGCCTACTCCGCAGCGCCTCCGAGCGCCCTCATGAGCATCGACCCGTTGGCCGATGATGACGATGACGCGGGTGAGCTCTGCCGCCCGCCCATTGCCGCCCGTGCGCGCGGCCTCTCCCTCCTCCCTCCCCACCCGCGCGCACAAGCCCTGAGGGCGGCCCTACCGGTAAGGGTCACGAACGGTCGGGCCGCCCTCGTGCATGCAAGTGCTCGCCACGGCGCGCGTCCAAGCCCTGAGCTTTCGGCGTTGAATGCGGGCACTCTCCATGGCCCGATATTTACTGCTAGCCAGGGCGAGATCCGCGACCGCCCTACGACACTCCCCGCGCATGGGCTGCCGGGTTGACTCTCTTCGGCCCTGCATGCGGCGGCGTGTAATCAAGTCGGCCCACAGATTGCCCGCAGATTGCCTGCAGATTGCCCGCAGATTGCTCAGTGGCTGCGGCCGCCACTGCCGCCGCCGCCGCCGCCGCCGCCACCGCCGCCGCCACCGCCGCCGCCGCCGCCGCCGCCGCCGCCGCCGCTGATGCTGCCGCCCGCGACGCCCCCACCCTGCCCGCACGAGCCTATGCCAATGACGAGGACCACAGCTACTTCTTATGGTCTGACCAGTTGTGGAACGAAGCAATTAACTCACATTCCCTTCGGAGGCGCTCGGCACGACGCGTAACCCCCACATCTCATTAGCTGATGGACACCTCATTAGCTGATGGACACTTCATTAGCTGATGGACACGTCACATGGGCGGGCATCATGCATGCATGAAACGCCCCCTTCCCTCATCCTCAACCCCCCTCGTCCCCTTTTCCCGCCCGCCAGGTGACGCCGACGCGCGAAACGGAGCGCCCCGCAGCGTGCCGTTAATGGAGCTCCTCATCAGCCTCGATCAGGGCTCATTAGTGGACGAACTGCAAGCCGAGAGGGAGGTGCGCGCGAGATCGGAACGAGATCGGAACGAGATCGGAACGCCTTTCCACACCGCGGGCCACCCTGCTGGCCTCCCGAAGACCATCCCGATCGCGTCCCCCCGATCGCGTCCCCCCGATCGCGTCCCCCCGATCGCGTCCCCCCGATTGCGTCCCCCCGATTGCGTCCCCCCGATCGCGTCCCCCCGATTGCGCCCCTCATCATCCCTGATGACCACCCTGAGTGCGCCCCTCATCATCAGGTGGACCTGGATCTACCGGCCCTCACAGCAGCGGCCAGTGGGGAATTACTACCGTCCGAGGCCGTGGCGGCGAAGGCGTCGGCGGCGACCCAGCTGCTCAGTGCACACCGCGCCAAGATCGCTGAAGAGCTCGCCGCACGCCGCAAGCTCATACTACTCCTCGCCGGCTCGATAGAGAGCCAGCACGAGCAATGCGCGACGCTCACGAAGGCGCTTGCGAGCTGCGAGAGCATGCTCGCGACGGCGGCGCGCGCGGCAGCGATGTGACCGGCGACGCGAGTGCATGTCTGGATACAGAAGATGTTTTGTTTTTGTGTCACCGGTCGTCCGTAGACCGTACCTACTGCAATTGTAACGGCGCAGCCGCGCGGCGACCAAAGGTGGCTGCGTAGGATAGTGGACCCTGACAACGAGCAAAGAACACGCCCGCGCTCAGTCAGAGGCTGACACACGTTCGACTTATACCATGGGGATGCTTGCCTTGACTTGACTTGATTGACTTGTGTTGCCTATCACAATCCCGCCCGGTAGTATAGGGCAGCGAGCACCAGAGATCACAC
>ERZ761574.2029-NODE-2029-length-11445-cov-96.849605_pt1 | contig 11445 bp, 7 predicted proteins | sample MGYA00374950_ERZ761574 | MGnify/ENA primary metagenome ERZ761574 (study PRJEB28895, sample SAMN07631631) | mixed culture metagenome | isolation source: Freshwater growth medium | place: USA: Seattle, Washington | collected 2016-10-03 ... | reverse complement strand
CGTGCCGAGGCCGAAGTGGGGTGGGGGGCAATCTCCGTGGTTAGGGCCAGCTGGTGCGCCCGAGGGGTCGACCACGGGCTGTGCCTGCGTGGGCTCTGGCGTCGGAGTGCGGCGGCGGCCAGCGCCTCGGAGGCGCAAGATCATACCAACCGGGGGCGGCGCTACGGGCAATCCGGGCAGGTGCGTGCGGCGACGAGCGCAGCACGGATGCGTAGAGTGCGATGCCGAGTAGGGATGGCGTGGGAGTGCTAATGGCAGTGAACAGGAGTCGCACGTGGGTCGCCCGCTCATCGTTCGCCTGCATCTTGCTGACTTCCCTCGTCACGAAGATAGGCTTCCATTCGCAAACTTCCGGTCTCGGCCAGGTTTCGGGCAGCGCGAATTCCTTGTTGAACTCGCGCATCTCGTCGCGCCTCTTCCATGCCTCGTGTTGCTCACGGGCTTGACGTACTTCGAGCTGCTGCGATGCGAGTGCTCGCTGCGCGTCATGCACTTGCGTTTGCTGTAGCTCGCGCGCTTTGACTTTGCGGGTCTTGCGTGCATCTCGCGCTCGGCGTACCTTACGCAGTTTCCATGCTGTGGATCGTGTCTTCTTGGGTGCAGCGAGCTGATCGAACGTCTCGTGCTCGGCCTTGCGCTTGACGGTCTGGTCGGTCGCCTCGTGTGCGGCCAGTCCGGTGCGTGCCTCACGCGTCGCTCGCGGCTCGCACTCCTCAAGGCACTCGGGCTCCTCACATGCAGCAAGCTCGCCGTGCACCTTAGGGAGTTCGGCGGCTGGCGCCTTCGGCTCCTTGGTCGTCTCGCCCGGAGAAATGGCGGCACCCTCGGCGGCCTCATGTAAGACTTGGAGTGCGGTGTCGATCCATGAGGCGATCTCGGCGGCTGCGTCTCCGGGGGGCACGTTCACGAGCAGCGAGTGCAGCTCGTCCAAGGACAGCCCGTCGAGCAGCATGCCCGTGATCTTGCCAGGCACCGTCACGTTGTGGCACTCGATGAGTTTATAGAGACGCTCCCCGAGCATCGGGAGGGGGTCCGGGTGCGCGAGGAGCGTGTGCAAGTCGAGCGGCATCGAGTGGCGCTGCTGCTCGAGGAGCTTCAGCACGGCCGCCTCCGTCGCGGGGTCCACTTCCGCGTGCACGGTTTCGCTCGTGGTCGTCTCCGGCTCCTTGGGCACGGCCGACCCGGCGGTCTTCTCGAGCTCGCGCGGCGTGAGCGTTGCCGGCTCCTTGGGCGTGGCCGACACGGAGGTCTTCTCGGGCCCGTGCGACGCAGGCGTCATCAACTTGTCGGCCTGCTTGACTTCGTGCTCCCACGGCTTCAGGAGTCGCGCGCCGATCAGGGAGTCGTAGTGGTTCGACCCGTGCACGAGATCGATCGTCGCGGCGTTAGTGTCGGAGGTGATGAACTCCTCACCTAGAATGGCCTTGAGGTGGAAGCGTCCGTGACCGGCGTCATCGAAGATGCGGATGCCGACGCGCTGAACCTGTGCGACTGCGACGAGCTCGGGGAGACCGGCATGCGTATGCTCACGCTGCATGCGGTTACAGTATTCTACCCATGGTTCGCCCGTGTCGTCTAACACATACTCGGCAAGAGTCGAGGTGCGGAACAGGTAGTTCGGGTTGGCCCTGAGCCAGGTCACGTGCTGCATGCGCAGCTTCTTTGCGTCGCCCAGCTTGAGCGAGTGGAAAAGATTCGCGCCGTCGCGAGGCATGCTTTCGAGCGTGCCGAGGAAGGTGTCTGCGATGCACGTCGCGGTGGTGTTGCCGGTCGTCCAGAGTGCATGCCATGGCTTGGCAGCGTCATGGGCCGGGGTTTTGCGCTCGGTGCCGTTGCTCAGCTTCGCGTTGCGCAGCTTCGCGTCGACGTTCTTCCGCTTCACCTGCTGGACTGCAAAGACGTTTGCAGCGGACTGCTTGTCAGTTGTCGCGATGGTCGAGGAGGGTGCGCGCGGCTTGGCGGCGCCGATGATAGTGGCCGTGCCGGTGGTGTCGCGCGCCGTGGTCGTGCTCGCCTTCGTGTCGCGCGACTTCGTGGCGATCTTGGTCTGCGCTGCCTGCAGTTGCGCCGCGGGGTTAGCCGCAGCAGGCTTCTTGGCGGCCGTTGACGATGTCACGGACGCGCGCGGCTTGGTGGTGTCGATGACGGTGCTCGGGGAGGTAGCGCTGCGCGTGGTGCGCGTGCGCGTGCGCTCGCCGTGCGACTGCGCGACGATGCTTGCCAGCTTTGCCGCCTGCGGTGTTGCTGCGGCCGCGGCTTGCGTCGTCGGGATCGTCGTCGACGATGAGTTTTCCAGCACTCTCGATGGTGAAGGGGGCGTCGGAAAGCTCTCGTTCGTGGGCTTCTTCTGGTGCCCGGGTTGATTGTAGACGAGATACGGGTCCTTGGGTCTGGTCGAGGGCGTCGGGCTGCGGGGTACAGCAGGGATTTGATGGTCACCGGGCACTTCGAGTTCCCCGATTGACCCCGTCCGGCGGCTACCACTGATGAGCTTGGGGTTGGAGGGTTGATTGAGAGCATTATGAACAGATAACATCACGAACTGGTTGTCAGGCAGGGCCTGGGACGACGGATCTATCGGGACACCGCGAGGTGGCCAGCTGTATCTCGAACGCACGTACCCCTACCGGTATCGCTGGGCGCGCCCGCCGATCTAATTAACAAGGCCGGATTTGGGTGGGTGGTTGCATGAAACTACCTCGCCTTGGTGATTTGGGGCGCGTCGTTCTGGTGTATCGCTTCGAGTGACTCGAAGCGAGGGTAGGAGTCCCGGGGGCGTAGTGTAGGGAGGGTGGAGACGTATCAGAACAGCTCTGATGCATCAACATCAGCACCAAAGTCGAGGAGCACTAGCACGCACTCTTCGTGGCCATGTTTGCTTGCAACCATGAGAGGCGTGTTTCCCTTTCTGTCGATCCAGTCGATCCTGTTCGCATCCGACTTCGAACGCCTCTCTCCGTACCCTCCACTCGCACTGAGCAATTCAAACGCGACTTTGGCATCGCCGCTCTTGCACGCCTCGACGAGTGCGCTCATCGAGACGGCCTGGTAAAAAGTTATTGAGAAAAAAAAGGTGCTCAATGCATGCTCTGTCTGTCACCGGCGCCGCTCACTCTTTATACTCTCTCTCTCTCGACCTGTTGACTCGCTCTGACTCCGCCAGACTGCGCTCGACGCGAGCTGTCGCGGTGATAAGTGTGTAGAGGTGTGGCTGTGGGCGACGGGCCTTTAGAACTCTCAGCCCGAACTCGAGAGAGCGACGAAACAATCGCCGGACACGGTGGACGGTGTGGGGAGTTCTCGGGCCGCGGCCAGAGAGACTCAAATCGACCACCCGCGTCGTCGACAGATCAACACAACCGATAATGATTAGCAGTCGTTTAACCGTCGCGTCTAAACTCAGTGAACCGTTCGGCGAAGGTGCTGCCTGCTGGGTCTCACAGCCGCCTCTACTTCCAAAGATCCAATGATTCTAAAGCACTATACGCTCTACTAGATTGTCAGCAAACGGGCTCCACGCGGAGCCACTGCGATGACTGTCCAAGCCTTAGCATGCCCAACGGCCACGGGGCGCTCTTGCAGCAGGTGCCAGCGCATGTGTGCCGTATCGAGGTGGAAGAGTCGGCCGAAGTGTTTGAGCACCATTTCTGCAACCTTAGATGTCCGTACGTCGTGGTCGCGGCAGCGCGCTGCCGCGCTGCAAGTGGGCAGGACTCACTGTCCTCCGGACATTGTCGCGGCCCTGGGGGCACGGTGCCGACCAGACCAGTGCAGTCGCAGGCGCGCAGGTTCGGCGGCCAGCCTCGCCGCATTCTTGGGGAGACCGGGCAACCGCCCGAATGGTTGTGCAGCGAGAAGACTTCGTGCATGACCATCCGAAAGCAGCATGCGCCATCGATATGATTCTCGAACGTAATGCTGTCAAAGGAGCCGGCGAGCCGTCGTCTGGCTTCTTCGAATAATGGTGGCTTCGTCTCCCCTACGCGCCTATGATAGCCTGTGTAGTTGATGAAGTAGGCCAAGTCGACCGTATCGGAGCACACCAGCGTCCTGCCGGCGTCATACCAAAGTCCACTGCCAGGTGCATGATACATCCACAGCTGATTGGTCCAGACCCCCTTATGTTGGATATCTCTTGATACAGCCGGTAGATGCATCACTTCAATCCAACCCAATTTCTCCCTGGCTGGCTTGCACGGTTGCCGACAATGACGAGCTTCAGCAGGACCCTTGCATGGATGAAGAGAGCCACCCGCGTTGATGTACCGTTCATACGGAGTGTTGCTTGTGCTCGCCTGGCTCCGGTAGCGGACCCAGACCGCGCTCATGAGCTTCTTCTTGTACACGGCCTCATCTCGCAGCATGCACTTGGCAACGTCGGACATGTTGTGGCTCGGCGTCAAAAAATATGGGAAAACCACTTGCAGTGCGCTCCAATTCAACGTATGGACGCCCGGTTCTCCGTACACGGCGCTCACGTACGCGGCTGTAGATTTTTCAGATCGGTCGAAACAAGACCACCAAGACCTGTGGAGCGTCTCGTCGCGTCCGGCCATCGGTGGCGCAACACACACCGAGGATTAATGGACGTGCGTCGCCGTGGCGCGCGACGACGCGCGCGGTGCGCGCGAATTCGCGTTGCGTCTCAAAGTTATAGTCCGTGTTCCTCTTCTTTTTTTTCTCACATCTGTCCGTCAGTGTCTGTCACCGTGCTCATTTGTGGAACAGTGCTTCAACTCTTCAAAATGCATCTATTTTTCGAGCGGCCAAACTAAAAACTTTTTTCGTAAAACCGACGACTCTCTATGCCGGTCCGCTACAGTGCCGAGGCGCTCGCGGAGGCTCAGGTGGCGAATGAGATCCCCTTTGGCGCCGCTCCGCACCATGTGACGAAGGAGCTGATGTTCTTCGATCCGCTCGTTGGCGGCTGGGCCTCCGTCGATGCTCACAAGAGCACGCACCGTGCTAAGAGCCCGGCAAAGCCCAACCCGAACTACATCCCGCCCCCGAACGGCGTGCCGCGGCTGCGCGACAAACACATCGAGAGGCCGCACTATGGCACATTTGGGCTAGACATGAAGAAGGAGATCGAACTGGGCCTGGCTCCCGCCGACTGGTCGGTCACATCTGCGATGAACGACCCACGGCCCTTAGGAAGGCCAGTCTTCGACGCACGCTTCGTCGAGGCCCCGATGGGACGCGCACGCGGAGGTCGCAACATGGCCTGGACGCCCGTTGGCACCGCCGACGCCGGTTTGACCACCAAGGCGGAGAACATCGACATCGTGGCGGCCATGCGCGACATAGCCGACACCTTCCAGGATGCGGCCGAGGACGCAGGCCTCAACATGGGCTCCGCACACATGGCGGGCGGGAGATTGTTCAAGGAGGCGGAGCACGTTCGCGACGCTCAGCTCGTACTGGCCGCTGGATCCAGGAAGAGTGACAAGTACTAAGCCGCGCAGCACGTCATGGCCGAAGGCGTGGGCCCGCGCCGACACACAGCCGCGCTGTGAAGATCACTGCGCGATCCTTTTAGCTCTCGGTGGACGAGTGCAGCGCGGTTCTTGTCAGTTGCGTTTGAATGCGTGAATGTGTTTGCATCTGTACTCTACTGTGTGCCCCGTGGTGTGTGATCATCTTCGTATAGACGTGACATATCTAATTATGAAGCTCAAGCCCGCGCAATGGCCCTCAACCCTGACGCGCACCCTCGGAGCTCGCGGCTGCCCGGTTCTGCCCGGACGAGCTGCCGAGCTGGTCCACATTGCGCACGTTTACGAGAACCTGGTACCTGCTTGTGCTAATAAAAATTCCTCGAAGCAACGCCTCGCGCTCTCTCACTCCCGTCCCCGCGGCGGGACGGGGGGACGGAGGTCGGAGCGCACGCGGCCGTGTGGCCTTCAGTTTTCTCGTCACAGCTCACACGTCAGTTCGTGCCTGCGCCTAGTTCCTACGTGCTACGAGCTCTACGTCCGACTCCGAGTTTAGAGTTTTATTACAAATACTCTCTCTCTCTCCGTCGATCTCTCCGAGAGGTGCGTCTATACGCGACTAAGTCTGCTACTCTGCCGGGGGCACCTACACCCCGCGCCTGGCCAGTGAGTTCATCATGCTTGACGTCATCTCATCTGTGATCATCCGCCCCTCCGACGCTATTTGCCATGCTAATTGCTCACCGGGGCTTCGACTGGGCCGGCATGGCTGTGTGGCGCCGTGCCGGGCGTTCACGCCGAGAGCTCGTTGTAGCTGTCGACCGCCTCGAGGAATTTGGTGCACGCGACATTACCCTCGCTCGAGCCGCAGCAGCATTGGAACAGGGTCCGAGCCTCATCTTCCGTCAGTGCTGTGGCATCCTCCACGGCTAAGTCCGGAGAGTCTATGCCCGGGTCGAAGCACACAAGATCGCGGAAGCTGAGCCACGCGAGACTCCCACCATCCTGCCTGCGCAGCCGATCGAGAGCTCGGCCTAGGCCATCCGGTTTCGAGGAGATCCCATACAGCCGCCGCGCCTCGGCGAGATTCGCGAGATCCAGATTCGCGAGATCCAGACCAGTGGCCCCCGGCGCAGAATGTGCGCCCTTGTCGATCTTGCCAGCGCCCTCGCCTACGCTCGAGCCCGGCAGCGATTGAGGTAGCACCAGCCCAACTCCTGCGTGACCTAGCTCTACCATCACCGTGAGGAATTTGTCGAACTTGACGGTGCTGCCCAAACCGCCGAGCTTGGCGAAGAGGACGGCGAAGCTTTCCTCGGCAATGGCGGCGCCGCAGTCTTTGCAGAGCTGCTTGAGCTTGTGGCCCACTGGGAGCGTCTCGTCTCCCCACGATTTACCCAGCATCGCCTCCCACGCAGCTGTGAACTGCTGCACCTGCTTCTGGGCCTCCGCCGTCTGGGCCGCGAGCTTGGCAGCCTCACTGAGGGCGATCCGCATGGCTACGACCAACGCGGCTGCCTTGAGAGCCTTCGCAGGTCCCTTGGCCGCCTTGTTTGCTGCTTTTTCCTTCGCCTTCGCTGCATACTTTCCTGGAGCCTCGTTCGGCAGCGAGTCCGCCCCTTTGAGGGCGGCGGCCGCCTTCGCTGCCAGCTGCCGCGCCTCGGCCACCGCCTTGGCGGCGTGCTTTGCCGCCTCCTGTGACGCCACCGCCGACGACTCGGCCAGTTGCGCAGCCTGCAGGAATGAAGAGTGCGCCGTAGATGCTGCCGCTTCCTTTTCGGCCCTTCGCTTAGCTCGCGACGGGTGCCGAACATTCGCCTGCTGCACACCCATCACAAACGACGCCGTCATTTTGGGCGGCGGCTTCGCCCTGGTCGTCTTTTTGAACTTGGCGTGCTTGGAGGGCTTCACGTTCTCATCACAGTCCTCGAAAGCCTCCTTTATCTGCACCTTTTTGGCTGATCCAGCAGTGGGAGAACTCTTTGCTGGCGAGAGCGAACTCTTCGTTGGCTCTCGCTTCAGGGCGTTCCGACCGGCGTCTTGAGCGACATTGGGGTCGCGCGGCCGCAATGGTCCGCCGGCACCGGCAGCAGCGGGCTCCGGGCGGGCTGTGGCGGCACGCCGCTTGGCCGGCTGCGCGTGGCTGGTCGCTGGCATGATGCCGAAGGCGGCGAAGAGCTCACCGCGGACTGCAAAGATTTGAGTGCGTCGGAGCGAGCGAGAGTGATCGGCTTTTCCGAAAAAGAGTGAAACTTGTCCAGAAGAGCAAGCGTCGTGTGAGCGGGTCGAGTGCAGTGTGTCTTTTCGTGCTCAAAACGACGCAACAAACGGTAAACGGCGCCACGGCGTCCTTGGCATCCATGGCCGATGCCAGCAGCGAGAGTGGGTCGGAGGAGGCACCCGGTGAGGATCAGTCCGATGTGGATGAAGAGGCCAAGGGCGAGGTGGAACTCACCGCCGAAGGCGAGTGGGGCAGCAAACAGAATGACAACTTCGAGGCGATGATGACTGCGCGCATGAACGCCGTCTACGAACAGGAGGACGTCGTACAGATGCACCCGAGCGCACGCAATACCGGCTCCAAGTACGCGGAAGTTCGTGCGCAGCCGCTCGCGCCGCAGAACGGCTTCTATGACGAGCGCTATGTGTGCGCGACGAGGCCGGCGGGTGACATGGACGAGGACACGGACTTTGAGTTCATGAAGGGCTCCGAGGACGACGGCGTTGTGCCGCCCGAGCGCGTGACGTTCGCGTTCAAGGGTGTGCAGGACTACACTCTCGAGATGATCGCGCGCTTTCTCGACGAGACTAACCAGGACCACGGCGACACAATCAAGCGGTGGCGTCAACAGGGCAAGGGCATCAAGAAGCTCTGGCTCAACGACAACCCGATCACCGCCGCGGGCGTGGCGTTTCTGGCGGCGGCACTCCAAAACAATTCGACACTCGAGGAGCTGTACCTGCACTACACCAACTGCAATGACGTGGGCCTCGGCCACCTTCTCGAGATGCTCGGCAAGAACAAGACGCTCAAGAAGCTCGAACTCGGCAACAGTGGCATCACCGAGAAAGGTGCTGGGGCGATTGTCAAGGCGTTCAGCAAGGGCGGCTCGTGCCAGAAGAACTCGACGCTCGAGCACATGGGCCTCTTTGGCAACGCCGACTCGATCGATAACGACTTGCCGGTCATTGCAGATCTGTTGGAGAAGGAATCGCGTGATTCGCGCAAGTAGCGCAATGAAACGAAGTAGCGAACAAGCGCCCGAACGACGCAAGTATAATCCCGATAGACTGATCATCCCGCGAGCCGCGCCGCCCGTTCGCAATTTACAAAATTAGACTAAACATGAATGATAGTGGCCTGGTGCCTAGAAAGGTGTGCACTCTCTGATATTGCTCTCCGTCGCACCCGCTAAGCGGCTAACGTAAGGCCGGCCGGGCGTGTACAGAGCTCGTTGAGGCCGGCCTCCTTTGAGCTTGCTTGAGCTTTGCGTGTGACCGTCGTTCGGTGTGAATTGTAACTTGATTTAATGGAGGCTGAAAGGAGTCGTCATCCCACCGATGAACATGAAGCTGCATCCTCTCTGGCTATGCTCTCTGCTGCTGTTGCCAGCTCCCCGCTACGATCCCGATCCCGCCTCGGGCTCGGCGGCGCCTCGGTGGCCCCACCCCGTCGGCAGCGCATCACAAAGAGGCGCTCGTTCTGGGCGCGCCGCTCCGCAATCACGACCGACTCGAGGCCCGCCTGCTCGCGCAGTAGAGAGGCGATCTCCGACGGCTCATTCTCTGCGACGCCCAGCAAGTAGAAGAGGCCGGACGGCGACAGGGCGGGCCCTAAGGCCGGGAGCAGCCGGTCGAGCACGAGGCGGCCACGCGGCCCGCCCGCCCAGGCTGCGCTGATGTCGGCAGTGGCCACTGCCTCCACGAGCTCCTCTGTCGAAGTAGGTACATACGGCGGGTTGAAGACGAGCACATCCACTATGCCCGGACGCAGGGCGCTCAGCAAGTCCATCTGCACCGGCACGACGCGTCGCCCGTTGGCGGCACCGGTGGCCGCGGTTGCGCGGTTCGCGTGACGATTGACGTCGCCCGCGAGCAGCGCCGCGTCGGGAAGCAGGCGGCCGAGGTGGGTGATCACGCACCCACTGCCCGAACCTATCTCGACACACAGAGCGGGGCGGCGACCTAAGAGTTCTGCGACATCTGCGCTGAGCGCGTCGACCAGCAGAAAGGTGTCGTCCGAAGGCTCGTACACGCGCTCGTAGTCGGCCGAGCTCAAGTGAGAGAGATCGGGCAACGCGACGGCAGCAACCTTTGTAGAAGCCATCCCACCGCTCAGTGAGAACGTTTCGGGAGGGACGCGCCACCGCCGCCGAAAAAGAGCCGGTTATGCCGAGCGACGACGACGAGCGGCACGATGACGCCGAGCACGAGCACGAGCAGACCAGCGAGCCAGTTGGAGAGCTCGAAGCCGAGTGTTGGTTGCTCCATGAACACCGGAAGCGGAGACGGTGCGCCGCGCAAAGAACTTGGTCATGTTTGGGCGCCGTTTCAAGCGCGAAATTTTGGACCAAAAATTAGGGAAATGTATAGATTTCCAATCACGGCTTCACGTCTCCCGAAACCACACGGCGCCCAGGAAATCAGTGCACACTCGCTTCGGTGCCGAGCCCTCTTGAGAGAGCCGGCCTCGGAGTTGCGACGTGTGTCGATGGCCTCAAAAGGGGAGCCTCAAGCCTTTGTCCTCATCGGCATCGGCGCGGCCATAATTGTTGGCTGCACGCTGCTCCCGGCACTGCAACGTTACGGATTGGACTTTCTGCTTCCCTCATCATCCAAACAGCTGCATCTCACAGAACAGCAATACGACGCGTTTCTGGCCGAGCACCGCTTCATTGTCATCGGCGGCCCGCACCGTGGCGGTACCACTCTGATGTGGCAGCTCCTCAGATCGCATCCAGCTGTGGGCTCCTTCCCGGAGCGCGTTGCCAGTGACTTCTCCGAGGGTTCCTTCCTCCAGACGGTGCTGCCCACCTTTGGGGTCGGCAACGAGCTTCAGATGGGCAGCGGTGGGGTGAACGCGAAGCCCATGGGCCTTGGCAGATACGCCTTCTCACCTGACGCGCACATGACCGAGACGCATGCGCTCAACACGCGAGCGAACTCGCGGCAACTGCTGAGCCAGTGGGGCTATTTCTGGAACACGAGCCGGCCCGTCCTGCTCGAGAAGACGCCGACGGACATGCTCACGTCACGGCTGCTCCAGGCGCTCCTCTCGCCGCCGCCGCGCCAGCAGACCAGTTTCGTCTTCCTCACGCGCCATCCGCTGGCTGTCGCGCTGGCCCATATGCGGTGGCCCGCGTGCCGGCATCAGAGCGTCGGGTCGCTCGCGCTGCATTGGCTGGTCTCGCATCGGGTGCTCGCGTCGGACCTGCCGCACCTCCGCGCGGCCCGCGTCGTCCGTTATGAGGACCTTGCACGCGACCCGACGGCCTGCATGCATGAGCTCATTGCTTGGCTGCAACTACCAGGCTCGCTGCCCGTTCACACCTCGGATCGCGTGGAGCGCGACACGAATGCAAAGTACGAGCGGCGCTACTGCACAGAGCACTTGGCGAGCGCGCGGCAACGGCGCGAGCACTGCGCCATGGGCGCCGCGCTGCAGCCCGCGATAGCGCGGCTCGGGCTCGGCTACGACTTGCATGCAGCTGGCAGCGAACACGGCTTCAGCTGCCTAGCGACCCATCTTCACAGCGCGGGGTGTGAACCAGTGGCGCCCGCGGCGGCGCTCGTGCGTGGCCTGGAGATGCTGACCCGCCGCCTCAGCAGCGGCGGCGGCCCGCCGCCCGCGCTCGGTGGCGAGCATTTGATCTGTGGGAAAGTGGAGCAGCCGCAGCCGCAGACGCGTCACCGCGGCCGCCGCTCGGACCACGAGCACCGCGCCGAGTCGGGCGCCTCGGACCACGAGCACCGCGCCGAGTCGGGCGCCTCGGACCACGAGCACCGCGCC
>ERZ761574.2018-NODE-2018-length-11487-cov-79.558957_pt1 | contig 11487 bp, 6 predicted proteins | sample MGYA00374950_ERZ761574 | MGnify/ENA primary metagenome ERZ761574 (study PRJEB28895, sample SAMN07631631) | mixed culture metagenome | isolation source: Freshwater growth medium | place: USA: Seattle, Washington | collected 2016-10-03 ... | reverse complement strand
ACGGTGGTTTCTAGCGCGTAAGCGCTAGATTAGTTGTCTTCCAGGGCAAGCGGAGCTGCAGGGCGGTAGACGCACACCAGCTCCACGAGCTAGGTGCGCCGGCGGGCGGGCAATACTTTCATACCATTACATATGCATGCATGAATGAACAGCTTCGAATGTTCGAAGAAACGTCCTCGAAGGTAAAACGTTCTCGAAGCGAGTGTCGCGTCGCTCATGTCGCACGCGGCTGTCTTTGTGGTCGAGCGCCCGCGCTCGCCACTTTGTCGTGCCCCACCCTCCCATACCCGTACTGTATAGATAGGGGGACTCAGAGCTCGGCCCTTAGTGGCCAGCTCTCGGGCATGCCGATTATAAATCATCATCCCTAACTTGTGATGCACAGAGAAGACGGTGTGGGTGATCGGTTGAAGTATTTTCCCGTACCCCGGTAGAACGGACGTTGACCCGTACGACGTAGCGATCCCGCCGAGGCGTACGCCGGCGTGCCCCCACCCCGCATACTCGTCGACCCATGCTGTGTCTCTACCGTACTAACAGTACACTCTACATTACTCTACATACACCATACAGCCGAACGGCTGTACTATACCACCAACCACGTACACGGTGGAGCTGTCCTATACAGGCTGTCTATGACGCGGGTTCGCCTACGGTATCGCGCGCGATTCTACAAACCGTGCCGCCCCGGGAAACAAATGAGACCTCTTGCGAGGCTTATCCCACGTGTGCCCTGGTGCATGCCCCACTGGAACGCCCCGAGGTGCTCAGATGAGCTTAGTGTGAATATTCACACCGCGAGGTGCTCAGAGCCCCACAAAGGGCACTTCGTCGCTCGAGAAAAAGGGTGCTGGGGACACACGCCGGCTGGGTGAGCGTGAGGACACGTCCGGGATCGCTAAAAAGGAAGGCTCCCACTTCGGCAACGTCTCGCGCTGCCCCGAGCGCCCGGGCACGAGCGCGAAGCCGCGCTGCAGCTCGGGCCAGAGGGATGCGAGCGCAGCGCCCAGGTCGTCAGCGGACGCGGCCCACATCGAGATCTCTCGACGTGCTGCCACGAGCAGTCGCGCGTGCGGCTCCGCGCCCGTCTCGGCGCCCGTCTCGGGCACCTCGTAGCTTGTATAGTCGGGGGGCTGCTCGGTGGCAAACGAGAGATCCGCATAGTCCTCGGCCGGCAGCGCGAACAGCACGTCCTCAGGGCTCATCTGCGGCAACGTCCAACGGCCACTCGCGCTCCGTCGCAATGGCAAGCACAGATTCTCAGCGATGTAACCGTCGGGCGCCGTATTGGGCTTCTTGAGAGACGCATCGCGCTCGCCGTTGCCGCCGCCGCGCCCACCGTTGCCGCCGCCGCGCTCGCCGTTGCCGCCGGCCTTGGCGAAAGCACGTCCCATGTCGCCTCCTCCGCCGTAGCAGGCCGGGTTGGCGGCATTGGTCGGGTTGCCATTGTGATCGCGCAGCGGGGGCGTGTACTTGAGGAGAGAGCGTGACAGGTCACGCATCACAACGAGCGCATCTGCATCCAGTCGAGTCACAAGCGCCCAGCAAGCGTACCCGGGCGCCGGGCAATCTCGTAGCAACACGCCATCCCCCACCTGCAACGGCATCGAAGGCGCGTGCTCGCCCGCGCCGTATCGGGCGTACGGCACGTCGGCGTCCCCCGCGCCGCGTTGGGCACCGAGCATCGCACGGCGCTGCTTCGCCTTGAGCACCCGTTGCTTAGCGATGACTCGTGAGCGCTCCTCGGCAGCTGCCGCCGCCTCGTGCGCCGCCTTGGCCTCGGTCTCGAGCGCCGCCGCGCGCGCGGCCGCCACCGCCTCGGCCGCCGCCCTCTCGGCCGCCACCTTCATTGCTTCGGCCGCCCTCGCCTCGGCTTGTGCGCGCTCCACCGCCTCCTTCCTCTCCGCGTTCCGACTCTCACGAGCGCGCTCTTCGGCGACTGCGCGCGCCGCCGCCGCCGCCGCCGCCGCCGCCTTCTCCGCCGCTGCCCTCTCATCCGCGAAGGCCGCGGCGGCCATGCGCCGCTCGGCCGCGGCGCGGCGAGCCGCCGCCTTTTTCGCCTCGACGTCGTCGCCTCGTCCATCGTCGTGCCCCCCTGACGCTGAGACCTCTGGCGGGGAGAGGAGCACCTGCGCAGCATCTGGCGGGGAAAGCAGTAGCTCAGCGGCCGACGGAGGCGCGGTGCCTGCAAGCGAGCCCGACGCGGACCCTAACCAACGGCTCTGGGCACCCTTGCCGGCAGGTGGCGTGCTCGCGGCGCCGTATTGGGCGCCACTCGGCACCGCCGCCGACGGAGACGATGCCGGCGACAGCGAAGACGCTAGCGGCGCCGGCGCTCGCTCGGGCGCCGAGTCGGGCGATGGCACAGGCGGCGGCTTGGGCGGCGGCTTGGGCGGCGGCTTGGAGACGGGTGCGTTGGCGCGGCTCTCCCGGGTGTACATGGCCACCTCCTTGGCCACCGCTGCCGCCTCCTTGGCTGCAATCTCCGCCGCCGCCGCCGCCGCTGCCTCCTTGTACGCTTGAGCCTTTTCAACGGCCGAAAGGGGCTTCGGTTTTGAAGCTGGCGTGGCGGCGGGCGCGGCGGCGGGGATGAGTGAGGCGAGCTTTGCCTTCATAGCGGCTGTACGCTCTGCAGCCATCGCCGCCGCCTCCCTCGCCGCCTCTGCCTCCCTCGCCGCCTCCCTCGCCGCCTCCGCCTCCGCCGCCGCCTCCCTCGCCGCCTCCGCCTCCGCCGCCGCTGCGGCCGCCGCCTCCCTCGCCTTGGCCTTCGCAGCGGCTGTCACTGCCTCCTTGGCTGCCTTTGCCGCCTCCTCCCTCGCCTTTTGCTCCCTGGCCGCCTCCTCCCTGGCCGCCTCCTCCCTCGCCTTTTGCTCCCTCGCCGCTTGCTCATTTGCCGCTTGCTCCCTCGACGCCTGCTGCAAGGCCGCCTGCCGGGCTGCCCTCGCCGCCCCCTCCCTCGCCGTGGCCTCTCGCAGCGCGTCCGCCTCGCGTGCGGCCGCCTTTTCACGCGCGTCCGACTCCATCCGCGCCTCCGCTGCAGCCTCGCGCGCCAATGCCTCCTCCGCCGCCGCCGCCGCCGCTGCCGCCACGGCGCCGTCCTGGGCGTCGCCCTCGTCATCGGCGGGAGTGCGCCCGTGCACCTTGACGAAGCACGTGGGGCATGTGCGCCGACGGAGCTTATCCAGATGTGTCGCGACGCAGCTGCCGCAGAAGACGTGGCCGCAAGGCTGAAGCTCAGTCGGCGCCGTACCGGTACGGCGCGTCGGCTGCGTGCATAGCGGGCACGTAGCAGGGATGGCGGGCGAGGGGGCGGCGGCAGCGTTGGCGGCGGCAGTGGCGGCGGCCGTGGCGGAGGTGGCCGTGGCGGCGGCGGCAGTGGCGGCAGCAGCGTTGGTGGCGGCCGTGTTGGCGGCGGCGGCGTTGGCAGCGGTGGCAGCATCGGATGCGACCACCGTAGCAGCGAGCGATGGAGCCAGCGCCGCCGCTGCCCTCGGCAGTGGCGCCACCATCCCCGGCGAGGCAAGCCCAGCCAGCACCCCTGGTGAGAGTGGAATGAGAATTGGCGGCGGGGGCGGCGGGGGCGGTGGGGGCGGCGGGTGCGGCGGCGACAATAGCGGCGGCGCCAACGACGGCACCGACGGCAGCGGCTTTGTGGATGCCCGCGGCATTGCGTATGGGGATCTGAGAGCCTCTGCCCGTGCCTCCTCCTCCGCTGCTGCCCTCGCCCTCGCCGCCTCCTCCTCCGCCTGCGCCTGTGCTTGCGCCGCCGCCGCCGCGGCCGCGGTCGCGGCGGCCTTGGCCTCTGCCGCCGCGGCGGTCGCCGCCACCGCCCTCGCCTCCGCAGCACGCGTCCGTGCCGCGCGCTCTGCGGCCGCCGCCTCGGCCGCCGCCGCCGCCGCCGCCGCCGCCTCGGCCGCTGCCGACTCGAGCTGTTCCAACGTTTTGGGCTGTGGGGACATCGGCAGCGGCCACCCGCCGAGCGCGCCTGTGCCGAGACCAGCACCAGCACCGTCCGTAGCTGCGGCGGTTGCGGCAGGGGCGGAAACGGGCATAACTGCTGCGGGCATAGCTGCCGAGGGTGTAACTGCTGTGGGGATGGCTGCCGAAGGTGGAGCGAGCCGTGGCATGGCCCTCAGTTGCTCCCAGGCCGCCGCCGCCTCCGCCCTGGCCGCCGCCGCCTCCGCCTTGGCCGCCGCCGCCTCCTCGCGTGCGGCTTGCGCCTCCGCGACCGCCGCCTGTGTCGCCATCTGCGCCGCCGCCGAGGCCGCCTGCGCCGCCTGCGCCGCCGTGAGCCACTCCGAGGCCTCGTGCTGTGCAGCGTCCACCTGCCGCCTCGCCTCGCTCAAGGCAGCTTCAAGGCTGGCCGTCCGGGCCTCTCCTTCGGCCTTCGCCTGGTACGCGGCGGCTGCGAGCGAGCTGCTGTGCGCCTCGGCACTCTTGGCGGCGCGTGCCTCGACGGCTCGAAGCCGCTCCTCCGCCTCCGCACGCACCGCCGCCTCCCTCGCCGCCGCCGCGTGCGCCGCGTGCGCCGCCGCCGCCTCGGCCGCCGCCTCGGCCGCCGCCGCCTCCCTCGCCGCCTTCGTCTCCACCGCGAGGACGGCCCGCTCGACGGCGGCGCGCTCTCGCTCGACGGCGCCAAAGCTGAGCGCCTCCTCACGCTGGCGCGCCGCGGACGCGTGCGCCTCTTCTCGTTGTTTGAACTGGGCATGCGCCTTTTCGAGTGCCTCCCTTCCCGCCGTCTCTGCCGCCTCGAGTAGGCGCAAGCGCTCTGCGGCGGTGGCCTCAGAGGCAGCGTAGAGGCGCTGGCACTGGTCGAGCTGCGTCCGGATCGTGCGCACCTCCTCGTCGCGCCGCGCCGCCTCGCTCGCCGCCGCCGCCGCCGCCGCCGCATGAGCCGCCCCGAGCTGGCGCGCCGCCTGCGCCTCCGCCTCGTGCCGCGTCGCCGAAACAGCGGCCTCGCGGGCCGCGAGCTGCTGCTCGAGCTGCGCAGCGAGCGCGACCTCACTGGCACGCTCGGCCGCCTCGCGCGCACTGCACACCGCCGCCTCCTGCGCCGCCGGCGTGCGCACGTTCCGCTCATCGTGCACTTGTTTATCACGAAGCGACGCGTACAGGCGCCGCTGCTCCTGCGCGTCAAGGTGGGCGGCGGCGAGGCTCTTGCGCAGCTCGACGACCTCCTGCATGGCGCGCACCTCCACCTCGCGCACCTTTCTCTGCAGCTCCTCCTTGTGCTTCTGCTGCTCGTCCTGCTGTCGGAGCACAGAGCTGCCCGAGGCCGCACCGAGCGCCGGCGACGGGGTGCACGCGCGCGGGAGCGACATCGTGCGGTGCAGCTGCGAGGCACTGCGGTCAAAGAGCGTCGGCCCGCGCGGCGGCGAGCGTGGCGGCGGGCTCGTCGGCGCTGCGAGCGTCTCCGGCATTGGACGGAGGCCCTTTCAGTCGGCCGCGTCCAACGCAAAGAGAAATCAAATAGTTCAGAAGTAGATACGGAAAAAAGTCCGCAAAGCTGGGGCGACCTCGGTCAGTCAGTCAGTCAGCTGGGCGCGCGGCGAAAGGGGAAAATGGAGAGATTGTTGTGAGCGGATCTGTCCTCCGACGCGCCTGGAGGCGGCCGTAGCGGGGCGGAGGCGGCGGAGGCGCGCGCGCGCGCGCGAAGAGGCAAAGAGGCAGCACAAAGGGCCGAGCCAGTACCAATCCATTTTCACCCAAATACCCCTGAAGAGGCCCTGCGCTCGCCTTTTTTCAGAGCGCGCAGTTTCTCGTTCGTGCCAATGCTGCCTCGTTGTCCGAGGCTTACCCCAACCGTCGAGACGGCCACTCCGATGCCACCGATCACATGGGAGTACCGCCACCCGGAGGCGCTCATCGAGTTCAGCGACGACCGTCGATCGGCTCGCGCTGCGAAAGAGGGCCACGTCCGCTTTGCCGTGAGCACGCCCGTCCCGCTCAACAGCGAGGTGACCATCCGCGTCGACGAGAGCAAGCACAAGGACAGCGACTCGATCTTCGTCGGCGTGACGCTGGACGGGTCGGGCAGCATCTCAGCCAACTGCCGCGCGCAAGCAGTGCACCTCTTCGACGGGCGGCTTTGCCAGTTCAGCGATGCGAGCAACTCTTTCCTCTCGGAACACATGGTTAACCAGTTCGTGCCAAAGGTCCGCGTGGGCGGCACGATCTCGATTCGCACTGTCAAGCAATGGGGTGCGCAGAACGAGACGAAAATCCTGTTCGCCGTCCAGGGCGACAACGACTGGAAGAAGGCGATCTTCACCGTGCAGGGCGAGGTGCGAATCTTCGTGCGCTTCAACTTCATCGAAGACGCCGTCTCCATCGTCGAGGCAAAGCCGATCCCTGAGGCTCCCTCCTCCTTCCAGGTGCCCAAGCGTATCGGGAACACGGTCGACCTTGTCCAGCGCAAGTTAGAAGAGCCCGAGCCAGATATTCTCTACCCGGCCGCGGCGGCCTCGGCGGCTGAGAGGGCGTCGGCGGAACGGGCGGCGGAGGACATGGCGAAGGCGGAAAGGGCGGCCGCGGTAGCGGCGGCGCAGAAGGAGAAGGAAGCGGCCGAGGCGGCGGCGAAGGAAGCGGCGGAGGAGCTGAGGCGCCGAGCCACGGCGCTGGGGTTCCTGCAGATGCTCACGTCTCTCAACGTTGCTGAGGACGCGACGCTGAAGACGGCAGTCGTGTGGTGCGACGAGAAGGGCGCGACGAGCGTGTCCGACATTGTCGAATGCGACATGGTCGACGATTTTGTTCGCCATCTCGGCTTGAAGCCAATCCCCGACAGGAGGCTGCGCACCATGCTGCAGGCACCGACAACCCCTCCCCCTCTCGCCCCCCCGAGCAGCGATCCCCTGGCATCCTCAAATTCTCTGCAAGAGGCTGAAGATCCAGACCTTGCTGAGGCTATCCGTAGGAGCCTCATGGAGGCTAAGCCTCAAGATCCAGTCGCACGTGTGAGGCGATGGGGAGACGGCCTCGATGCGCCTGCTGCTGGGGCGCGCAACTTTGTGCCACAAGGCTTCGAGGTGACGCTGGATGTGCCCGAGGCGATCGCTCGCTTTGGGCACAGCGCTTCCCACGTTACGCAGATCATGGATGCCGGTCGCGCGAAGGCATTTACCTCGCCCACCCCACTCGCCGCTGCTCACGCAGCTGCCCTGTACGCCTATACGGAGGAGACAACACTTTACGGGACGCTCAACTACACGATGCGCACGCCTCACACCTCGAGCACACCGACCGACAACGACCTCAAGAGGTACGCAGACTATCTCACGCACATGTCGAGCGCTCTGGGCAGCCTGCCGACGCACGTGAGCGAGTTGCAGGGCAAGGTCTATCGAGGCATCAAGGTCCTTCTCAACCCCGACGTCTACGCGCCCGGCAAGCGGATCACGTGGCAGGCGTTCTCGTCCTCGACCAAGAAGCAGACGGCGACGCTCGAGTTTGTCAATGTGCTCCCCGGGCGCAAGCTCTCGGGGTCACTTTTCGTCATCGACTCCATCACCGCCAAAGACATCCGCCACTTCTCGGCCATCCCGAGCGAGGAGGAGGTGCTCTTCCCGCCCAACTCGCAGTTCAAGGTGGAGAAGGTCGTGACGAGCGAGCAGGAGAAGAAGGCCTTGCTAAACGAGCTGAGCGCTTACGACATGACCGACCTCGATGTCTACGTGATGAAGCAGATGGCATAGACGGTAGTAGCTACCGCGGTACACGGCAGAGAGCGACTTCTACCCGACTCTCAACCGGCTGCTGCGCACACGCGACCGTTCCGCCCTCAAGCCTTTCTTCCCGTACCTGCAGCTGATGCTGATGGCGCGCAGCAAGCTACCCAAGTACATGGGCGTCTGGCGTGCGTCGAGGCGTACCTGAGCATGCGGTCGATCACGAGCCTCGGCGGGGGGGGGGGATGGGGGTGGATACGGGGGTGGGTCGCCTCTTCCGGGCGCTGGCTCGAGGCACTGTAGTCGAAGGATTACGTTTACGACGCTGTACCTGTCCGTGTGTCGGGGAAAGACCGCACCAATCACCATGTGAGCGTATGATAGAATCATGAAGCATGATGGCCTCATGCCGAAGGCGAGGGGTCCGCCGAAGAAAGCTTTCTGGCGGTCAGTGACAGTGTGTGATCTGTGACCGGACCTCAACTAGGGTCTAGGCGCCCGCGATCGCCAGCAGCAGCGTGCGCACGGGACGGAAGCTCAACAGCCCGACCGCTGCGGCCGCGCCCAAATTATACATAAGTACCGCGTACGGGAACGCCTCCGGCTCGTCGCTGAGTGCCACGACGGCGCCACCGTGCGCGGTGGACGTGAGGGCGAGTCCCCGCACCGTTGGGTCGCGCACCCCGAGCGCATCCAGGGTCGCCTTGCCTGCGGTGATCGCGAGGAGCCCTGTGACGAACGCCGCGACCAGTCCGAGGGCGGGCGCCGTGTTGAGCAGTCGGCCGAGCTCCGGCGCGAGCGCCGTCGTGGTCGTGCGGAAGAAGAGCGCCGTGCCGAGCACCGGCGCGAGCCGCGCGAGCCGCGCCGCGCCCGCCGCGCACAGCAGCGAGACGAAGGTGCTCAGCACGGCGCTGCCCACGACCTGGAGCGATCGTGTGCGGAGGGGCTGGCGGAAGCGATAGAGCTGTGCATGCATGCATGCAAGCGGTCCACACGAGAGTCGACACGAGAGGACGCACCGGCCGGATGAGCCGCCGTAGAATGGAATCGGAGCATTAGGGTAATGAGGATCATTAGGGTAATGAGGATCATTAGGGTAATGAGCCGCCGTAGAATGGAATCGGAGCATTAGGGTAATGAGGATCATTTGGGTAATGCGCTGCAGTAGGATGGACTCGGGTGCACACTGGTGCCATTCGGCGCTATCACCTGTGTGCAATCTGGATCAATCTGGAGCAATCTGGTGCAATCTGGAGCCATTCGGGCAATCTGCGGTCCTCACCTGCAGCCCAAACGAGAGCACACAGGGGCCGAGGAGGCGAGTGAGCACGCTCGCCGCGCCGCCCGGCGCCGCATACGCGCTCAGCACGGCGCCCCACCCGCGCCCACTCAGCTCGCCGAGCGCGGCGCATGCCAGCAGCGTTGCGGCCGAGCACTGAAGGAACGGGTGCACCCAGATTTGCATGCGTGCTGGGGTGCTCGTCGTCGCGAGCGCGAAGGAGCCCAGCGTCGTGCTGAGCAGGGCGAGCGTGAGGGCGAGCGCAGAGGCGCTCGCGAGGTATGCGGCACCGCCCAGCACCGCCAACGCGCCCAGCATCCGCTGCAGCGAGCGTGGAAACGGCATGTAGGCGGCGGCCGAGGGGTGGGGCGGCGCGGCGGCGGGGGTGTTGAGAGGCTGTGCGACGCGGTCGTCATCGCTGGTATCGCCGCTGACCTGGAGCTTGCGTGGGGCGAACGCCGCCGCAATCATCGCCCCGGTGGCCACGGACACGAAGAACCCACCGGCGGAGAGAAGAAAGAACAAGGCGAGCTCACGTGCGGGAAGCGACGGCATCACCAGAGGCAGCGTGATCAGGCCGGGAGCGAAGAGCGCTGCGAGCCAGCTGCGGAAGAGCCGTGCCGCGGGCTCGAGGAAGCGCGCGAGACTTTCGGCGGCCTCGGCACGCACGGCACGTACGGCCATGAGCACTGCAAAGCCCGCTAGCATGCCGACGATAGACGCAGGGAAGGAAATGCCGCCGCGTGCCATCGCGCCCCGCAAGAGTGAATGCACTACATACAAGACGAGGCCGGGCGCGATGGCCGCACGCTCAATTGTCCACCACTCGAGCAGCGTCGGCTGAGGCGGCGGCTTGGGAGCGGTCACTGATGCTGCCGAAGCGACGACCACAGGCAGCGGCGCAGCTCCGCGAGCGACGAGACGCGGCGAAACGTATCGACAGCATCGTGCTACTGACAAATATCGACTGCGGCGTGCTGCTGTAGCTGCTGACAGCAAAGCCGTCGCTCCGCCAGCGGTGGCGAGAAGGCACAAGAGGCACCTGTACCGGGGCTTGCAAGCCGATCCGGAGGCCATCGTCGTTTTGCCACCTCGCGTGAACGTTAACACGAAAAGTTCAAGTTCAAGTTCAAGTTCAAGTTCAAGTTAGCTTAGAGAGCACATTCGATAGGCTTCCGTTAGGTTGTCTGTTGTTTATGAAGTAACTTGAACTTGAACTTGAACACGAAAGACGCGAGTACCGGTGCAACGGCACTGCGTTGAGTGTACATGTACTCATGAGCCCTTGGTGAACGATGACTCGATGTGTTGCAGCTTGAGAAAGGGTCAGTTGAATCGACACACAAGGTACCGACCAGCCACTACCACGCGAAACACTGCCACAGCTTGCACTGACAGAATACGCAATACACACCACACACCATTCATTGATTGTCGTTTAGAACATGTTACATGTGAACATGCAACATCTTGAAAATGCGGTTGCGGTTTTGTAAGACTCTTAGTCACACAACCGCGCACTACATACCGCAGCCTGCACATCGCTCCCTCTCGTGCGCAGCTGCGCACTCGACATAATTTTTACACATACGGGTGACGCTTGCAGGTGACGGCATGCACTTGTTCGCAGAGACGCAGACTTCAGCAAACTTCAGCACTTCACATGGCAAGGCGCACAAGCAGCAAACCTTGCTGTTACTGACAGGCCCGCTGTCGCGCTGTGCCAAGCCCCCGAGCGAGGGCACTTGGGGCACTACACTTACTGCCCTGCTTCTCTGGTTCATCATGGAGAGCGATGAAGTGAGTACAAGGTTTATGTAGCGCCCGAGTTGCGCACCTCAGCGCTTTACGACACCAAACGTATGGCGACCGAGAGGCAGCGGGTAGAATGAACGGTTGCCCGCCGTGGTCGTCCACATGCTCCTCCCGACGGGGTTGGGGTAGTTGGAGAACGACGGGCTTGCTGTGCCGTTGCCGATCGGGCTTGATGATCCAATGGAGCTCGCGGTGGTCGATCCGATGGAGCTGGTGGAGGTGTTGAACTTGTCAATAGAGGAGGTTACGTTCAGCATGGCTACAGGGCGTCCGAAGCCCGTGCCAAAACTGTACCCTGTGGTCGATGGTCGGGTGGCCCGGTATCCAATCTCGTGCGGAAAGCGGGGCTCGGTCTTGGGCACCTTGATTTCTCCTGGACCTGGACCGCGGGAGACGCCTACACGGGGCGTGCGCAGGGTGCGCTCGAACGGGGTGTTGCAGCGCGCAGTGACGCAGAACTCGGTGGCAAATGGCTGCATATTTCCGTGTTGCGTTCTTGAGACCGAAAGTGGGGCACGGGCCGACGAGCTTGTCGAGCGAGCAAGCACTCACGCGCGGAAATTCTCTCGGAGATGCGATTGCGAAAGTGTGTTCTATTTTTATGAATCCGTAACCAGCGAAAGCATGCAAAGCGGCTTGGCGCGAGCGTCCAATTGTTGTTAGGCTCGACTTTGCATTCTAGAAGTCGAGTCTAGAACTCGCTTCCAGCCCCTTTTTTCGCAAAAG
>ERZ761574.2013-NODE-2013-length-11506-cov-230.056065_pt1 | contig 11506 bp, 3 predicted proteins | sample MGYA00374950_ERZ761574 | MGnify/ENA primary metagenome ERZ761574 (study PRJEB28895, sample SAMN07631631) | mixed culture metagenome | isolation source: Freshwater growth medium | place: USA: Seattle, Washington | collected 2016-10-03 ... | reverse complement strand
TGAGTGGTGTGCGTAACCCGGACTTCTTTCCGGCACAAGTGCCCAACCCGGACTTGCTAACCCGGACTTAGCTAAGTCCGGGTTGGGCACTTGTGCCGGGGTCCCTAACCCGGACTTAGAGGTGTGAAGACCGGGTTGGGCACTTGTGCCGGGTGTCTAACCCGGACTTGATTTTTCGCGCCTTCGACCAAGTCCGGGTTGGGCACTTGTGCCGGGGTTCCTAACCCGGACTTGGAGGTGTGAAGACCGGGTTGGGCACTTGTGCCGGGTGCCTAACCCGGACTTAGGCTTCGCTGGCAAGTCCGGGTTAGCTACCCGTTCTAAGTCCGGGTTAGGCACCAACTTTTCGCTAAGTCCGGGTTAGGCAACAACTTTTCGCTAAGTCCGGGTTAGGTACTTGAAATGGTGCCCAACCCGGACTTGCGAAGTCCGGGTTGGGCACCTGTTTGTAGTTTCAAACCCGGACTTTGCAGAATCAGCGAGGATCGCGTTGCGCGATCGCCCATCTCTCTCGCGTGGCAGCACGTTGCTGCCTTGTGCGAGAGACATGGCTGAACAGGAAGGCGAGGGCAGTAGTGTTGCCAGCTGCGAGGACGGTTTTCCCTCGTTCTCCGACTTGAGCGAGAAGGAGGACTGGAATGGATGGGACGACTTTGACGATGACTGGGAAACAGAGGTTCCTGCAGCAAACGGTGAGCTGGGTTCTGGCTGCTCGAAATTCGTGCATCAAGGTCACGACCAATCGCCAATGAAAACCACGAGTCGCACGCCTGCGGGGTCGTCCATCCGTTCGCCTCCACTGAGCAGCAACATCCCGACGAAAGACAGATCGGTGTGGCAATGGATCGAGGATGGCGCTACGGCCGGTCACATTTCCGAAGAATATCAAAGCATCACTCAGCTTCACGCTGATATGAACAGATCTTGGATCGACATGCTGCCGTTCGTGCGACGCGTTTCTGTCGTTGAACTGTCTGCGGATCCGGTCGCAACTGCTTCTTCGGCAGCTGGTTCCAATCAGCCTTCAGTTGGAGACAGGCCGGGTCGTCAAGCATGCGACGACGCCTTGCAACATGGTCAAACAGCATCAGGCACTGCAGAGGAGCCCGAGCGCGAGCCCTCCAAAAAGAAGGTCCGGCAGTGCGAGCATCGTGTTGGCCAGGTTCCCACGTTGGCGGAGGGTTCCAAGATGGGGTTCATGATGATGGCAAATACCGTGGAAGACCTTGAGCAGCTCATGCGTTCACATCAGAGCCGACAAGGGACTTGCTGTGTCTTGTTCGGTGGTGATAGGGTGCGCGGCAATGGACTTGATCAACGGACAACATCTGCAAAATGGGTGTGCAAATTAGATGTCATGCAGTACGCACAATCTCTTTACGCTGCAGAGTCTGGTCGTGCAGAGTCTCTTTGTCAAAAGGCCATGAAGGGCAAAGACGCATTCGCCAAGTTTCTGCAATTTCTGTACTCAAACCCCACCACGACCTGCGGGTTCATCTTTCAGGCCCAACTCATCACCGCTGAACAGCGCAAGAATTTCTCGTACCGGGATACTCAGGCAGCAAAGGATGTGACTGCGTGGCTCAAATCGGACATGGACCGGGTGCAAGGGAATTCAGCGCATAAGCAACGACTGAAAGCACTCGCTGCGTCTGGTACCCCCAGCGAAGATTCATTGACACACGAAGGATGTAGTGGCGACAACGGGTCGGACGACAAGAAAGCGTATGTTACGATGTATGCACATCATAGGTGCTATCAACCTCCTCCCAATCTGCTTGACACTGGTGGAGATTCTGCGTCAGTGTCCGAGTCCGCTGGGCCCTCGCTGTCATCCGCAACTGCCCTTCACGAGCAAATGAAGAGAAAGACGAACTCTGTTCCCGCGGCCAAGTCTATCGCGTACACTTTGCAGCTCAATGAACCATCGAACTTGATGCAGAGAACTAGCGTTCCACTTCTATCTGAAAAGCTCGCATTTTATGGATCTAGCAATTTGGGTCTAGCAAAACAGGTGCGACGATATCTTGTTGGCGGCAAACCAGTTGACGAGTTCGCACTTAATAATCTCCTACAAGGGGCCATCGCGCAAGCGCGGGATGACGGAGACTATGCAGAACTCATCGAGGCCACGGCACAGGAAGTGCGCGATCGGATGTATGAAATTGCTGAAGATCGTTACAAGAAGCAATGGAAACGTGCTTGCCATGGCCGCAAGGCAAAGATGCCTCCTTTCAACCTCAGTCCGGAAGACATGCCGAACGTGCAAGACGTTGATACTGACGGCTCACCGATATCATACCTCCTTGGCTGGTGTCTGGCGCCAGGCTACGTGCGGAAGGGTATCGGGAAGGCCGTGTTCTGCAAATTCACGGCCATCGACTGCGCGTTCGCGAAGCGTCAGGGCCAAGGAACATTCTACCTTGAGGCCATCCTAGGTGGTGATCGCTCCATTCACATCGCCTTTGCCATGCAACTTCTAGCCACGGAGTGCGATTTCGGGGTTAACTTGCACCACAAGCACTCCTTGAGGGCTTACGATGGTAGATTCAATTCTACGGACTTCGTGTGTGGTACCGATGGTGGCATCTCCTTGATCAAAGGTGTACACAATGAGCGGCCCTACGCATATCCAATTCGAGATTATCGCCACCTCCTTCAGGACATCAAGTCTCATCGTGTACGGAAGATCATGGCTCAGATTCATGACCTGCCACCGAGCCGCAAGGCCGACATTGAAGAGATCCTTTGCGTCCTCAAGCGTGACGACAAGGACGCCTTCGACGCCCTCACGCATGTACCGTTGCACCAGTGGTGCCGTGCCTTTATGCCTACAGAGGCTTACCACCATGGTAACAAGGTCACTTCCTGTGTCGAGGTTGCTGCTATGATGATCAAACCGGCACGCCTGCAGACGACGTTGGCCGCTGCGTTCATTGAAGTCAAGGCATTCATTCGAATGCGGTGGATGCACATCTATCAACTGTTGAGCTCCTTTGGTCGGCCCGTGTCCGTGCGCATCGACAAAATTGAGCGGGCAGCCATGCAGAGAGCGACAGAGAGAAATACGCACATTGACTTCAAATCTATACCAGGACCTCTTACTGCGATGAAGATCTTGGGAGATCCTACGCTTCTGAATCACCCCATTAAGGTGTTCTGTGCGCGACGCGGGAGTATCCAGATCCGAGAACGCGCCGCAGACGCTGAGAGTCGGCGAGCTTGGGACTTCATTACTGGCAATGCAGATCTCGTCCTCCAATCTCATACTGTTCGCTTGTCGTGCATAAACACTGGTGATTGGTTCCATCTTTGTACATGTGGACGCAATGGCACGGAAGTTCAGTATTGCCCTGAGGTTACGTACGTCCTCGAGACGTTCGACCTCACTGCATTGATGCGCAAGCCATGGACCACAATTCCTGCTTGCAAAGAGCAACTCGGTCCCTCAGCGCCGAAGGATATCACCTACGACATGGTATCTGCGAAGATGCGCACACTGCAGCTTCGAAAGCTCACCCAGCCTCGCTTCCCAGACGCACACAAAGGTGGTCGGCCTTCTGCATCTGCCGGAGATGTTAGGGTACAGCCCATGGAAGAAGTGGTTCGAGGCGCAAAGAAGATGATGACAGATGCCGCTCAACATTCCGCGAGTCACCATATTCCACGTGTCCCTAATCAAGTGCAGCAAAAAGGTCTCACACCTCCTTCCGTTGAAATTGAACAAGTACCTGCTGCAACCATCGAAAAGGGACTAGATGGGTCAAATCCACTTGCGTGGGTCGCTGCATCTTCTTTCAAACCGGCAAAATCAAGCAAGTCTACCTCGGCTAACAGCTCGGCTCACACCCCAGCTCCAGCCACGGCTTTCTCCTCTGCTCCTGCCGGGAATGGTAATGCTCCACCATCGTCTGCAGTGCCTGTTAGGGCTACCTGGCAACACGTCAGCAGTTCGCTTCAAACCAGGGTTCCCGTCTTCGCATGTGGTACCTCAGCTACCTCATCTGCTCACGCTGCGAGGAGCACCTCAGCTGCCGCCTCGGCTGCCGCCTCAACAGGTACAGCTCCTGCCTCAGCTACCGCCTCGGCTGCCACCTCGAAGGGTAAATTGCCAGCCTCAACTACCGCTACTTTCAGTATGCTTGGGAACTGCGATCCTGGTAAGTCGGTCATGCTAGGGAACTCGACGGATGACGCTGTGCAGGAACGCGATGCGTTGAGCACTCTGCCTCCCGCCTCGGCTGCCGCCTCAAAATGTACGTCTCCTGCCTTGGTTACCGCATCAGCTGTTACCGCTACTTTCCGTATGCACGCCGAAGTTGAACAACATACTTTCCATATGCTCGGGAACACGGAGCCTGGTAAAATGGCCATGATGTTGCCAGCCGTTCAGGTGGGTTCCTTAAACGACAACTATCCACAACTGGATGATGATGGTGATGCAGCCATGTCGGATGAAGCTGAGCAGGTCAGCTCCGGAGGAGGCCTGGTAGGAAGCTCTGGAGATGAACACGGTGGAGGTCAGTCTGTGGCCTTGGGTGCAGATTCGGGCAAGGCAGCAGTGGTGAATGGTAAGCATGACGTGCTTCCAAGCGAACGTGACGTTGACGAGCAGCTCAAGGTTCAAGGAGGCAGGGGTGACGATGGCACACGACACACTCTTCACAAGTGCATGCCAGTTGAGTACCTCAACGCACACGTTACCATCTCCTCTTCAAGAGTGACCCAGTCCGGAACTATCGTGCATGCTACTCATGTATACGAGCTCGCTTTCACGTGGGAGCAGACATACTTTGCCTTCATCTCTGACTTGTTAACGGCGATGCTAGACAGTGACTCGACTAGTGTCAAAGAGCTTGCTTCGCTCCCACGGGACGACTTCATGACCACCCTTCGGTGGGATGCATGCCGACCGATAACGCGAGCTCATAGCACTCTCACTATGGCGGATGCCTTACAGCCCTTGGATGACAACCAGGTGGACATGATCCTGGAGGACCGCTGCTTTTTTGTCGAAATCAGGCGACCCTCAGCAATCCCTCCTTCTCAACGTTGCTCAGGAGGTGAGTCCATGGGGGTCGCCAATCCGACACTCCCTAATGTTGCGGCAGCAACTCGTTTCTTCGAGAGTGACGATCTCGTCCTCGACGTGCTTCACAAAGGGATGCCGTGGTATCTACCTGATAACGTCAGAGCACTTGTGGCGTTCTCCGCCACGTGCAAGGGAGCTCAGAGGATTGTTGCGCAACTCGCGAGCGGAGCCAAGCTGCATCTTCGTTACTTGCCTATTCCTTATTTTCCACTCCCCATGCCGCCTGCACAAGATGAGTTCTCCAAGCAGTGGAACCCGTCAGAGATGGATGAGTGGTTGCAGCCCTGGAATGGTGAGTTCCGGCGTGGATTCAACGACCGGGATGTGTCGAACGGTAACATCCCATTATACGTTAATGATGTGGATCGTTTGCTCGAAGGAGGATGGCTGAGCGACGAGGTCATCAATGGTTTCATGGTCCTCCTTTCCAAAAGCGCGGATTTGGGCACCAGTGAGCGCCGCCCTTACTTCGCGCACACTAACTTCTGGTTGCATGCTAAAGATGGCTGGAAGTATGTTGCGCGGAGGTTCAGGCTCATGAGAGGGGCGGAGGCCACAACACGGGCCGACGGCAGCATCAGGGCGGCAAGACTCCCAACCAAGATAAGTACATTCTACATCCCGTTACATGTCGATGGGTCTCATTGGGTGGGGGCAAAGATTGAGCTGGTTAAAATACCAATGAAGTCGAAAGGTAAGAAACCAGGCGTACAAGGCCTACAAATGAAACTAGTCGGCATGGACTCAATGTCCACAAGCATGCGCGCTGAATACCGGGAACTCTACAAGGTTCTCTTCCTTGGATTCAAAAGCGAATGGGAGGAGCATGGTGCCAACTCGTTTCTTGACGGTCCCATCGAGGGCACCTTACAGGATGCAGCTCAACATATCCGGATCCTGGATCGTGGTCAGGCTCCGCCACAACGCAATGGAGTGGATTGCGGCATGTTTCTCATACGTTGGATGGAGGCTGACAGCCTCGGACTCCCGTGCAACTACACGCAAGTCGACATGCCACATTTTCGTCGGCTAGCCTTCGCGGAGTTGTGCCACCACTCGATCATCCGTCGAGTCATTCAGGGAATCGGAACGGCTAACGTATCACAGCTGCCAGTGCAAGAACAGGCTGATTTTGCGCAGCAGTACCCGTTGGCCACTAAGTTCAAGGCAATGATGGCGCGAGTCACGTTATCCAGTGCATCACAACCGGTCATTCACGCCTCAGCGTCCTTGAAGGCGCCCTTGAAGGTGCCAGGCGAGGCAAGCTCCATCGAGCCAGTCGAGGCAAGTACACTCACGGCAGGATCTAACGAGAGGGGGGGGCGGGCCAAGGCAGCCAAGGCGGGAGACCTCGGCAGCACGGGTTTGAATCCGGCGGATGTGGGCGTCATTGAGAAGGTGGCCATCACCCCAGCGCCCAAACCAGACCTCACCGAGGCCGGGCATCATCCTGAGGTGAGCGGTCGACCGCCGCGGCGGCGGCGGACTGCTGAGCGCACCGTTGACGAAGTTCAGATAGAGGGCAACGATGAGGAGATGAAACTACGGTATGCACAACTCATGGCACCCCCTAGTCCAGAGGAGGATGACTTCGAGAAGATGCCCACAGTGGCGTCCAGCGAGCGTCAATGCAGCACAGTACCTGGGGTACGAGCCGAGCTGAAAACCAAGGTGGGTTACGAGGATGGGGTGATGGAGACATTGGAGGCTTTGGTTGCCGAAGTGTTAGCCCAGGTCGCAAGTGAGGCACGAGTCAAGTCGGGAGTCGAGTCGGAAGCCGAGGTCGACAGAGAGGTGCTGGCCGAGGACATACAAGGTGCAGCCCCAACAATGTCAACTCGCAAGTCGACCTCGGTTGACGCAATGGCTACTCCCTCAACAAGCGCTGAAGAGTCAATGAAGCGTCACTTGCTCCACTTGTGTTCCCTGTACCCGTCTGCGGAGTTTCAAGCGATCCGGGGTTTCGGGGATGGGGATGTTCCCTCGTTCATCAAAGGCATCTGGTCGAGTGATGCCGTCAACAGGCGAGTCCCTCCATTTGATGCATGGCTGAGACCTGATGAACTGCCCGAGACCCTACTTGGCGCGATCGTGTACTTTGGTGTGGTTGGAGGCGTCATGAGTCCAATACACGCTGCAATGGAGTCTGAGGCTCTTCGCCACAATGGCCATCGAGGTGAGTGGGGACTTTACCCTTGCCTCCCACATGACAGGAAAGATGGGACCATTCCATTTGGCCAGATGATGGGTGATCGCGTGCGAGGCGGTCCTTTCGTGAGTGGATCAGAGGAAATCAAGAAAGCTGTAGAGAACGCTGCATCGAACTTCTTATGGGAGTTGAGGGACTCTTCGAGCAAACAAAAGAAGAAGACCGTCCATCTCATGGACGCAACCTCTATGGACAGGGGATCGGTGAAGTGCATCAATGACGCGCGAGGTTTGAACCTTCCCAGTGGCAAGAAAGCGAAAAATAACGTGACAATGGAGCCTGACGGCACAATCTCAATCAACTCGACCACAAAGTTGTTTTCATTGACACAGCAAGGACGACCGTGTTTGAGTGAGATCGAGTATTTCATGGACTATGGAGACGCCTACTTCCATAAAGACCTGGCGCAGCCAGTATCAATCGTAGGAGTGAGCACCAGAGCTTCGAGGTCAGAGAAGCGCGCAGAAAGACACTTGGGCGCTCCACCGGTTGCACCGATTGCCCCGGTTGCCAAGAAAGCAAAAGGGAAGAAGACAACAGCATTCTCCGAACACAGCATGATAGTCCCGCCGATGCTACGATCAGAGTATGCGCAGAATCTCTCAAAGGAGCTCGGGCACGAGGTCATACGCATCAAGGAGGATCATAACTGCCTGTTTCGCGCACTGGCCTATCTCCGTGATGGCAATGATTTGGCATATGAGGACGTTCGTCAGCTTGTCTGTGACGAACTCGAAGCTGACGTTGGGCAAAGGTACTCTGGTAGCTTCACGTCGGGAGAGGGCGAATTCTTGAATGATGTTTCCTACCCGGCTTACGTCGAGCGCATGAGACACGTCAACGAATGGGGAGGCCACCTCGAGCTAACAGCTTTTGCTTTCAAGTTCGGGTTGAAGATCCATGTTCATCATCTATTTAACCAGACTCCTCTTGTCATCCAGGCACCGAGCGAGGAAGAACTCAGTGATGTTCACCTCGCATATTATGGGGACCATTATGATGTGGTGTCTCGGATGCCAGGCTCTTCTGAAACACAGTTGGGGAAGAGGAAGAAGAATGAAGAGGATGAAGCTGACCCCGGAGGCAGCGTGAAAAGTCGCAAGGGCGGCAGTGGCGAGAGCGCTGGAAGTGACGGTGACGTAGACGACGGTGCCACTGGTGCAAGTGGCGTGAGCACCGGTGCTGTCGCCAACCCGAGACGCATCTGGCAGCAACGCGGGCAGAGCAGAACGGGGAATCGGCTCAGTTCAACCGAGGAGGACTTGAGGACCAAGGCGGCGCGTTTGCCCGGGTTGGGGCTGTCGAAGACGACCATGTAGGAATTGGCCTCCAATCCCAGGACGAAGATGGGATTGGAGTCACTGAGGTCGCATGTCATCTCTATGGCTACGGTGGATCCGACTCTCCTGCACGAGCTTCGGAATTTCGCAGCTTCCATCGTGTTGTCGAAGTTGCACGACCACGTGGAGGACGTCGACATGATCGCACCTATGGGAAACCCACCACAACCAGAATTATTGTACAACACGAAGCTGAGCGTCCAATTCGCTCGCGTGCCCAAGGGTCACACTCGGCAGCCCCCTGACGAGCCTGTAATGGAGACGTGCTCCAAGTGTTCGGGTGTGGTGCCTTCAGATGATACTCCTGTGGGCGGACGATTCCGGTGCCCGACGTGCAGCGTTGTGTTTACACGCAAGAATGCATATGAAGTCGGCAGCGGACGGTCATCCATCGGCCGCAATCCTCATCAGCTGAAGATCTTCGACTTTTGTGAAGAGATGGAAAAACTAGTCGAAGGATATGAGGATCGGAGCGGAGGCCAAGAGCGCTATACGCATATCACGCTCGTGATCTACCATGGGAGGTGCTTTTGTGCAAGCTGCGCTCTGGAGTCCATCGGAATACACCATGGGACGAAGAGGTGCGCGTCATGGTTGGGTGCTCATAGGGACAATGGAGGCAGCTCTAACTCCCAAGTGGAGCGCTCCATGACCCGAACCTTGAGTGTCGGAGCAACACGGATTCTGAGCATGGAGATGCTCTCACGAGGCAATGATGGGATGAACTGGTTGTCAGTGCCGGGCACGACTGTGGACTTCGAACTCAAGGATGGATCCGAGTTCGTCCTGGACACGAGAGACGAAGTCGAGCTGGATCGAGTCAGCCGAAGCGGGACGACAGTGAACGGAGCTTGGTTCCATGGCATGGTTTCAGAGGTGGAAGACGAGGGCATCTCATGTGGGTTTGTTGCACGTGACGTTCGAGCTGTTCGAGATGTGCGACTGGATACCGACGTGGTCATTCTGGAAGGGCGATCGTACGCGCACGCATCAAAGTATGAACACGCATTGAACACGTGGAAGACGAGGGGGGCTCCTGTGTACAAGGCCAAGACTGGAGCACTGCTGGAAGAGGCAGTGAAGAAGTGGCAGGTGCGCTCCTCCAGAGCTACCAAGAAGAGAGGTGTGTGATGGGGTGAGGTAAGTGAAGTAGTTCAAAGTGGTCATTTGTGTTATAAGATGAGGTTGTCAATAGCCAACGTTGGCGTCATTAGCATGTGGAGTAAAGTCTGAATGTACAATCTATGACATTTACGTTTGTAGATTGTACATTGTACAACGTCGGCGTCATTAGCAGGTGGAGGCAGCGAGACGTCGTGGCGTTACCACGCCACGAATCTTTCGAGGAAGTCGATAGCTGCCTCCGGTGACCAAAGCTCGTCATCTAGAGTAAGGATGTCGAACTCGAATATACCTTGATCAACCAAGACTTGAGGAATTGCTCTCGCCACAATGAGCGCTGCTGTCCCACCCGGTACATCGGTGCGGTACGCCATGGGCGTGAAGGCGTTCCCATCAGAATCGAATGTTGTAGAAGAGTTATTCCTCTCCTTCAGTAAGAATCCGGTATTATCCCAGTCGTCGGTAATCATGTCAGTCAAGATACGCGTACGAATGCACGTGCCAATCCTTTTGGTGACGAGGATTCGCGCAGTTATTCTTGCAGCATAGGTAGACCGATGGAAATGACTGATCAGATAATTCATCGCCCATGGCGGCCGGTCGTTTTGAGTCCACAGCCGACAACCAAGAAATCCGTCTATGGGATCCGCACCTTCCAGTTTTGTTTGGAAAGGGCCTGTCCATGACCAGAATGGCGTGTCGCCGATGAAGAACTCGATGGTGAACACAAAGTTGCGCAAGCGCTCGTCCACGGATGAGGGCGGTACGGCTGCGGCCGGGAAGGTGCAGGCGAGCTGGTCGCGGTAGACCTCACGATATACTGGCGTCACCATTTCCAGGGCCGTCACGATTGCCACCACTCGAGGGAAACGCATGAAGGTGACGCGGCGCCAGGATTCGTTTGTCACGGCTGCACGCCATTCTGTCGAAACACTCTCCATATCAGCTAACGCGCGCGCCGACCTCACGTGGAGGCTGACTATGTTCACGAGATCCACGGACATGGACGACACCGCCGCCATTCACGCAACACGGGCCACGCGCCACGTGCGAAACTCGTTTCTCTTCATCGTTTCAGTACCGGTAGCGAAGTACCTGTTCCCCCGGCGTGTGCTCTGATGAACGCAACAGACAAGGCGTGTTGCAAGGTCTGAATGTACAATGACAATTACGTTTGTACAATGTACTATCACTTTTCCGAAGCAGCTGCGCCGAGGGGAGGAGGCACACGTGTTCCTGCAGGCGTAGCACAAGCTTCGGAGATGGGGACAGGATACTGTCCGCTAACGACCGTGTGCGAGGCACGTTTCGCAGCGTCACAGCGCTCACCTTCAGATGGGCAGCGTCTCAACATAGTTCCACATCGATGAGGTCCATGCACGCCGGGGTTGATCGAGCTGGAAGAGCAAGAGCGTGGAGAGGACCTAGTCAAGGCGGCCCAGATCCTTCTCTACCGAAGAGGGACTACCCCACGCTGCTCTCTCTCTCGACACCCGAACACAGTTCACACGGTGTTCGAAGTCGAGAGCCGTGCGATGAGGATCATCAATCTCCGGATCATCGATGAGATCCATGCACACCGGGGATGACCGAGCTTGAAGAGCAGGAGCGTGAAGAGGACCTAGTCGAGGTGGCCCAGATCCTTCTCTAACCGAAGAGGGACTACCCCACGCTGCTTCTCTCGACAACCGAAGACAGCGCAGAAGAGCAGATGTTGAACCATGTCAATTTCGCTCAATGGAG